>OUNM010046601.1_pt1 | contig 24655 bp, 21 predicted proteins | sample 1769961 | NCBI WGS metagenome assembly OUNM01 (sample SAMEA3914820, study PRJEB12502) | metagenome | biome: forest; material: soil | place: USA | collected 2012-03-12 | depth 0.3 m | reverse complement strand
CGCCGCGTCGACGGCCTTCGACACCGCCTCGGCGAAGGCCGCATCGTCGGCGATCAGCACGGACTGCGACGACGGATCGTGCTCGGCCTGCGACAACAGATCGGCTGCGATCCAGGCGGGATCGTTCTGCTTGTCGGCGACGACCAGGATTTCCGACGGGCCCGCAATAAGATCGATGCCGACCTGGCCGAACACGCGGCGCTTGGCAGCCGCGACATAGGCGTTGCCGGGGCCGGTGATCTTGTCGACCGGCGTCATCGACTGGGTGCCGTAGGCCAGCGCCGCCACGGCCTGCGCGCCGCCGATGCGCCAGACCTCGTCGGCGCCGGCGATCCCGGCCGCCAGCATGACCAGCGGATTGAGCACGCCGTCCGGCGTCGGCACGACCATGACGACGCGCTTCACGCCCGCCACCTTGGCCGGCACGATATTCATCAGCACCGACGACGGATAGGCCGCCGTCCCGCCCGGCACATAGACGCCCACCGAATCCAGCGGCCGGTAGCGTGCGCCAAGCCGCGTGCCCGTCGCATCGGTGAAGTCGACGTCCTGGGGCAGCAGCGCGCGATGGAACGCCTCGATGCGCGAGGCCGCGAACACCAGCGCCTCGCGCTGTGCGGCGGGCACCTTGGCGGCGGCAGCCTCGCGCTCGGCATCGGAGAGGCGCAGGCCCCTGGCATCGGTGTCGACGCGATCGAATTTCTTCGTGTACTCGACCAGAGCTGCGTCGCCGCGTTTGCGCACGTCGGCCACGATGTCGCCCACAATGCGGTCGACATTCTCGTCGGTGTCCCGATTGCGTCCGAGGAAGGCCGAAAATTCCTTCTCGAACCCCGGCGCCGAAGCGTCGAGCCTGAGCGGCCCTTCTTTAAGCGGCAACGCGGAGCTCGCGGAAGCGATCGACCCAGCCGCCCACCCGCTCGGCCTGCGTCTTGAGCGCGGCGCGGTTGACGATGAAGCGCGAGGTGATGTCGGCGACATGCTCGATCTCGACCAGGCCGTTTTCCTTCAGCGTGCGGCCCGAGTCGACGAGATCGACGATGCGGTGACTGAGGCCGAGCGACGGTGCCAGTTCCATGGCGCCCGACAGCTTCACGCACTCGGCCTGCACGCCGCGCGCGGCGAAGTGGCGGCGCGTCACCTCGGGATATTTGGTGGCGATGCGGACGTGGCTCCAGCGCCGGGGATCGTCGCTGCCCGCCATCTCGACCGGTTCGGCGACCGCGAGGCGGCACTTGCCGATGCCCAAATCAATCGGCGCGTAGATCTCGGGATAGTCGAACTCCATCAGCACGTCGTAGCCCGCGACGCCCAAGTGCGCGGCGCCGAACGCCACGAAGGTCGCGACATCGAACGAGCGCACGCGGATGATGTCGAGATCGGCATGGTTGGTGGTGAAGCGCAGCAGGCGCGAGTCGGGATCGCTGAAAGCGGCTTCCGGCTCGATACCCGCGCGCGCCAGCACGGGCGCCGCCTCCTTCAGGATGCGACCCTTGGGCAGCGCCAGGATCAGCTTCTCGTTCTCTTGCCTCGACACAGACATATGCCTCTACACAAGGGGGCTCCAACAACGCAAACGCCCGCCGCGGGTTAGTCGACCGGATGGGCGGGCTTCCACGGGGTGGGCCAAGGCTCCCCGACGTCCCCCAAATGGCATGCGAGACGGTCGATTTCCAGCCGGATGGACCGGTCGGCGGCAAAGTGCAGGGTCACGGAACCGTCTTTTCCGAGGCCCGCCGACAAGAGGTCGAGCACCCGATCGGGCTGGTCGAGCGGGATCTTGTGATGGTGGACGGCCTTCACCTCGTTGAAAACAAGGGCGGAATGGGTCCGCCAGTACTTCACCTCGAGGGTCGCGTCGCCTTCCCAGCGGAAACGGTTGAGCAGGAGGACGAAGCGCTTCTCGTCGGCGAACCAGGCGCAATCGCGCACCGCCACCAGCGAGTCCTGGACCGCCGCCGAGATCACCCCGAGATCGTCGGCGTCGAGCGCCGAAAGGTACAGCTTGTCTTCCATTCAGCAGGCTTCCAGGGAGGGGTAGTTACTGGACGGTAACGCTTTTAAATACGGAGGAAAAAGGGAAAGCGGCCGTTGATAGCCCCTCCCGGTTGAGAGACGCCAGAAAAAACACGCCCTCAGGAGGATCGGCCCAAAACGCCGGGCCGCCTGCATCGGAGGCGACTCCGCATGAGTCTCATGAGATTCATGAGTCCTTGGGGCGCGGGCGCACAGGCAGAAGTTGCGCCCACGCCGTCATCCTGAGCGGAGCGAAGGATCCTTCGCTCCGCTCAGGATGACAGGGTGCGTGAAGCTGGCAGGGTGCGCACGGACGGCAGGGCGCGCCGCGCCGATGATGAGAAGCGATCATGCGACCAACATAAGCGCGTTGGCGCAAAACACCCAATACGGTCGTTACTGGCGCTAAAACGCTGGCCCGCTTGGATTACTCCGGCTTGATATTGGCCTCGCGGATCACCTTGCCCCAGCGTTCGCGGTCGTCGCTGATGATCTTGGCGACGTCCTGCGGCGGTCCGGGCAGCGGTTCGGCGCCGAGCTGGTCCAGCTTCTCGGCCGTGGCCTTCGTCGCCAGCACCTTGTTCACCGCCGCGTTCAGGCGCTTCACGACCGCGTCCGGCACGCCGGCGGGGCCCAGCACGACGAACCAGCCCTCGATCTCAACGTCGGCGAGGCCGAGCTCGCGCATGGTCGGGACGTCGGGCAGCAGGGGGTTGCGCTTGGCGCTGGTGACGGCCAGAGCGAGCAGTTCCTTGCGCTGCACGTAGGGCAGCATCACCGCCACATTGTCGAACATGGTCTGGACGCGGCCCGCCAGGAGGTCGCCGCGCACGGCGCCGCTGCCCTTGTAGGGGACGTGCAGGATGTCGACGTTCGCGGCGCGGCGCAGCGCCTCGCCCGCGAGATGCTGCGCGGTGCCCATGCCGGTCGAGGCATAGGCGATGGTCCCCGGCTTGGCGCGCGCGATGTCCAGCAGCTCCTTGACGCTCTTGGCGCCGACGCCGGGATGGCAGACGTAGATGTAAGCCGTGCGCGCCATCGCCGCGATCGGCGTGAAGTCCTTCAGCGGATCGAACGACAGGTTGGGATACAGCTCCTTCAGCGTCGCGTGCGAGGACGGCGCGAAGAGCAAGGTGTAGCCGTCGGGCGCCGCCTTCGCGACGGCTTCGGTGCCGATGATGCCGCTGGCGCCGCCCTTGTTGTCGACCAGCACGGTCTGGCCGAGCTCTTCCGTCATGCCCTGCGCCAGCACGCGCGCGAGCACGTCGGTGGCGCCGCCCGGCGGGAAGGCAACGACCAAGCGGATCGTGTGGTCCGGGAACGTCTGTGCTTGCGCGGCGACCGACGCGGCAAACACTACGATTCCGCAGGCAAGCGCCCACGCGAGCCTCTTGATGGTCATGTCGTCTCCTCCCTTTAATCTTCTACGCACTCACCTCCCCCTGAGGAGCGGCCTGAAAGGCCGCGTCTCGAAGGGTGGGAACGAGCACCTTGTTTGTTGCCCATCCTTCGAGACGCGCTACGCGCTCCTCAGGATGAGGTGGTGCATAGCCTTACGAAACCGCGGCCACCGACTGCAGCATGGATTGCCGGTCGCTGCCGCCGCCGTCGTTGGCGATACGGCCGCTTTCGACCTCGCCCTCGAGCGAGCAGCGGAACATGACCCTGGGCTTGGACTGGTCGAAGTCGCTCAGCGCCACGTGGCAGCTGCAGCGATTGTCCCACATCACCACGTCGCCGAGGCTCCAACGGTGGCGATAGACGAACTCCGGCGAGGTGGCGTGCGCGTTCAGCATGGCGAGCAGGCTCTGGCTCTCCTCGTCGGACATGCCGACGAAGCGGCGGATGCGCTGGTTCACGAGCAGCGACTTGCGGCCGGTCTCGGGATGGGTGCGCACCACGGGATGGATGACGGGCGGATTGCGCTTCTTCATCTCGGCCAGGACCTCCGGCGCGCGCAGCTCGATGCCGCGCACCAGCGTGACGTCGTGCACGGCCTCGAGATCGTCGATCAGCTTGCGGATGGCGGGCGAGAGTGTCTCCAGCGCGAGATAGAGATTGGCCCACATCGTATCACCACCGACCGGCGGCTTCTCCTTGCAGTGGATGACCGCGCCCTTGGCCGGCCGCGTCGTGTAGCTCAGGTCCGTGTGCCAGTTGCGGCCCGAGTTGTAGGTGCCCGACTTCTTGCCGTTCACCACCTTGTTGGACAGCACGAGGATCTCGCGATGCTCCGGATGCAAGGTCGTCGGCGCCTGCGAGCCGTGCTGGTCGAGCGTGCCGAAGCTCGCGGTAAAGGCGATCTGCTGCGCGGGCGTCAGCTCCTGGCCCGGGAAGACGAGCACGATGTGCTCCAGCCACGCCTTGTTGATCTGGCGCTGCTGCAGTTCGGTGAGCGGCTTGCTGAGATCGACGCCCGTGACCTGCGCGCCGGCGGCGAAGCCCAGCGGCGTAACCGTGATCGTGCTCATCTGTCGGTTTCCCTCTCGAAGCTGTTTTCCGGAGACAATTCTTAGTATATTGTCTTTTGTCTGACAAGATTGGATTGCCACCATGGCCCGCGTTGCTCCCTCAGGCGAAATTCCTCTCGGCAGGCTGGTAAAGCCCCTGTCCGAGCAATTGGCCGAGCGAATCCTGGACGATGTGAAGGCCGGCCGCCTGCCGCCGGGGGAACGGCTGAAGGAAGAGGAGCTGGCGCAGACCCATGCCGTCAGCCGCGCGACCGTTCGCGAGGCGCTGATCGCCCTGGCTCGGCAGGGCCATGTCGTGCGCACGCCCCGCTTCGGCGCACGGATCGCCGAATTTTCACGACGCGACCTCGATGACCTGTTCGAACTGCGGGCAGCATTGCTCGCCGTTGCCGCCGGACGCTTTGCCCGCGACGCCGACGATGCCGGCCGCCAGAAATTGCAGGACATGGTGCGCACCATTGAAGCGGCCGCGGACGGCAAGACCACACCCCAGGCGTTCGCCACTTTGTCGATCCGCCTCCAGACGCTGCTCACCGAGCAGTGCGGCAACAATCACCTGCCCGCGATCTACGGACGGCTGGCGGAGATGGGCACGTGGCAACTGATCCGCGGCCAGGCCAGCAGCTTCCTCAACGTGGAGGACCGGCGGGAGTCGGCGGTCGATTGGCGGCATGTCGCCGATTGCGTTGCGGCCGTCGATATCGCGGGCGCGGAACTGGCGGCCCGCCTGCTGCTCGAGCATTCCGCCGAGCGCGTCCGCCAGCGCTACGATGGGACCGACTAATGGAATCACGTCGTTGCTGGGGGCGCATCCGCGGCAACAGCACGAGTCCTAGGACGCCTTCGCGGCGTCGCGCTTGATCTTCTTGGCGAGCGACCATTTGTGCACTTCGGTCGGGCCGTCATAGATGCGGAAGGCCCTGACCTCGCGGAAGACCTGCTCGACGATCGTGTCGCCGCTGACACCCGTGCCGCCCATCACCTGGACGCAGCGATCGGCCACGCGGAACAGCGCGTCCGAGACGGCCACCTTGGCCATCGAGCTCTCCGTCGTGCCGAGCACGCCCGTATCGAGGACCTCGGCGCACCAATCGATCATCAGCTCGGCCTGCTTCAGGTCGATCATGTTGTCGGCCAGCATGAAGCCCACGCCTTCGTGGTCGATCAGCGGCTTGCCGAAGGCATGGCGCTTCACGGCATAGGCGGTGGCGATCTCGTTGGCCCGCTTCGCGGCACCGAACCAGCGCATGCAGTGCGACAGGCGCGCCGGGCTGAGACGGATCTGGGCGTAGGTGAAGCCCTCGCCCGCCTGCCCCAGCATCTGGTCGGCGGGCACGCGGAGATTGTCAATCGTCACGACGGAGTGGCCGCCCGGCATGGAGCTGTCGATCGTGTGCAGCACGCGGTCGATGCGGATCGCGGGCTCCGGAAGATCGACCAGGAACAGGCAGGCGCCGGCACTCGACTTGGCCATGACGATGCCGACCTTGGCGCCTTGCGCGCCGGTGATGAAGGCCTTGCGGCCGTTGATCACCCAATGGTTGCCGTCCTGCACGGCGGTGGTCTGCATCATCGACGGATCGGAGCCCGCGCCACCCTCGTCCGCCGGCTCGGTCATGAAGAAGGCCGAGCGCGCGCGGCCCTCGATCATGGGCTTCAGGAAGCGCTCCTTCATCTCGGGGCTGCCGACCTTGCCCAGCAGGTACATGTTGCCCTCGTCGGGCGCCATCGTGTTCACCGCCAGCGGTCCGAGCGGCGACAGGCCGGAGGCCTTCAGCACGACCGCGGTCTCGCGCTGGGTGAGATGGCTGCCGTCGGGCAGGATGTGCGGCGTCAGCACACCCGCCGCACGCGCTTTCTCCCGCATTTCAACGACCAGCGCGTCGGTCGGCCCGTGGTCGTCGCGGCGCGGATCCTTTTCATAGGGCACGATTACGTCGCGAACGAACTTTTCCACGCGTGCGGCGATCTCCGCCGTCTTCGCAGGCCCTGCTCCACTCATCTCGTCACCTTTGCGCCGTTCCCGGAGACCCAGTCTCTAGCACGACGTGAGCCCCGGGCGTCAGGGCACGAGCATCGAGACACGCCCGCGGTAGCGGCGATAGTCGGCGCCAAACAAGGCCACGAGATCAATCTCGGCAAGGAGATTGCGGGATGGGCGCACTCGATCCGTTTGCGTTCGGTCAGAAACACGCCAAGGCGCACTTGGTGTTCGGCGAGTACGACAACACGCAAGCGCCATTGAAAAACCCGACACGGGTTCGGGTCATCTCCCGCCTGATCAAGCGGCTCGGTCTGAAAGGCGACTGGTCCGGGATCGATCTCCGGGACGAAGGCCGATACGAGTTGCACCTGTCCGACGAGGACGACGCCGAGCGGGTCGGGGAAGCCCTACAGGCCAAAAAGAACGGCAAGTTTCCCGGTTGGGCTTCGCAGCGCGGGTTCCAGTATGACGCTAAGACGTGGGCGAAAATCCAACAGGTTCTTGCCTAGGCAGCAATGTCGTCATGATCGATTAGGGAACCGCAGGCACAGGCGATGATCGGGTAATGGTCGCCGGAGATCGTGGCCATAAATCCAGCGGTTAGACTTTGGAACACCGGCCGCCCATAGCTACCGGGCCAGTCCTCATAAACGAACTCCCCGGTGTGGCCGCACTCGGTGCAATAGAGCTTCTTCGTAACGACTTTGGCATTCCTCAGGACCGTCATCTGACCTCCTCAAAGCGCTCCTTTCCAATAGCGCCTTCGATTCGGTAGCTCTGCCCGGTCACAGATTCAACCCGCATCGCCTCGTTTTTTGCACCAACTAGTTCTTGGTTGGGCTTCGTGGTGGGCATCAAGATGTTGAAACACTTCCTCAAAATCTAGCTCGTCCACCCAGTCACCACAGATCGGACAACGGCAGTAGCGGTCCCCTCGGGGGCCTCTTGCAGGGGATCACGAGACCAGTTCAGGCATCGCCCAGATCACTGAGGTTTAGGACTGGCCTCATTTCGTAGCCGGGCGAAGTAAAGAAGGTTGCCGCACTGGCAGATGATCCGCTCCGTTCCCCGGACGCTATCCCTGTTCAACCGGAATGACCCTGTTAGCGCGATGAAGCTCAACTTCGGGAAGGTGCCATCGTACTCAAACTTCCCCGTGGTCATGCACTTCCGGCACACGAGCGGTTGGCTCAACGTATCCATCTCACACCGTCTGATTCGCGATGTTCTGGCGGTAACCGCTTACGACCATCGCAGCCGGACGCCAAAACGCACAAACCGCTGAACTTGTTCCATCACTTTTAGTCGGCGCTTTATGACCCTCATCCCAATGTTGGAGGACCTCGTCCATCTTGAGCAAATCTGCCCAATGCCCGCATATGGGTCAGAACAGTAATGGTCCCCCTCCGGAGCCTTTTGCACGGGGATTACCGCAACTTGAGCTTGGGTGGTCCATGGGAAGAAAACGCCGATCGCGGGTTGATGCTGCGGACCCCGGTCGTGGCCCTCTCAGCCTGCCTGTTCCAAAGAGAACAGACGAGCGACCTCTCCGGGCTCACTCTGCGGGATGGGAAAAGCGATCTCGAATCCATTGATCGAGCGCTACCGCCGACTGCTCAAGTATGGGCCGGCCGACGAAGCCCTGCGTAAAGCCCCCCTTGAAACAGCGTTGATCCCCCCACCAAAAGTTGTCTGACCACGGTCGTGGCCCTCCGGGCGTGATTACAACGGTGGTTACAAGCCGATTCTCACGGAATCAAAAAAGCCTTATAAAACGGGCATGCCGACCGATACGCGTCGCTTCCCGTAGGGAGCGCCAAGTTTACTCATAGGACGCTGGCGATTAGCGCGAATTCAGGGCCGCGCCGCAAGCCTACCCCTTCAACCGCTCGATATCCGCGCCACAGGCCGCGAGTTTCTCCTCCAGCCGTTCGTAGCCTCGATCGAGGTGGTAGACGCGATGCAAGGTCGTGTCGCCCTCCGCGGCGAGGCCCGCGATGGCGAGCGAGACCGAGGCGCGCAGGTCGGTCGCCATCACCTCCGCGCCGCGCAGCTGGGGCACGCCGCGCACCAGCGCCGACTCGTGGTGGATGGTGACGTTGGCGCCCATGCGCGCCAGCTCGGGCACGTGCATGAAGCGGCTCTCGAAGATCGTCTCGGTGATCATCGACGCGCCGTCGGCGCGCGTCATCAGCGCCATCATCTGCGCCTGCAGGTCAGTCGGGAAACCGGGATAGGGCTCGGTCATCACGTCGACGCCGTGCAGTTGGCCGTTGGTGCGTCGCACGCGGAAGCCGTTCTCCGTCGCATCGAGGCTCACGCCGGCCGAGCGCAGGGTCTGCGCCGCGGCTTCCAGCAGCTCGAGCCGGCCGCCGATCAGCTCGACGTCGCCCGCCGTCATCGCCACGGCCATCGCGTAGGTGCCGATCTCGATGCGGTCGGGAATGACGCTGTGCGTGGCTTCCTTGAGCTGCGACGCGCCCTCGATGGTGAGCGTCTCGGTGCCGATGCCGTCGATGGTGACGCCCATCGCCGTGAGGCAATGCGCGAGATCGATGATCTCGGGCTCGCGCGCGGCGTTGGCCAGCACGGTCGTGCCCTTGGCCAGGGCCGCGGCCATCATCAGGTTCTCGGTGGCGCCGACGGACACCTTGGGGAAGGTGTAGCGCGCGCCCTTCAGCCCCTTGGGCGCTTTCGCGATCATGTAGCCCGCGTCGATGTCGATCTCCGCGCCCATCGCCTTCAGGCCCGCGATATGCAGGTCGACCGGGCGCGCGCCGATGGCGCAGCCGCCGGGCAGCGAGACCTTCGCGATGCCTTCGCGCGCCAGCAGCGGACCCAGCACCAGCACCGAGGCGCGCATCTTGCGCACGATGTCGTAGGGCGCGGTGGTCGACTTGATCTTCTTCGTCTGGAGCGTGAGCGTCGTGCCGTGGCTGTGGCCGTTCTCGCCCGGCGCCGTGTCGATCTCAACGCCGTGCTGCTCCAAGAGCTGGATCATCGTCGCGATGTCGGCCAGCCGGGGCACGTTGTGCAGGGTGAACTTCTTGTCCGACAGCAGCGCCGCGGCCATCAGCGGCAGCGAGGCGTTCTTGGAGCCGGAGATTCGGATCGAGCCCTTGAGCTGCTTGCCGCCGCGGATACGGATTTTATCCATTCTTCTTCTCCGCTTGTTTTTTAGATCTTGGGAAGGGTGACGCCGCGCTGGCCCTGGTACTTGCCCGCCTTGTCGCGGTAGGAGGTCTCGCACGGCTCGTTGCCCTGGAGGAACAGGAACTGGCACGCGCCTTCGTTGGCGTAGATCTTCGCCGGCAGCGGCGTGGTGTTGGAGAATTCAAGCGTCACGTGGCCCTCCCACTCGGGCTCCAGCGGTGTGACGTTCACAATGATGCCGCAGCGCGCGTAGGTCGACTTGCCGACGCAGATCACCAGCACGTCGCGCGGGATGCGGAAATATTCCACGGTGCGCGCCAGCGCGAAGGAATTCGGCGGGATGATGCAGACGTCGGCGGTGCGGTCGACGAAGGAATTCGCGGCGAAGTTCTTCGGATCGACGACCGCCGAATCGACGTTGGTGAAGATCTTGAAGTCGGTGCCGACGCGGGCGTCGTAGCCGTAGGACGACAGGCCGTAGGAAATAACGCCTTCGCGCTTCTGGGCGTCGACGAAGGGCTCGATCATGCCCTTTTCCTGCGCCATGCGGCGGATCCAGCGATCGGAGAGAATGCTCATTGCGAGGGGGTTCTAGATGGTTGGAGGGGCCGGCTCAACCGCCGGTCTTTTCCTCGGGGTGTGGTTTGTTTTTCTCTTGCTGGGAACTGGCTTGGGATCGGGCCTGCGCCTTGCGCCGTTTCAGGTTTTCCCGCAAAGCGGCAGCCAACCGCTCATCGCGATCCTTGTCCGGCAGAGGTTTGGACGCAGCCATTCCCGGGAGAATACACCATTGATCGACGTTTTGCGCACACCTCCCGAGCGCCTAGCCGGCCTGCCCGGCTGGCCGCACGCCCCGAGCTATTTCCAAAGGCCGGACGGGCTGGTCCAGCAGTTCACCGAGGCCGGTCCGCTCGATGGGGCCAGGACCTGGCTCTGCCTGCACGGCCAGCCGACCTGGAGCTATCTCTACCGGCGCATGATCCCGACCTTCGTCGCGGCCGGCGACCGGGTGATCGCCCCGGATTTCATGGGCTTCGGTGGCTCGGACAAGCCGCGCGACGAGGCCGTCTACACCTTTCATTTCCACCGCCAGACGATCCTCGACCTGATCGAGGCGCTCGATCTCCGCAACATCGTGCTGGTCGTGCAGGATTGGGGCGGCCTGATCGGTCTCACCCTGCCGATGGCGATGCCCGAGCGCTTCTCCGGCCTGCTGGTCATGAACACCGCTTTGGGCACCGGCGACGCGCCGCTGCCCCAGGGCTTCCTCGACTGGCGGGCCTTCTCCAACCGCAGCCCCGACATGGACGTCGCCAGGCTGATGCAGCGCTCCTGCCCGCACCTCACGGCCGACGAGGCGGCGGCCTATGCCGCACCCTACCCCGATGCCTCCTACAAGGCAGGCGTGCGGCGCTTCCCCAACCTGGTGCCCGACAGCCCGGATGCGCCGGGGGCGGCCCTGTCGCGCCAGGCCCGGCTCTTCTGGTCGACGCGCTGGACGGGCCGCAGCCTGATGGCGATCGGAATGAAGGACCCGGTGCTGGGTCCGCCGGTGATGCGCGCGCTGCACGGACATATCCGCAACTGCCCGCCGCCGCTGGAAATCCCCGAGGGCGGCCATTTCCTGCAGGAATGGGGTGAACCGATCGCCGAGGCGGCCGTTCGGACCCTCTAGAGGAACGAAATCCGCCGGCGGGCGTTCACATCCCCTCACGAGCGACGTCAGTTGGGGGAGAAACGCGATGGATCTGTCGGTTCACGGACTTCTGGTCATCCTGCTGATCGGCATCGTCGCCGGCTGGCTCGCCGGCAAGGTGGTGCGCGGCGGCGGCTTCGGCCTGATCGGCGACCTCATCGTCGGCATCGCCGGCGCCTTCATCGCGAGCTTCCTGTTTCCCAAGCTCGGCGTTCACATCGGCACCGGCGTCGGCGAGCAGATCGTCTACGCCATGCTGGGCGCGATCATCCTGCTGCTCGTCGTCCGTTTGATCCGACGCGCCTAGGTCACTCCGCGGGCTCGATGCCCGCGTTGGCGTTCTCGTGCGCCTGCGAGTGGTCGCCGGCGATCATCACGTACACGGCCGGCACCACGAACAGGGTGAACAGCGTGCCGATGGCGATGCCGCTGGCGATCACCACGCCCATCGCGAAACGCGACAGCGCGCCCGCGCCGCTGGCCAGGATCAGCGGAATGACGCCCAGCACCATCGCCGCGGTGGTCATCAGAATGGGCCGCAGGCGGATGCCGGCGGCTTCCTCGACGGCCTCGCGCTTGTTCTTGCCGGTGCGCTGCAGCTCATTGGCGACTTCCACGATCAGGATGCCGTGCTTGCTGATCAGGCCCATCAGGGTGACGAGACCGACCTGGGTATAGATGTTCAGCGTCGCGCCCGGCACGTTCATCGTCGACAGCACGCTCAGGAAAATGAGCGCGCCCGCGATCGACATCGGCACCGAGAACAGGATGATCAGCGGGTCGCGGAAGCTCTCGAACAGGGCGGCGAGCGACAGGAAGATGATGATCAGCGCGAAGCCGAAGGTGAAGACGAAGCCGCCCGACTCCTGCACGTACTGGCGCATCGCGCCGCCGTAGTCGATCGTATAGCCCGTCGGCAGCGTCCGCTTCGCCAGGTCGCGCAGGTAGTCCAGCGCCTCGGCCTGCGAGACGCCGGGGAAGGTCACGCCCTGGATGGTGGCGCTGTTGAGCTGCTGGAAGTGGTTCAGCGACTCAGGCACCACGTTGGTCGTGATCGTGGCGACCGTCGACAGCGGGATCGGCGTGCCGTCGGAGGCCTTGATGTAGTAGTTCATCAGCTGGTCGGTGTTGAGGCGCGACTGCTGCTGGACCTGCGGGATCACCTTGTAGGAGCGGCCGTCGAGGCCGAAGTAGTTGACGTAGCCGCCGCCCAGCATCGAGGACAGCGCCGAGCCGATGTCGCTCATCCGCAGACCGAGCTGCGAGGCCTTGTCGCGGTCGATCACGACGGTCGACTGCGGCTGGTCGATCTTGAGGTCGGTGTTCACGAAGATGAACATGCCGCTCGAGTTGGCTTCCTTCAGGAACTCCTGCGCCACCTCGTTCAGCGGACCGAACGGACCGGTCGTGTTGATGATGAACTGGACCGGCAGGCCGACCGAGCCCGGCAGCGGCGGCGGCTGGAAGGCCACGACCTGGGCGCCCGCCACCTTCTGGGCGACCTCGGCCTGGATCATCGGCTGGAGCTGGTTGGAGGTGAGCTTACGCTCGTCCCACGGCTTCAGCACCATGCCGGCGATCGACTGGCCGGGCACATCGAGCTGGAAGACGTGGTCGGTCTCGGGATGGCCGGAGAAGATCTCGAAGACCTGCTTGGCGTAGAGCAGGCGCTGGTCGATCGTCGAGTTGGGCGCCGAGGTGGCGAGCGTGATGATGACGCCCTGGTCTTCCTGAGGTGCCAGCTCGCTCTTGGTCGAGGTGTAGAGGAAGTAGATGCTGCACAGGATGACCGCGGAGAACACCGCCGTCACCGGCAGGTAGTTCAGGCTGCCGTGCAGGGCTCGCGCATAGCGATGGCGCGTGCCGTCCATGATGCGGTCGATGAAGCGGATGAACCTCGCGTCCCAGGTCTTGCCCTCGGCCTGCCCGGGCTTCAGCATCCGCGAGCACATCATCGGCGACAGCGTGAGCGCGATCACCGCCGAGACGGTGACGGCGCCGACCAGCGTGAAGGCGAACTCGGTGAACAGCGCGCCGGTCAGGCCCTTCTGGAAGCCGATCGGCACGTAGACGGCGATCAGCACGACGGTCATCGCGATGATCGGACCGCCCAGCTCCCGCGCGGCGGCCATCGCGGCCGGGATCGGCTTCTCGCCGTTGTCGAGATGGCGGTTGACGTTCTCGACCACGATGATCGCGTCGTCGACCACCAGGCCGATCGCCAGCACCAGCGCCAGCAGGGTCAGCAGGTTGATGGAGAAGCCGAACGCCGCCATCATCGTGAAGGTGCCGATAAGCGACAGCGGAATGGCGATGACCGGGATCAGCACCGAGCGCGGCGAGCCCAGGAACAGGAACACCACGGCCGTCACGATCAACAGGGCCTGGACCAGGGTGCTGACCACCTCGTGGATCGAGCTGTTCACGAAGGTCGTCGAATCGTAGACGATCTTGCCGGTCATGCCCTCGGGCAGCTGGGCCTGGATGTCGGGGAAGATCGCGCGCACGCCCTTGATGACGTCGAGCAGATTGGCGGCCGGCGCCACCTGGATGCCGATGTAGACCGCCTTCTGGCCGTCGAAGCCGACTTGGCTCTCATAGTCATCGGAGCCGAGCGTGACCTTCGCGACGTCCTCGAGGCGGATGATCGCGCCGTTGTCCTGCTTGATGACGAGCTTGCGGAACTCGTCCAGCGAATGGAGCGCGGTCGAGGCGGTCAGGGTGACCTGCACCATCTGGCCCTTGGTCGTGCCGAGCCCCGAGATGAAGTCGTTGGCGGAGAGCGCGGCGCTGATGTCGGCGCCCGTCAGCCCGTAGGCCGCCATCTTCTGCGGATCGAGCCAGGCGCGAAGCGCGAAGTTCTTGGCGCCCAGCATCTCGGCCGTCTGCACGCCCTCGACCGACTGGACCTTGGGCTGCACGACGCGCGTCAGGTAGTCGGTGATCTGGTTGGAGGCCAGCACGTCGCTCGAGAAGCCGATGTACATCGCATCGATGGTCTGGCCGACCTTGACCGTCAGGATCGGCTGCTGCGAGCCGGTCGGCAGCTGGTTCAGCACCGAGCTCACCTTGGTCTGGATCTCGACCAGCGCCTTGCTCGAATCGTAGTTCAGGCGGAGGTTGACGGTGATCGTGCTGACGCCGCTGAGGCTGGTCGACGTCATGTAGTCGATGCCGTTGGCCTGGGAGATCGCAAGTTCGAGCGGCGTGGTGATGAAGCCCGCGATGACATCGGGGTCGGCGCCGTAGTACGTCGTCGTCACGGTGACGATGGCGTTCTCGGTGCGCGGATACTGCAGCACCGGGAGCGAGAAGACGGCGCGCAGGCCGAGCACCAGGATCATCAGGCTGACGACCGTTGCCAGTACCGGACGGCGGATAAAGATGTCCGTGAAGTTGTTCATGGCTTGTGTCTTTCCTGGCGCGGCTTACTGGTCGACCGGCTTCGGGTTCACGTCGTTGGTCGGGGCGACCGTGTTGTTGACCACGATCGACACGCCGTTGCGCAGCTTCATCTGCCCGGCGGTGACGATCTCGTCGCCCTCCTTGATGCCCTTCAGCACCGAGACCTGGTCGCCGCGCGTGGCGCCGGTCGTCACGAAGGTCTGGCGCACCGTGAGCTGCGGCTTGCCGTCGGCGCCGTTGCCCTTGTTGTCGACGATGTAGACCAGGTTGCCGTAGGGATTGTAGGTGATCGCCGTCTGCGGCACGGTGATCAGCTTCTGCGGCGCGCCCGCATTGATGGACACCGTCGCGAACATGCCGGGCAGCAGCTTGTGGTCGTTGTTATCGAGCGTGGCGCGGACCTGGACGTTGCGGGTCGTCGGATCGACCTTGGAGTTGATCGACGTGATCTTGCCGGTGAACGTCAAGTCGCCGAACGTGTCGACCTTGACCTTCAGCGGCTGATCGATCCGGAGCTGGGCGAGCGCCTTCTGCGGCAGCAGGAAGTCGACATAGATCGGCGTCAGCGCCTGCAGCGTGACGATCATGGTGCCGGCCGCGAGATACTGGCCGAGATCGACCTGGCGGATGCCGAGATGGCCGGCGAACGGCGCCTTCAGCGTCTTCTTCTCGACCAGCGCCCTCTGCTGGTCGACCTGGGCGCGGATGTTGCGCAGGTTGGCTTCGTCATTGTCGACGATCGCCTGGGCCACCGCCTTGGCATTCAGCTGCTTGACGTCGCGGTCGTAGGTGATCTTGGCGAGATCGGCCTGCGCCTCGAGCGACTTCAGCTTGGCCACGTCGTCGAAGTCGCGCAGCTTCAGCAGCACCTTGCCCGCTTCCACGTCGTCGCCCGACTGGAAGTTGAGCGTCTCGACGACGCCCGCGAGCTCGAGCGAGAGATCGGCGCCGCTCACCGCGCGCAGGCTGCCCACCGCCTCGATCTGCGACTGCCAGTCCGTCGTGACGGCCTTGGTCGTCGATACGGTCTGCGCCTGGTGGCCGGGACCGGCAGGGCCGGTCATGAATTCCTTGACCTTGCCGTTGACGAAGGTCTTGAAGCCGAAAACGCTTCCCAGCACCACGACAACCAGCACTAACATGATGAGCATTCGCTTGATCATCGACTCTCTCCGAAAATCAGTGGCCGGCGCGCGGCAAATGGACTTCGTCGACCGGCGGCAGGTTGAACACCCCTGGCTTGCCTTGCGACTCGGGTTTGATGTCAGCGCGGTTCCACCAGCCGCCGCCCAGCGCCTGGAAGAGCGCCGCGGTGTCGCTGTAGCGGATCGCCTGCGCCTTCACGCGGTTGATCGCCGCATTCTGGTAGGTCTGCTGGGCGTTCAGCAGAAGAAGGTAATTCACCGCGCCGAGCTGATACTGCTGCTGCACGAGGTTGAGGCTCGCGGCGGCCGTCTGCTCGGCCGCCACCGCGGCGCGCAGGCCCTCGGCATCGGCCTGGACCGAGCGCAACGCATTGGCGACGTCCTGGAACGCCGACAGCACCGTGCTGCGATACCTCGCGGCGGCCTGGTCGTAGGCCGCGACCGCCGCCTTCTTGGTGTGGTCGAGCTTGCCCGCGTCGAACAGCGTCTGCGCGATCGACAGGCCGATGCTCCAGATCTGCGAGCCCGGCACCAGCAAGGAGGCAAGCCCGCCCGAGGTGTAGCCCAGCGCGCCGGTGATGTTGAACTGCGGCAGCTGTGCTGCGACCGCGACGCCGATGTTGGCGCTCGCCACGCGCAGCTGGGCCTCGGCCGAGCGCACGTCGGGACGCTGTTCGACGAGTTGCGACGGCAGGCTGAGCGGCAGCTCCTCCGGCAGGTGAAGGGAGGCGAGCTGCAGGCCCTGGCCCGCATCGTCGGTCGGCGGCCGGCCGAGCAGCGTCATCAGCTGGTTGCGCTGGATGGCGAGCTGCTTCTGCAGCGGCGGCAGCAGCGCCTGGGTCGCACGCAGGTTGGCCTGCTGGGACAGCACGTCGGCCTGCGAGGCGCCGCCCAGATTGAACTGGGTCTGCACGAGGTTGATCGCGTCGGTCTGCAGGCGGATGACCTGTTCGGTCGCGGCGATCTGGCCGCGCAGCGAGGCGAGGTTCACCGCGGCGACCACGACGTTCGACGACAGCGTGAGATATGTCGCCTCGAGCGCGAAGCGCTGGACCTCGACTTGCGCGACCTGCGATTCGACCTGGCGGCGCACGCCGCCGAAGATATCGGGAGAGTAGGCGACGTTGAGCGAAGCGGAGGTGACGCCGTACACGAAAGACACCGGTTGCGAGGAGCCCAAACCGCTGCCGCCGAAGGCTGCGCCGTTGGACTTGGCTTGCGTGCCCGAGCCGTTGGCGGTCAGGCTCGGGAACAGTCCGGCCTGCTGGGCGTAGAGCGTCTCGTTGGCCTGGCGCAACGCGGCCTGCGCGGCGTCGAGGTCGGGATTGGCGCGCAGCGCCTCGCCGACCAGCGCGGAGAGCTCCTGCGACCGGAACAGCGTCCACCAGTCGCCGGGAATGTCGCGGCCTTCCGTGAAGGTCTGCGCCGCGCCGCCTTCGGCACCCGGCGCTGCGGCCGTCTGCGGCACGAGGTTTTCGGGCGTATAGCCCTGCTCCTTCGGCTTGTCGGGCTGCTTGTAGTCGGGGCCCGAGGTACAGCCGGCGATGATCGCCACGCTGGCCAGCAACAGGGCACGCGAGAGGGAGGAACGATGATGGGTCATGAGCGGAGCGGTGCCTTGGACGAGAGGGCCCGGAAGATCGCGAGCGTATGTTCGCGCACGAGGCGCTGGATGGCCTGCACGCGCTGCGGCGTGAGGCCGGTCTCGTGCGCGCCCTTGTGACAGAAGATCGTGACCTGGCCGAGCAGCGCCATGGCGCGCAGTTCCGTCTCTTCGTCTTCGCCCGGGCGCCCGATCAGGCGCGCGGTGAGCTCGACGCACGGCTTGAAGACCTGGCACTTGCCACTTTCGTGGAGCTGCTCGAGACCGGGCGTGTCCTCGACCTCCGAGCGCGCGAAGAGCTGGCGCTTGGCCTCGACATGCGGGCCGCCGGTCACCAGAGAGACGAACGCCTCGAGCACCCGGCACAGAAGCTCGAGCAATTTCTCGCGTGACGTGGCGGGATCGGCAAGGGCTGCGCTCACCTCTTCCGCGAGCGGCGCCATGTGCGACTCGGTACGCTCGATGATGCTGTCGATGACGGCGCGGAAGAGGCCTTCCTTGCTGCCGAAGTAATACTGGATGGCAGGCAGGTTCACGCCCGCGCGCTCGGCAAGCTGGCGCGTGCTCGCGCCCTCGTAGCCTTCGGTCGCGAAGACTTCGAGTGCGGTCTCCAGGATGCGCCGGCGCGTATCTTCGCCTCGGCTTTGGGCTCCCTGTCGGTGGCGTGTGAAAAAGTGAACCATGTCTCCGCTTTCGGAGACGGGCATTTATGTCGTTCGATAGACTATGTCAATTGACAACAATCTACATATTCGGTGCGAGAAGAAACCTAATTGGGAACGCGATTGCCGTCCGACAAGAGCCCGGGTGGGACCCGTATCGGCATATCCAGCAGCATTTGCGCATAGGCTTTGGCCAAAGGGTCGGCCTTGAGCGAGGCCATCCCGCCTCCGCCCAGCGCCTGGCGAAGCAGGAAATTGAAGCCGTTGATCCCCGGCAGCCGCCAGCGCGTGACCCTCCCCTGGATTCGATGGGCGAAATATCGGGCGACCGCCTCCTCGGTGACTTCCGCATCAAGGATCGGCTGGTACTCGGGCTTGCGCGCGAAGATGCCGATATTGGCATTGTCGCCCTTGTCGCCGGAGCGGCCGTAGGCGAGCGCGATCAACGGCACGGTTTCGCTCGCGTGCGCCTGCACCGACGGCGCGGGTGGCGCCTCGACCGGCAGTTGCGCCGACGTGAAGCCGCCGCTGCGCGCACCCTCCTGCATCGCGATCTGCATGCCGGCGACGTCGACCGTCACCGGCACCGCGCTCTTCGGCACCAGGCACGAGAACATGCGGATGACGGGCGACGGCGACACGCGGCCGGCGCCGAAGCTTCCGGTCATGCCGACCACGCCGCCGGTCGCCATCGGTGCGATCTCGCGGCCGAGCAGCGACAGCGCCTCCTTCTGGTCGTGCCGGGCCGCGATCTTCACGACGACCTCGCGCGCGTCCAGCACGCGGGAGTGCGGGCCGTAGGTCGCCTCCGCGCCGATCACCTCGATGCTGACCTCGCGGAAATCGGCCAGGCCCTTCTCGGCGAACATCCGGCGCACCTTCTTCACGATCGCCTCGGCGCTGTGCCGGCCCTTTGCCGCGGCCTCCCGTCCGCCCAGCATGAAGATGGCGCTGAGCTTATGGCCGTCGGGCCAGGTGGTGGAGACCTTGTAGGTGTCGGTCGCCGGCCGGCCCCTGGCGCCGCTCACGCGCACCCTGTCCTTGCCGACCTGTTCGTAACGCGCGTTGGTGAAGTCGCACACCACGTCGGGCACGACATAGGCGCGCGGATCGCCGATCTCGTAGAGCATCTGCTCGGCCACCGTGGCCGGCGTGATCAGCCCACCCGTGCCGTCGGGCTTGCCCAGCACGAAGCTGCCGTCGCTTTCGACCTCGGCCACCGGGAAGCCCATGTCGTCGTAGCCGGGCACCAGCTGCCAATCGGTGAAGTTGCCGCCGTTGCACTGCGCGCCGCATTCGATGATGTGGCCACAGAGCGTGCCGGCCGCGAGGCGATCGTGATCGTCCATGCCCCAGCCGAAGGCGTGGATCAGCGCGCCCAAGGTCACCGCCGAATCGACGCAGCGTCCCGTGATCACCACGTCGGCGCCCTCCGCCAACGCCCGGGCGATCGGGAAGCCGCCGAGATAGGCGTTCATGCTGGCGATCTTCGCGGGCAGTACCGCGCCGGTGTCCATCTCGCGGATGCCCTGCGAGCGGAACTCCTCGGCGCGCGACTGCAAATCGTCGCCCAGCACGACGGCGACGTTCAGGCTGACACCCGCCGCCTCGCAGGCCTTCAGCACGGCGGCACGGCAAGCCTGCGGGTTCACGCCGCCGGCATTGGTGATCACCTTGATCTTCTTCTCGGCGATCTCGCGGGCCAACGGCGCCATGACGACGTCGACGAAGTCTGTCGCATATCCCGCCTGCGGGTTGCGCAGCTTTTGCGCCGCCATGATCGACATGGTGACTTCGGCCAGATAGTCGCTCACCAGGTAGTCGACGTTGCCGCGGCGCACGAGCTGGGGGGCGGCGGTCTCCGTGTCGCCCCAGAAGCCCGAGTGGCAGCCGATGCGGACGGTCTTCGGCATGTCAGCCCTTCTTCTTGCGATTGACGAACGCCGCCATGCGCTCGATATGCTCGCCCTCGCCGACGGAATGCGCGAAAGCGTCGATGCCGGCCTGCACCGCCTCGTCGAGCGACAGCCGCTCCCAGCGCCGCATCAATCGTTTCTGGCCGCGCACCGCCTTGGGCGTGCCCTCGACGATCGAATGCACGCAGCGCTCGATCGCCTCGGAAAGCTTCGCCGCCGGCACGACCTGCTCGACCAGGCCCCAGCGATCGGCGGTCGCGGCATCGATGTTCTCCGCCGCGAGCAGCAGCCACGAGGTGCGACCCCAGCCGATCAGGCGCGGCAGCAGCGCGGCCTCGACGACCGACGGGATGCCGACCTTCACTTCGGGCATGCCGAAGTGCGCGCTGTCCGACGAGATCCGGATGTCGCACGCGGCCGCGACCTCAAGGCCCGCACCCAGGGTGTAGCCTTCGAGACGGCAAATCACCGGCACCGGACAGTCGCGGATCGACTGGCAGAGCCGGTGCACCATCGTGATGAAGGCGCGACCGTCGTCGGGATGGCGCATCGCGGCCATGTGGTTGATGTCGGCGCCGCCGATGAACGCCTTGCCGCCCGCACCCGCGAATACGACGACGCGCAGATCGTCTTCCTGCGCCAGCGCATGGAAGGTCGCGGTCAGCTCCTCGAGCGCGGCGGGATTGAGCACGTTCAGGCGGCGCGCATAGTCATAGGTCACGTGAGCCACCACGCCGCCGTCGCGCGTCTCGCGCCTCACCTCGATCCTGTGATCGGCCGCCATATGGTTTCGCTCCATGGTGCTTCTTAATTGCCGGTATTTCTTCTATTAGAGCATGGAAATGCCCGATTCCATCGACCTCGCCCGCTATTCCGTCTTCGTGCCGTCCGATCCGTTCGAGGATCACACCGGTCCCTTCTATTTCAGGATCGAGGGCGACGCGCGCAAAGCGGGTTCCGTGCATTGCGTGCTGCCGACCGAGGCGCGCCAGGCGAACTACGCCGGCGGCGTGCATGGCGGCGCGATCCTGACCTTCGCCGACTACGCGCTCTGCCTCGTGGCCGGCCGCGCGGCGGACGGCGGCACCAACACGTCCTTTGCCATGACCGTCAGCATCGCCGTCGAGTTCCTCTCGGCCGGGCGCATTGGCCCACCGCTCGAGGCGATGGGCGAGCCTTTGCAGGTCACCGGGCGTTTGGCCTTCGCGCGCGGCAGCGTCATTCAGGAAGGCAAGACGATCGCGCTGTGGTCCGGCGTTGTGCGGCACGTGGCGCGCGCCAAAGTGGAAGCGCGCAAGGAAGGGTCGGCTCCGTCGGACAAGGCGACGCCCCCACAGGTCGTGCCGGCCGATTTCAAGTTGCTCGACACAGCCAGCGTCTACTCACGCCACATCGGTCCGTCCTACGGGCGGGCGGAGAAGAACGGCGTGTCGATGATCCAGCCGACGCTCCCGCGCATGTGCAACTCTGGCGGCGTGCTGCACGGCGGCTACATGATGAGCTTCGCCGATTCAGCCGTCACGCGCGCGGCGGGTCAGGTTACGGGGATGGCGCCCACCACCGTATCGTTCGCGGCTGAGTTCCTGTCGGCGGGCCAGGCCACGACGCCGCTCACCACGCGCGTCGAGGTCCCGCGCCACGGCCGGTCGCTGGCCTTCGTGCGCGGGCTGCTGGAGCAGGACGGAAAGCCGCTGCTCTCTTATTCGGCGACGATCTTCCTGAGGCCGCGCGCCTAATAACGACTCGTCCTCCCCCGTCTTCGGGGGAGGTGGCGCGGTAGTCCGCGACGGAAGGGGAAAGCCTCAGTCGAATTGCCTGCAAGTTACAGATCATGACCTGAAATCGGAGAGAGTGGCCGGGTCGCTCGCCCCCTCCGTCGCCGTGTGACGGCGCCACCTCCCCCGAAGACGGGGGAGGGAAATAAATCACCGCCCCGTCCCGCCCACCTGCTCGGCGACCCGCTCGACCTCGCGGCTGAACATCTCGTGCAGGCGGCGGACGCTGGGCAGGTCGTTGGCCTTGGCGGCGCGCTCGACGGCCTCCGCGATCTGGCGCAGCGAGACGGCTCCGATCATGCCTGACGCGCCCTTCAGCCGGTGGGCGGCGCGGGCGATGGTGGTGGCGTCGGTGGCGCCGGTGATTTCCTTTTCGGCCACGCGCGCGGTGTCGAGGAACTCGCGTTCGACCTCGGCCAGGATCGCGGGATCGTCGCCGAACAGCTCGACGAGCTTGTCGCGGTCGTAGGCCTGTCCATGGGAGGCCGGACCCTTGGTCATCGTCTGGCTCATGTCGTCTGCTCCACCCGGGTATCCTTCAGCCACACATCCAACGTCGCGCGCAGCTGCTCGATGCCGACCGGCTTGGTGATGAAGCCGTCCATGCCGACCGCCCGGCTCTTCTGCTCCTGGTCTTCCAGGGCGCTCGCGGTCACGGCGAGGATCGGCGTGCGTTCGCGCCGGTCGATCCGCTCGTTCTCGCGGATGCGGCGCGCCAGTTCGAAGCCGTCCATCGACGGCATCTGCAGGTCGGCCAGCACGAGGTCGTAGTTCCCGGTGCGCCACAGCTCGAGCGCTTCCTCGCCGCCGGCCGCGGCATCGGTCGAGGCGCCCGCGAGCTCGAGCTGCCGCGCCAGGATCTTGCGGTTGACGGAATTGTCGTCGACCACCAGCACACGCCCGCCGACCCGTTCCGGCGACGACGACGCGGGCCGTGCTGGCCGTGCAAGCTCGCCCGGCCGGCCGGCGGCGCGCGCCACGGCGCGGACCAGCACGTCGCGCCGCCACGGCCGCGACACGCCGGCGGCACTGTCGGTCGAGGGGCCGTCGACCATCGGCACATAGTGGCTGGCACCGGTCTGGATGCCGGTGAAGGTCGCATTGAACGCGATGCTGGTCGCGGCACCGGCGTCGCTGAGATAGCGCGCGACCGCGCGCGCCTCGGCATCGTCGGGCAGCGATACGACGAGCGACAGGCCGCGCAGCAGCGGCGGCGCGGGCTGCTGCGGCGCAGGGTCGAGCCGCACCGTCACGCTGAAGGTCGAGCCGACGCCCGGCTCGCTCTCGACGGTGACGTCTCCCCGCATCGCCTCCGCCAGGCGCCGCACGATCGACAGGCCAAGGCCGGTGCCGCCGAAGCGGCGCGTCGTCGTCGAGTCGGCCTGCACGAACGGCTGGAACAGCCGCTGGCGCTGCTCGGCGGTGAGGCCGATGCCGGTATCGACGACGCGGATGCGCAACAGGCCCTCGCCCGCGGTTTCCATCGCCAGCCGGACCGAGCCATGCTCGGTGAACTTGAGCGCATTGCCCAGGAGGTTGAACAGAATCTGCTGCAGCCTGAGCGGATCGCCGATCACGCGCTCGGGCACGTCGGCGTCGACATAGGCTGAGAGCCGGATGCCCTTGGCCGCAGCCTGCGGCGCCAAGGTCTCGGCCGCGCCCTCGATCAGCTCGACGGTCGACAGCTCGATGCATTCGAGGTCGAGCTTGCCCGCCTCAATCTTGGAGAAGTCGAGGATGTCGTCGATGATGCGCAGCAGCGACGATGCCGAATAGCGCACCGTGCCCAGCGCGTCGCGCTGGTCGGCCGACAGCGGCGTGCGCTCCAGCACGTCGATCATGCCCAGCACGCCGTTCATCGGCGTCCTGATCTCGTGGCTCACCGTCGCCAGGAAGGTCGATTTTGCCTGGTTGGCATCCTCCGCCTCGCGCTGGGCCTCGATCGCGGCGGTGCGCGCAAGGCGCTCCTCGTCGTAGGCGACCTGCAGGCGGCGGGCGAGTTCCTCCTTCTGGTAGGCGAGCGCGATGTTGTCGTACTGCCAGCTGTGGACGTCGCGCACATAGGCCATGAGATGGCCGACATAGGCGCCGCCCGCGATGCCGACCAGCTGGTAGAACGGATCGACGCTGGTCAGCAGCACGAAGAGCAGCGGCGCGGTCGTGGCCAGCGCGAACGTGTAGAAGGTCGGCGGATGGGCGGAGCGGATCGGCACCGCCGTCGTGATGGTGGCGAGCAGCACGAGCCCCAGCAGCATGCGCTGCAGCTCGTAGTCCTTCGAGGCCAGCATGTAGCCCGCCACGCCCCAGCAGGCGCCGGCAAGGAACGAGAGCGCCGCGAACCACCAGCCCCACCGGATCACTTCGTCGTCGGACGGGTTTGCCTGCGTGAAGTTGCGGCGCAGGATGTCGAAGCCGAAGGTGATCGCCAGATGCGCCACGAACGGCGGCACCAGCTCCATCAGGTTGACCTGCCGCCAGTAGATCGCGGCGATCACCGGCCACAGCACGAACGAGAAATAGCGCGACTGCCGCGAGCCCTCGAACAGGCGGCGGATGAGTTCGGCGCGCACGAAGGCTTCCTGCCGGGCGGGGTTCTCGACCTGAAGCACGGCGGGCGGTGGATCGACCGCGAGGGTCATGGCCGAAGCAACATCTTGTAGGTCGTCCCAGATTAGGTCTATTACTGTATCAAGAATCTCAACAAGACACTATAATTCTTTGAAAAAACTTGGTATTTTGACAGTCATTGAAACCAAATTTATTTCGGAATCCAAGCCATGCAGCAGCCATCCATCTTGCTGGTCGAGGACGACGCCTTCCAGCGCAAGG
>OUNM010211827.1_pt1 | contig 24656 bp, 17 predicted proteins | sample 1769961 | NCBI WGS metagenome assembly OUNM01 (sample SAMEA3914820, study PRJEB12502) | metagenome | biome: forest; material: soil | place: USA | collected 2012-03-12 | depth 0.3 m | reverse complement strand
CTTCCTTGGCGATCGCCGCACTGCGCTCATAGCCGAGCACGGGATTGAGCGCCGTGACGAGGCCGATGGAATTGCGAACATACTCCAAGCAGCGCTCACGATTGGCTTCGATGCCGGCGATGCAGCGGCTGTGCAGGATGATTGCCGCGTTGCGCAGCAGCGTGAGACCGAAGAGCAAATTGAAGGCGATGACGGGCTCCGCCATGTTCAACTCCAGTTCGCTCGCTTCCGCCGCCATGGAGACAGTCACATCGGCGCCGATGATTTGAAAGCAGATCTGGCTTACCACCTCGGGAATGACGGGGTTCACTTTCCCCGGCATGATCGAGGAACCAGGCTGCATCGAGGGCAGGCGAATCTCATAGAGACCGCAGCGCGGGCCGGACGACATCCACCGCAAATCGTTGCAGATTTTGGAGAGCTGCACGGCAGCGGTTTTCATGGTGCCGCTCATCAGCGAAAATTCACCGGAGTCCTGGGTGGCTTCGACAAGGTTTTCCGCAAGCGTCACGGGAACGCCGCTGGCCTCGGCCAGCCGCCGCGTGCAGAGTGAGGCGTAGCCTGGAGGGCTGTTCAATCCGGTGCCAATGGCGGTGGCGCCCATGTTGACGGAGTGGAATTCTTCGCCGGCGCGTGTGAGGTGGCGGATGCCTTCGCCAATCATTACGGCATAGGCGCTGAATTCCTGGCCGAGCGTCATCGGGACGGCGTCCTGGTTTTCCGTGCGCCCCATTTTCAACACGTCGGAAAATTCCTGGGCTTTGGCGTCGAGTGCTTTTTGCAATTCGCGTAGCGCGGAGAGCGTGTCCCGTAGCGTTAGTACCACGGCGAGCTTGATGGCTGTCGGGTAAGCGTCGTTCGTGGACTGTGAGCAGTTCACATGATCGTTGGGGTGGAGGTGCTGGTACTCCCCTTTGCGATGGCCCATGATTTCCAGCGCGCGATTCGCAATGACCTCGTTGGCATTCATGTTGGTGGAGGTGCCGGCTCCGCCTTGAAACATGTCGATGGTGAATTGCTCGTGCAGCTTTCCGGCGAGAATGTCCTCGCACGCCTTCACGATGGCCTGCGCTTTTGCTGCGTCCAGAACCCCGAGTTCGCTGTTGGCAAGGGCCGCGGCTTTCTTGACGAAAGCCAGCGCGTGCACGAAATGCTTGAAATGATAGAGGCGGATGCCGGAGAGCGGAAAGTTTTCCATCCCGCGCGCGGTTTGGACGCCGTAATAGGCGTGATCCGGTACATCCCGCTCGCCGAGGGAGTCATGCTCGGTGCGTACGGCGGAGACGACCGTCGCGGAACTTTCGTTGGCGATGCGCTCGGTGGCCAGTCGCAGGCGCTCGCTTACCCGCGCGGCCACGCGCCCGACGATGCGGTAGAAGACTTCCGGCTTGTCCGCGCGGACTTTCTCCAGGGCGGTGCGCGGGATTTGCCATACGTGCGCTCCTTTGCGTGCGACGGCGCTGGTGGAGTGCGCGGAATCATCGAGCATGACGCCCTCGCTGAGCAGGGCTTCAGGCAAAAGAGTCGCCAGCGTCACGCTTTTCGCCTGGGCGCCGCGGACCAGTTCCACTTCGCCTTCCGTGACGATGCCCAGCCATTGGCGCGGCGTGCTTTCGTGAAAGAGATAATCACCGGATTGATAGGTGGTGTCGGCGCCTTGGGCGACGAGCGCGGCCAGATCTTCCTTGGTGATGCCGATGCGTTGCGCGGCGCGAGTGATGGTGTCGGGGCTGAGGCTCATAGGGCGACGTGGTGATGGTTAAAAGAAGGAACCAATGAGCAGGCCGATGGCGACGGCCCCGACCGTGCAGATGATCCCGGGCAGCATGAAGGAGTGGTTCAGCAGATATTTGCCGATGTGCGTGGTGCGCGTCCGGTCGAACTGCATGGCGGCGATCAGCGTGCCGTAGTTGGGGATGAAAAAGTAGCCGTTCACCGCGGGAAACATGCCGATGAGGAAGGGGGCGGGAATCCCCAGCGAAAGGCCGAGCGGCATCAGCGCGCGTGTGGTCGCAGCCTGACTATAGAGCAGCATCGAGGCGACAAACAAGCCGATGGCAAAAGTCCATGGCGCGGCCTTGGCCATATTGCTGAGACCACCAATGATGACATCGCGATTGGCGTTGATGAACGTGTCGCCCAACCAGGCCAGGCCGAGAATACCGACGATTGCCGTGACCCCGGACTGGCACGTTTTGCACTTCGGCACTTCGCCGACGGGTGCGCCGGTGACGGTGAGAATCAAAGCCGCGACCGCGAGCATCACGAGAGCGATGGAAATGGGCATCGAGATGACAACGGGTGTATCTCCCGAGCCGCTCACCGTGCGCCAGGTGGGAAAGATGCCCGCGAGCACCACCAGGACGACACCGACGAGAAAAATGTAGGCGCTCGCCTCGGCCCCTTTGCGCAAAGGCGCTGGCTCTTTTCCACTGGCTTTTCCCGGAGGTTGAAGTTCACCGGAAGCGAGCAGCTTCTGATATTCGGGATCGTCCTTCAATTCTTTCCCCATGCGGAGCTGCACGAACGCGGCAATGAGTACCGCCAGCAGCGTGGACGGCACGCAGATGAGAAGAATCTGCACCAGTCCAAGGTTGTACGGCGCGAGCAATCCGATCATCGCCGCGGTCGCCGCGGACACCGGACTGGCGGTAATGGCCTGCTGTGAAGCGATGGTGGCCACCGCCATCGGGCGCTCCGGACGAATCCCGTTTTCGTGAGCCACTTCGTAGATAACCGGGAGCAGAGGGTACACGATATGTCCCGTGCCCGCGGCAAAGGTGAAGAGATACGTGACGAGCGGAGCGACGATGGTGACCTGCTTTGGATTTTTCCGGATGATTTTCTCCGCGATGCGGACGAGGAAATCGATGCCGCCCGCCACCTCCATGGCCGAGGCGGCCATGATAACGGTGAGCACAATGAGCAGGACCTCGCCTGGCAGTGCGGCGGGGGCGGCCCCAAAGCCCACCACGAGCACCAGCAGTCCGACCGCGCCCCACAATCCGAGGCCGACTCCGCCGGCGCGCGCGCCCATGGCGAGTGCGCCGAGGATGACAAGAAATTCGAGGATCAATTTGAAGTCCATTGGTCGAAGGGCGTTAGCGCACGAGGTCGTAGCGGATGACGAAGTTCAGCCGATGCGCATCGGCCTCGGAGCCATCGAGAGTCTCCTTGTGGCCGTAGAGGTATTCGAGGCCCATGCGAAAGGATGTACTCGGATGCCACATGAGGTTCGCGCTGGCGTAGAAGGTATTGTCGATCGCGAAGCGACCAAGCGACTCGGGTGCGTCGACGTGGACGTAGCCGCCGGAGATCGTGGAGCGCCAGTGGTCGTTCCATTGGTGCGTGTAGCCGGCCATCGCGGCGAAGGCGGGGAGGGCATTGAACCGTCCTTGATCCAGCGCGGCATCGAGGTTCTCCCCGCTGAGGTCATTCACGTAGCGCGCGATGCCTTCGCCATACGCGACCTGCGCCGAGAATTTGTCCTTCTCGAAAAGATTTACCACCCCGGCCAGGTTCACGCCCCATCCGAAAGTGTTCTCCTTCGGCCCGTGGTCGGTCTCGAACGACAACTCTCGAAACAAGGTCGAAGCCTGAATATGCCCGGACGTCCCCTCCCAGCGAGCGCCCAGGATGCCGTCCGGCACATGGTTCAGCGGCGATGCGCCCGTGGCAAATTCGTCGGTGCCCGTATCGATTTTTGAGTCCGGCTGCTCGACGCTCGCAAAGAGCTGCACCTTGGTGGCGCCTTCATAAATCGGCTGCGTGTAGCGGATTTGAGGCTGGCGCTTGTTGATGATGCCGTTCGGGCCCTGGTAGTCGACCACATCCGGGAAGGCATCGGCATCCATGAACGCGGTATAGGTTTGCCCTATCAGAAAATTCCACGCCTGCCCGTAGAAATGCCGCACGCGGAACTTCATGGAATTGGAGGTCGAATCATCGAAAAAGTCGTACTCGCTGTAGATGCGGAGCGTGCTGTCGAAAGGTGCGGGACGTCGGAGTTCGAGGCTGAGACGCGTGCCTTTCGCCTGCAGCGAGCTGCGCTCGTGCCCGTCCGAGCCGCTTTCGCCGGGAACCGGAATGGTGGAGGGAATGAACTGGTTCGGGTTGCCGTTGTTGGCGAGGTCGGTGATGGCGTCGATGCGCGCCGAGCCGCCGATCTTGAACATCGTATCGGTGCCGGGAATAGCGATGAACCCTTTGAGCGCCGGATCGAGCGGAGCATTGTTCGGTCTCGGTGCCGCTTGTTGAAGGTCCGCGAAGTCGTCGGCATCGCGCACGCCGGCGGTTCCTTTGGGCACGGCGCTGGCGGGCAACTCGGCCGTGGGCGTAGCCAGGCGCGAGGTCGTGGCCGTTCCGCTCGCGGGCGAAGCTTTGGTGACCGGCGCCGGTTTTTGTGGTGGCTGTTGCTGCTGTTTTTCCAAGGCCGCGATCCGGGCATTCTGATCGGCCACGGTTTTTCGCAGCGCCTTGACCATCATCTTCAAATCTTCGATGTCATCTTGAGAAGGCTGAGCCGCGGAAACGGTGGAGGCGGCGGCAAGCGCGAGACAGGCGGTGATCGATTTCATGACTTGGCGAGGCGCACGAGTTCGAGGCGATAGCTGGCACGCGGATGATGCGGCGACGGGCCTGCGAAGAACATCACCCGCCCAGCAGCGATGCCGTTTTCACCCAGCCAGCGGCCGGCGAACTCGTGCCAGTCAGTGGGCTCTTCCGCGACGTCCACGGCGTGCACGCCATAGGAAAACGCGAGCCCCTGGCAGACGGCGGGATTTTCGCTGGGAGCGACGAGCCATGCGGTCGGTTTGCACCGGGAAATTGTGCGCGCGGTCGCGCCGCTCCGCGTTGGGATGAAAACAACGTCGCAAGGAACGGTATCGAGCGCCTGCTCGACGATGGCGGCGACGGCATCGGAGGCGGTCGGTTCGGTTTGGGACTGCCAGGCGTCCCGCTGCTTCGCCAGGCTTGCGCGGCCCCGGTGGGATTCCGTGAAGGCCGCGATTCGCGCGAGCATGGTCACCGCCTCTTCGGGAAATTTGCCCATGGCCGATTCCCCGGAGAGCATCACGCAATCAGTGCCGTCGAGGATGGCATTGGCCACATCCGTCGCCTCAGCCCGCGTCGGCAGCCGGCTGCTCGTCATCGACTCGAGCATCTGTGTGGCGGTGATGACCGGTTTGCCCGCGATATTCGCCTTTGCGATGAGCTGCTTCTGCGTGTGCGCGATTTCTTCGATGGGGACCTCCACGCCGAGGTCGCCACGCGCCACCATGATGCCGTCAGCCGCGGCGAGAATTTCGGCAAAGTGCGCGAGCGCATCCGCGCGTTCGATCTTTGCAATGATAAATGGCTGCCGGCCCATTTTTGCCGCGGCTGAACGCACGGCTTCGATGTCCTTGGCGCGCTCCACAAACGACTGGCTTACCGCGTCCACGCCGGCCTTAAGTGCAAATTCGAGGCACTCGCGATCGCGATCGGTAAAGGCGCTGATCCCCAGATCGATTCCCGGCAGATTGAGCCCCTTGCGCGAGCGCAGCTCGCCACCTACGGTGACGATGCATTCCACATCGGGACCGGAAATGTGCTGAACTACCAATTGCACGAGGCCGTCATTCAAGAACAGCCGGTTCCCCGGCTTTACCACCCGCGGAAGCTCCGCGAAGCTCATCGAGACGCGCTGAATACTTCCGATGATATCCTCCGCGGTAAGGGTGAAGCGCGTGCCCGGGACGAGTTGAATCGGCTCCGGTTCGATTTTGCCGAGCCGCATTTTTGGTCCCGGCAGATCGGCCATGATGGCCACCCGCTGCCCGCAGGCGTTGGCGGCGTCCCGAATGCGGCGAATCAGTTCCGCATGGTACGAGAATTCCCCGTGCGAAAAATTCAGGCGGGCGACATTCAGCCCGGCGCGAATGAGCCGCTCGAGCATCTCTGGTGACTCGGAGGCCGGACCGATCGTCGCGACGATTTTGGTTTTGTGGTCCGGAAGCACGGAGTTCACGCGGTGAACATGGTTTTTCCGGCGCCGCGCAAATCGCTCACGGCTTGTTTCACCCGCTCGGCCATCGCCGCCTCCGCGAGTGCCAGATACGAGCGCGGGTCGTAGGCCTTTTTGGAGCCGACCTCGCCGTCCACTTTCAGGACCCCATCATAATTTTTAAACATGTGCCCGGCCACCGCGCGCGTGAAAGCATACTGCATGTCGGTATCGACGTTCATTTTCACGACCCCGTAGTCGAGTGCCTCATGGATTTCGGTCAGCGCGGAGCCAGAGCCGCCGTGGAAGACGAGGTGAAAGCGGGCTTTCTCTCCATACGTTTTGACGACGGCGTCCTGGCACTCCTTCAGGACCGCCGGCCTGAGCTTTACGTGGCCGGGTTTGTAGACGCCGTGGACGTTTCCAAACGTGGCGGCGAGCAGGTAGCGTCCGCCAATGGGATTGAGCCGGCGTGCGACTTCCAGCGTATCCGCCGGCGTCGTGTAGAGCTTGGCGGCATGGTCACCCACCACGTCGTCCTCTTCACCTCCCACGGCGCCGGTTTCGATTTCGAGCACCAGATCGTTCTTGGCAAAGCGCGCGAGGAGTTTTTCCGCGATGTCGAGATTCTCCGCCAGCGAGAGATTGCTCCCGTCGAACATGTGGCCGGTAAAGAGATTCGGCTGCCCGGCGGCGCGCCGCTTCTCCGTCTCGGCAACCAGTGGCAGGACGAACTTGTCGAGTTTGTCCTTGAGGCAGTGATCGGTATGCAGCGCGACGTAGATGGGATACCGCGACGCCACGCGATGCACGTGCTCGGCGATCGTCATGGCCCCGAGCGCCATGTCCTTGAGGGCCGAACCAGAGGCGAAAGCGCCGCCCCCCGTGGAAACTTGAATGATGCCGTCGGCCTTGCTTTCGGCGAGGCCGCGGAGAACGGCGTTCGCCGTGGTGAGAGAAGTGACGTTGACTGCGGGCAGGGCAAAACGCCCGGCGCGTGCCCGGTCGAGCATCGCGCAATACGTCTGGAAGTCAGCAAGGGGCATGGCAGTGAGGCAGTGAGTTTTTGGACGGAGGCGGTGACCTTCTGGATTTGGAACCAGCGCGAAACTTTGGGCGGGATTCTTTCATTCCGACTCCGCCACCTGCTATCGGACCTTGGTCCTATGGGCTGGCGGGATAATGGCAAAGGGGAGACACTTAGGCCGGGGAGCGCGGGGCTTGCCGGCGCAGCCAGCCAGCCGCAAGAAAGCAGACGACGAGACACACGATGGCGCTCACCACGAGCATGGTCAGGACATTGGGATCGGAAAAACTGCCCGCGGCGGAGACGAAGGCAGCGCCAAAATTACGGGCGATGGTGGCAAGGGCTAGATTCCCGCGATCGGCGCGCACGAAGCCGCCGAGCATCCATCCGCAAACGAAGAGGAGCAGGAGATAGAGAACCACGGCAAAGATGGCGCCGCTGCCAATCACGCTGAGCAGCGCGCCAAAATGGAGAGTTACGAGAAGGACCAACAGCAGCAGGAGACACGCACTGCTCAGGCGCCCCAGCCAGCGTGCCAGGCGCGCAGCGGGAAGCGTGGTCCCGCATTGAATCAGCATCCCGGCGAGGAGTGGCACGAGAATGAATAAGAGCAGCGGACGGGCGATGGTCCAGGCATCGGCTTGCAGACCGGAAATCATGAGCGGCAAAACCAGCGGCATGAATAGCAGCGTGCCGGCGGTGAGCAGCATCATCAGGGCCACGGCGCTCGCCAGAGGACTCTGCGCGACCGTGGCGAGTTTTGGTAAAAAGGGCGCGCCCGCCGCGCCGCCAAGAAGAATCAGGCCAATGGCATGCCCCGGAGCAAGGGGAAGGACTTTTGTGAGCAGCCAGGCGAAGAGGGGAGCCAGCCCGAAATTCAATACCAGCGCGAGGCACGCGAGCCGCACGTTGCGCAGGGGACCGGTGGCGGCTTTTGGCGTAAGCTCAAGGCCCGCCGCCGCTGCGCTGCTCGCGAGGAAGGCAAGCATCGAAGCCTTCTCGAGAAAAGGCAGTAGATCCGCCATGCGTCAGCAGGAGAGGTTGAGATTCATGTGCTCGCGGGTATGGGCAATGGTTCCGCGCGCAGAACGACCAGGGACCGGGCTTGCAGAGGATAATTGCTTTGATGGGCGAACGTGCGCGGCTCGCTTTCCGGCATTGCCGTGTCCAACACGCATGCCCAGCGCGTATCCCGACGGCGGGTGCCGAGGTGAAACGGCACCAGTTCGTGATGCGCGTTCAGAAGGACCGCGAACGCATCGCCGATGATGCGTTCGCCCTCTTCGCTCATTTCAGCAATTTGGTCACCCGGGAGAACCATGCCCAGCGTGAGCACATGGCCGGCATTCCAATCGGCATCCGCCATTTCCGCCCCGTCGGACTTGAGCCAGTACAAATCCTTGATCTCCGCGCCGTGAATGGAACGGCCCTGAAAAAAGCGGCGGCGGCGAAAGACCGGCTGCGTTTTGCGCAATCGGATCAAGGCGCGGACGAAATCGAAAAGCGCGCGCTGTTCCGCCGTTAAGTTCCAATCGAGCCACGTGAGCGGCGAATCCTGGCAGTAGGTGTTGTTGTTCCCGCGCTGCGTCCGTCCAAACTCATCTCCTGCGAGCAACATGGGAACCCCCTGCGAGAGCAGCAGCGTCGCCAGGAAGTTTCGTTGCTGCCGCGCTCGGAGCATGTTGATCGCTTCGTCCTGGGTGGGGCCCTCCGCGCCGCAGTTCCAACTATCATTGTCGTTGCAGCCATCGCGATTTCCTTCGCCGTTCGCTTCATTGTGCTTCGAGTCGTAACTCACGAGATCGCGGAGCGTGAAACCATCATGGGCGGTGACAAAATTCAGGCTGGCACTGGGGCGACGGCCATTGTGGGCATAGAGATCACTGCTGCCCACGAGCCGCGAGGCCAGTTCGCCGACGGTGCCGCCATGGCCCTTCCAAAAACGCCGGACGCAATCGCGATACTTTCCGTTCCATTCCGTCCAGAGCACTGGGAAATTGCCGACCTGGTAGCCATTCGGACCCAGATCCCAAGGTTCCGCAATGAGCTTCACCTGCGACAGCACGGGGTCCTGATGAATGATATCGAAGAAGGCGCCGAGACGATCGACCTCCCACAGTTCCCGGGCGAGCGCGCTGGCGAGATCAAAGCGAAATCCGTCCACGTGCATCTCCAGCACCCAGTAACGCAGCGAGTCCATGATGAGCTGGAGAGCGCGCGGATGGGCGACATTCAGCGAGTTGCCACAGCCGGTGAAATCCACGTAGCGCGCGCGGTCTTCGGCCAAACGGTAGTACGCGACGTTGTCGATTCCGCGCAGCGAAAGCGTGGGGCCGTGCTCGTCGCCTTCGGCGGTGTGATTGTAGACCACGTCGAGAATCACCTCGATGCCCGCCACGTGGAACTGACGGACCATCGCCTGGAATTCCTCCACCGCCCCCTCCGGCCCGCTGGCGGCGAGGCGCGGATCGGGCGCGAAGTAGCCAAGTGTATTGTAGCCCCAGTAGTTCACCTGTCCGCGCCGGACGAGAAACGCCTCGTCGATGTGATAGTGCACGGGCATCAGCTCCACGGCGGTGACCCCGAGCTCGCGCAGGTGTCCGATGGCCGCGGATGTGGCCAGCCCGGCATAGGTGCCGCGCTTTTCCTTCGGCACTCCGGGATGCTGCTGGGTGAAACCTTTCACCTGCAGCTCATAGACTACCGTCTCGTGCCACGGTATCCGAAGCGGCTGGTCATCGTCCCACAAAAACGCGCCGGTCACGACACTGGCGAGCGGCGCGCAGTGCGCGGTGTCGCCGTCGGGATCGAGCACGGCTTCATCCCAGTGAAAATCGCGCGCGATGCGTTTCGCATACGGATCGAGCAGAACTTTGCGCGGATTGAAGCGATGCCCGCGTGCTGGATCGTGTGGTCCATGCACGCGGTAGCCGTAAATCTGGCCGGGTTTCACGTCTGGCAGATAGCCGTGCCAGGTCTGGTCGGTCTTCTCGGGCAGGACGACACGATGGGTTTCCGTCTTCGCCTCCGCGGACGCGAACAAGCACAGCTCCACCTTGGTTGCATGCTCGGAGAAGAGCGCAAAATTGACACCGCGCGCATCGCAGGTGGCACCCAGTGGCGAGGGGCGGCCCGGCCAAATGCGCGGCGTGGTCATGGCTCAATTCAATCCTTCCACCACTTCTTTCAGAATGCCGAGACCCTTCGCTTGCAGCGGGCCCATGCCGCTGCCGGGCAAAAACCACAGCCCCCGATCCTTCGAGGGGCAGTAAATGAAGTGAACGTGGTCGCGGGTGTTGGCGTGGTAAAACGTCGCGCCGGAATTCTCCGTCAGGAAAGTGAAGAACTTTTCGCGCCACGGATGATCGATATACGGGAAGAGACCTTCACCGAGCGTTTGCAACTCCTCGACGGTGATGGTGTGGATGGACTCCTTGATGGCTTTGCGCCGGGATTCATTAATCTCGTCGATGTTTAGATCGTCGGTTGGCATGGCGTGGATTGGGTTAAATATTGGTCGCTGGTCAGAAGGCCGGCCGCTCCGGGGTCAGGGCGGGCCCGCTTTCACGTTCCAGATGCGCTCGCAATAATCGCGGATCGAACGATCCGAGGAGAACTTGCCCATGCGCGCCGTGTTGAGAATGGACTGGCGCGTCCACGCCGCCGTGTCGGACCAAAGCGCGCTCACGCGCTCCTGCGCTTCGATGTAGGCTTGATAATCCGCCAGGACCAGGAAGGGATCGTGGTAGAGCAGATTGTCGACGATCGGGCGAAACATCTCGGGATCACCACCGCTGAGGGCGCCGCTGGCGATGAAGTCGATCACTTCCCGCAGCGTGGCATTTTGTTCGTAGTATTCACGCGGACGGTAACCACGCGCCTTGAGCTGGTTGACTTCATCCACCGTGAGGCCAAACAGGAAAAAGTTTTCCGCGCCGACTTCCTCGCGGATCTCCATGTTGGCTCCGTCCAGCGTGCCGATGGTGAGCGCGCCGTTGAAGGAGAACTTCATGTTCCCGGTGCCGCTCGCTTCCTTGCCCGCCGTGGAGATTTGCTCGGACAAGTCCGCGGCGGGATAGATGAAGTGGGCGTTCCGCACATTGAAGTTGGGGAAGAAGACGACCTTCAGGCGGTCCCGCATGGCCGGATCGGCGTTCACGATTTCCGCCGTGGCGGTGATCAATTTGATGATGCGTTTGGCGAGGAAATAGCCGGGCGCCGCCTTGCCGCCAAAGATGAACGTCCGCGCGGGCACCGTGGCGCGCGGGTCGCGCCGCAGCCGCAAATAGAGCGTGAGGATATGCAGCACCGCGAGATGCTGCCGCTTGTATTCGTGGATCCGCTTGACCTGAACGTCGAAGAGCGACTCGGCCGCCACGGTGATGCCCGTGCGCTCGGAGATGAGCGCGGCCAGGCGGCGTTTGTTGGCGAGCTTCACCTCACGCCATTGCCGCTGAAAATCCGGCTCGGCTGCCAGCGGCTCGAGCTGCCGCAGCTTGCCGGTGTCCTGCAACCATCCCTCGCCGACGCGCGCCGTGATCAGTTGCGTGAGGTCCGGATTGCTCAGGGCCATGAATCGCCGGGGCGTGACGCCGTTGGTGACGTTGCAGAATTTCTTTGGCCACAAGTCGGCGAGATCGCGCAGGACCGTTTGCTTGAGCAACTGGGAGTGCAGTTCGGCCACGCCATTGACGGTGTGGCTGCCGACGGTCGCGAGGTGCGCCATGCGGACGTAGCGCGGCCCGCTTTCGTCGATGAGCGAGAGGGCAGCGACTCGGGCCTCATCACCGGGAAACATGGTTCGTACCTCGTCGAGGAAGCGGCGGTTGATCTCGTAAATGATTTCGAGATGCCGCGGGAGCAACGCGCCAAAAAGATCCACGGCCCATTTTTCCAGCGCCTCGGGCAGCAGGGTGTGATTCGTGTACGCGAAGGTGGCGCGAGTCACTTTCCAGGCGTCGTCCCACGCGATGGAATGTTCATCGATCAGCAGCCGCATCAATTCAGCGACCGCGACGGCCGGATGGGTATCATTGAGCTGCACGGCCCACTTCTCGTGAAACGTCAGCGGCGTGCCGCCGAGCGAGGCATGGATCCGCAGCATGTCCTGCAGTGAGCAGCTCGAGAAAAAGAACTGCTGCTTGAGCCGCAATTCCTTGCCCCGATGCGCCGTATCGTTCGGGTAGAGCACCTTGGTGATGGTCTCCGAGGCCACCTTGTCCTCGACGGCGCGATCGTAGTCGCCGTGATCAAATGCTGCCAGGTCGAAAGAATCGACGGCTTCCGCTTTCCACAAACGCAGGAGGTTGCATGTGCCCACGCGATAGCCGGAGATTGGCGTGTCGCAGGCGATGCCCTTCACTTCCGTCTCGGGGATCCAGCGCACGAGCAGGCGGCCCGTTTCGTCCGTGGACATTTCAGTGTGGCCGCCAAACTTCACCGGGTACGCGATCTCCGAGCGGGCCATTTCCCATGGGTTGCCATTCCGCAGCCATTTGTCGGTAATTTCGCATTGCCAGCCGTCACGGATGGTCTGCTCAAAGATGCCAAACTCGTAGCGGATGCCGTATCCGAGCGTAGGCACCTCAAGGGTCGCGAGCGAGTCGAGGTAGCACGAAGCAAGGCGTCCGAGTCCGCCATTGCCGAGACCGGGTTCCTCTTCTTGCGCGAGAATTTCATCCAAATCATGGCCCAGCGATTGCATGGCTTCGCGCACGGGCTCGGTAATCCCGAGGTTGAGCAGATGGTTGGCGAGATGCGGCCCCGGAAGGAATTCCGCCGAGAGGTAGGCGATGCGGCGCGGATCGATGCCGCGGTAGTGTTCGATGCTGGAGACGGTGCGCTCAAAAAGCCGGTCGCGCACCGTCAGGGCCAGCGCGATATAGCGATCGTGTTTGGTGGCCAGCGCGGGGATACGGCCCAGTCCGCAGGAGAGATTATCCTGAAACGCCTGCGCGATTTCCGCGGCGCTAAGTCCAGTGCGCACACCGGAGGCCCGGGGGCGCGATTTCGAGGCAGATGGCTTCATGAAGCGGCAAGGCGAATGTGCGATCAATGGGCCTCGGCCTCCAATAGGACCTTGGGCGTATCTGCGCCTGCCAAGGTATTTGGTCAGGCCGGATGGGCCCCGTCGACGGTCAGCGTAAAATGGAAGGTGGCGCCGCGCTCGGCATTGTTCGCCGCTGAGAGCGTGCCCCCGTGCGCCTTGACGATGGCCTGGCAAATGGACAGGCCCATGCCGAGGCCGCTGGATTTGGTGGAATAGAAAGGTTCAAAAATCTGTTCCATCATTTCAGGAGCGATGCCGCCGCCGTGATCCGCCACGGAAACGCGGACGAAACCATCGCCATCGCGCTCGGTCGCGATCAACAACTGGCGCGTTTCGGGCATGTTGCGTTGCATCGCATCGCACCCATTGAGGATCAGGTTGAGCAGCACCTGTTGCAGTTGGATGTGGTCGCCGCGCACGAAAGGCAATTCCGGCGCCAGCCGGGTGACCACCGAGACTCCGCGCGACACCAGGTCGCTGTTGAGCAGGAGCAGCACCTGTCCGATGTCGGCATTCAGATCGCGTGGCTCCAGGAGCGCCTCGCCCTTTTTCATCATCGCGCGCATGCGGAGGATGACTTCACTGGCGCGCCGATCGGCCGCGGCGATGTCTTTCAGGATCGCCCGCACCTCGTCCATGTTGGGAGGTTCCTCGCTCATGAAGCGCAGCGCGGCCTGCGCATTGCTCAAAATCGCGGTGAGCGGCTGATTCAGCTCATGCGCGATGGATGCGGAAAGTTCCCCGAGAAGAGAGACCCGGCCAACGCGCGCAAGTTCCGCCTGATGTTGCCGCGACTGCTGCAGCTCTGCGAGATGGCGAACGTGTTTGCGATGCGCGTGCCACCACACGGCAGCGCTGGCGGCGGCGACGAGCAAGGTCACGAGCCCGGCGCTAAACCAAAGATTCTGCCAGAAAAATGGCTGGATGCTAAAAACCAGGGAAGCGGCGGGCTCGTTCCAATTGCCGCGAGCACCCGCAACGATGAACCCGATAATGGAGGACCAGGTCATTACTCGCCTGCAATAGCGCGGCGGCGTGGAGATGCCAATGCTAATGAAGGGCGGGAGACTCGAGGCCACTCCAAAAGCTGAGTTCGGCCCGCGGCGAACCGGTTGGAAGGGAAGCACTTCACGCGTTGGTTGGGGAAAGGTACGGCAGCAAAATAAATTTTATGCAAAGCGCTCCGGCTGCCCAGTGGCGGCAAGCACCGAGCGCCACCAACCTCCGGCCGGATCCAGGCGCTTGGTATGCCCGGCGAGAAGCTCGATGGGGACATGGATGAAGCGCTCGTGAAGAAAGCCGATCACGACGCCTGTTTTGCCAGCCATCGCTGCATGCACGGCATGGCGCGCGAAAAGGTCGCAGAAAATGGCGTCCTCGTTGTTCGCGGGACGGCTGCGGACCTGGTAGCTTGGATCGAAATAACGCAGCACCACCGGGATGCGCTCCGCTTTGAAAAAGGTTTCGATGCGCTCCCGCAGAAAAGGACCGATGTCCTGGAGCTTGACGTTACCCGAGGCGTCGCGCGTGCCGGTATCGGCAGCCAGCAGGTCCTGTCCCGCTCCTTCGGCGACCGCGATCACGGCATGCGATTTGGCGAGCATCCGCTGTTTGAGCGCCGCGAGAAAGACCTCCAGCTTGAATGGCACCTCGGGAATCAAAGCGAAGTTTACATCCTGGCTGGCGATGGTCGCGCCCGCGGTGATGAAGCCGGCGTGGCGCCCCATCAGTTTCACCAGGCCAATGCCACCGGGCACGCTGCGCGCTTCGGTGTGAGCGCAATCGAGCACCCGCGCGGCTTCTTCGACCGCGCTAAAAAAACCAAAGGTGCGTGAGACGAAGCCGACGTCGTTGTCGATGGTCTTCGGCACGCCGACGACAGAAAGCGCGTGCCCGCGCCGTCGCGCTTCCTGGAAGAGATCGTTGGCGCCACGCTGCGTGCCGTCGCCGCCCACGGTGAAAAGAATGTTCACTCCGCGCGCGATCAGGTTTTCCACGGCCCGGCCAATATCCACCGGTCCGCGCGAAGAGCCGAGAATCGTGCCGCCCTTTTGATGAATGCCATCGATAAACTGTGGTGTGATCTTCACCGGCTCTACGCCCGATGCGGGATCGAGTCCGCTATACCCACCGCGAAAACCCAGCACCTCCGCGACGCCATAGTCGTAATGGAGCTCTAGAAAGAGCGAGCGGATCACGTTGTTGAGCCCGGGGCACAGGCCGCCGCAGGTCACGATGCCCGCGCGGGTCTGTTTCGGATCGAAGAAGAGCTTTTCCCGCGGGCCGGCCAGCTCGAATTGCAATCCGGGCTCCGCGCCAATCTCGATTCGCTCGGGAATGCGAAGGTCGTCGTGGATCGTATGCGTGAGCTTGGAGGCGTAGCGCGGCTCGCCAAGAGTGGGCGTTTGCATGAGGGCCGCCCGACCGTGTTCCGGCGCGCGGCAAAGCGTCCATCGGACCTTGGTCCTACGTTTCTCCTCCGAGCCTCAGCCCATGATTTGCGAAGAGCGCGGACGCGAGAATGGGGTTCATCGTCGGCGTGGTTAGACGTCAGCGGAAGAGAATGATGGCGAGCACTTGCGCGGCAAGAATGCGGAGCAGGGTGGTGAGCGGATAGACGGTCGCATACGCGACGGTTGGTGCGTCGGACTGGGAGACGTTCGAGGCGAAAGCGAGGGCCGGCGGGTCTGTCATGCTTCCGGCAATCAGACCACTGAGATCCACGAAGTTCATCCGCAAGACCAGCCGCCCCCAGAGCCCCACGAGCAGCAGCGGAAGCACGGTGACACAAACTCCAGCGAGCAACCACTGGAGGCCGGTCGGGCTCAAGACGGTGGCAAAGAACTTCGGCCCGGCGCTCAGCCCAACGGCGGCAAAAAAGAGTGCGATGCCAAATTCCCGAAAAGCGAGATTGGTGTTCACCGGCATATGCCACACCTGCCGGCCAAGATGCCCCGCCCGGCCTAGCAGCAACGCTACGATGAGCGGTCCGCCGGCCAGCCCCAGCCGGATCGGTTGCGGCAATCCGGGAAAGGGGATGGGCAGCGTCCCGAGCATGATGCCGAGGACGATCCCGATGAAGAAGGGCACGAAATGCGTTTCGTTGAGTTCCTTCAGTGAATTGCCCAGGGCGGTCGCCGCATGTTCCAGATCTGTGGCGGCGCCGACGATTTGCACCTGGTCGCCAAATTGCAGCCGCAGCCCCGGGACGGCGGACATCTCCATGTCGGCCCGCGTGACTCGCGTCACGGCCACACCAAAGCGCTCGTCGAGGTTCAGTTCACCCACGGTTTTGCCGAGCACGCGGCGATCGGTCACAATCACCCGGCGAAAGGTGATGTGGCTTTCGGTCAGGATGAGGTCTTCGTCGGTGTGCTGGCCGATGACGCGTTCAAATTGATCCAAGCCGGCGCGCGTCCCCACCACCATGAGGCGATCGTCGCGGTGGATGATCGTGGCATCGGTGGCGGTGCAGGTTTCTCCAGCGTGTTGGACGCGGGAAATGGTGACGCCGGCTTCAATACGGCCGGGTATCGAATCGAGTCGCCCGCCTTCCAGATTCGGATTGGTCACGATGAGGGTCCGGCGTTCCAACGGCTCTGCGCGGCTGCGATTTCGCGCGGCGAAATCAGCGGCCTCCTGCGCCGGATCGATGCGAAAGATCCGCTTGATCAAGAGCAGCGTGCCGATGATGCCAATGATGGCCGTGGGATACGTGACGGCGTACGCCAGGGCCGGAAGCATCAGCCGTTCCGGCGCGATATTCGGAAGGGTGCTCAGGGTCTGGGAGCCTGCGCCAAGGGAAGGGGTATTCGTGGATGCGCCGGAAAAAATACCCAGGACGGCTGCGAAATCGAAACCGGCAAGCCATCCAATCAGGGGAGCCATCACGGCGCCAAGAATAACAATGGTTGCCGCCAGCACGTTCAGCCTCACGCCTTGCTGCCGCAACGCCGCGAAAAATCCCGGACCGAGCTGGAGGCCGATGGTGAAAACGAACAGAATCAGCCCGAACTCTTTCACGAAATCGAGGGTCGCGTGGTCGACCGCTTCGCCAAGGTGCCCAACGAGAATGCCGGCAAAGAGCACACCGGCGGTCCCGAGCCCGATGCCCTTGAATTTCAAACTTCCCAGTGCCATCCCGGCGACACACACGAAGGCGAGGACACCGATGGCGTGCGCGACGGGTTGTGTCGTATGCAGGTCGGAAAGCCAGCTCATGCGATGGAAATCAGCTCTAAAGGTCTGCCTGCCACGGAGTCCGATCGAGATCGGGGCCGTGTGGCGGAGAGGCGGTGTTCGGCGTTCATGACGATGGCCTTGAGCATTGGCGCGCGTTCGGCGGTGCGGCGGAGTTCGAGAGGCGCGTTGATATACGGCCGCTTTTTCATGCCGTGCGTATCGGAGCGGGGAAATCGGACCTTGGTCCTATCCGCGAAGCAGACCCGGATCCGTTTTGCGAAAATGGACGCAGTTCAGCTCTTATTCGAGAAACCGCACGCGGCCCGTCTCGATGTCGTAGATTGCGCCAACCAGCTTTACGCTCTTGTCTGCCTGCCGCTCCCGGCCTTCAGGCGATTCGAGGATTTGGTGCATGCTCCAGCGCACGTTGGCCTCGATGCCCTCGGAGAGCATCGCCTCCAAGCTGAGCTGTGGATCGAGACCGGCGAGGCCGGGCAGGATGCAATCGACGAGAACCTGAATCCGCGAATGTTGCCGGGTGCCGCGCTGGCGTGTGTCGATGGCGGCGGCGACGGCGCCGCAGCCTGTATAGCCGAGCACGACGAAGAGCGGCGTGTGCAGGTGGCGGCCTGCATATTGCAGACTGCCCGCGACTTCCGGCGACATGACGTTTCCCGCGACGCGGATGATGAACAACTCGCCGAACCCCGCATCGAAAATCAGTTCCGTCGGCACGCGCGAGTCGCTGCAACTCAGGATCGTGGCGTAGGGACGCTGGCCTTCGGCTAGTTCGGCGAGGATTTCCTTTTGCACCGTGGGAAATCGCGCGGCACCGGCGACGAAACGTCGGTTCCCCGCTTTCAGGCGTTGCAGAGCTTCATCAGCCGTTACCGCGGAATCGGAAATCGTGCCCATGGCCGTTGAGGGAAAAGGTGTCGGATCGACGTCGAGGATGAACTGTGGAGTATCGGACAACATGGGGTATCAGACTTTGGTCCTACGCATCCGGGCGGTGGCGCGATCCATACGCCTTGCGGGTCAGGGGGCTGCTCCGCCGCTGCGGTTCACTTTGCGTGCTCCTTGAGAATGTGCAGCACCTCGGCGATGGCCTGGGGATTCTGATGCGCGCTGTGATCGGACGGAACGATGTGCTCGCTTTGGGCTCCGTCCATGTGCGAACTCCAATACGGCACGACGCCGTCGCTCGAATTCGGCGAATCGCCGCGACCGCGATCTCCGATGATGGTGTCATAGGGAATGCCGGGGGCGATCGGGATCGTGTTGATCGCCTTCACAAAGCGGCTCTTCGACGAGAGGGTGTCCACGCTGTTGGCGCGGCGTTTGGGCTTCAGCTCGTTTTCCTTGATGCTGGTGAGCCGCAGCATTTCGCGGCTCGCCTCGGCGGCGAGGCGCACCGGGCGGATGAAACTGGCCATCAGGCGCCCGAACCAGCTGCCCGCAAGGTCGCTTCCGCGTAATGGCGCGGCGATGAAAATGACGCGCCCGATCTCCGGGCGATGATGGAAAAAGAGTTCCTGCTCGAAATATTCCCGCGTGTGCGGCGAGAGCGGCACCTCGTTGAGCGGCTTGCCGAAAATTCTCAGGCAAAGCTGATCGCCGCTGTCCGTGAGCAGCAGCCGGCTGATGCAGCCGCCCATGCTGTGACCGATGACCACCATCGGCTTGCGCGCGGGAAAACGTTTCTCCACCGCATCGAGTTCGGAGCGCAGAATCGCCGCGGAATACGGATAGGGGTAGCCACTCGGGTAGCTGTAGAACCAGAATTGGTAATGCTTTCGGATGACCGGGTCACCGCGCAGGGTGTTGATCATGGGGGTCCAGGTAGCCTGCGAATCCATCAGCCCGTGAATGACCAAGACGATGGTTTTGGCGGGGTCGTACGGCTGGAGACGTTCGATGGTGGCGGTGTGCGCGTATTTCTCCGGATTGAAGGCCCGGGAGAGTTCGTGCTTCTTCGGGTCGGTCTGCTGGAGCATGACCGCGAGCGGCACCGTGAAATCCGCGGCGAGCGGAAGGGTGTGCCCATCGAGCGTGACTGTCTCTTTGGCGAGCGGATCTTCGGCGGACAAGATGCAATGCCGGCCCTCAAAGCGCGCCAGGGCGGTGACGCTGTAGAAGAGCCGCGAGGGCGCGAAGCTTTCGCGCGCCTTCTTGTTCGGCTCGCGCTCGACGGCGACGATGGGCGCGCCGATACCGTCGCGTGTGGTGCGCTGGCTGACATACCGGCCGCCGACGTCGAACTGATCCGCCGGGGTGAAATCGTAGAGCGCTGGATTCCACTCGGGACGCGGATTCGGTTTCGTCCTGAGCACGTATTCGTGGTGTTCGCCGGTCACCGTCAGCGGTTGTGACCACGCGTCCAGCCGGGCCTTTTTGAGGATCTCGAAAATGCGACTCAGCGCGAAGTTGTAGTCGCGGCGCGCGAGGGCGTTGGCTGGTTCACGGCGCAGCACGCGCGACGCAATGTCGAGCGCTTCGACGCAATCGCCGAGCGCGCGGAGCGGCTGGGAGCTTCCCTGACGCAGCGCTTGGTCGATCCCCTTTTCCGCCGAGGTGAGCGGCCCACCGCCCGGCGGACCTTGGAGCACCGGGCGCTTTGGTTTGACCTCCGCATACTGGGCACAACCGGCGAGGCCGAGGAAGGCGGCCAGCGTCCAGACACGCAGGCGCATGGCGGGAAGTTTAGCTCTCAAGGACCGCGGCGTTTCGACGGCTCCGCACGACCTGCTGATCGGTGACAATGACGGTCGTGCCGGGCGTAATGGTATCATAGACCTTCCCGGCGAACTCCGGGTTCATCCGCAGGCGCGACGCAATCTCTTCAGCGTCGGCCCGGCGACCACTGCTCGTCACGCTCATCCACCTGCGCCCCTGCCGGCCCGGAGCGAGGAAGCTCAGGCGCCCGGTGGTGCCTTCGAGCAAGGAAAAGACATGATTACCCAGCGGGCCGCGTCCGCTGATCTCCACGGCCGCGCGCCCGATAGGGTTGCCATTGCGATAGACGTAAATCGCCTGGTCCGCGGCGCTGACCACCATCGTGATGGGCCCACTGGGGCTGCGCTCAGGCCTCCAGTCGTAGTCGTTGCGCGCGAGCGGGCGCAGCATGTCGGCTGTCAAATCCTTCGGCGCGAGCATTAACCCAGGGCTGGAGGCGAGGTGCGGCACCGGCGTCTTCCCATCACCCACCACGACCGTACCGCCCTTGGACGTCGCGCTAAAAAGCAATTGCGAGAAATCATATGGCAGCCGGATGCAGCCATGGCTCGCCGGGTAGCCGGGCAGATTTCCCGAATGCATGGCGATGCCCGTCCACGTCAACCGCTGCATATTGGGCATCGGCGCATTGTCGTATTTCTTCGAGCGATGGCTCTCCTTTTTCTCGAGAATCGAAAAGACGCCGCCCGGCGTGGAGTGTCCTTTCGACCCGGTACTCACCGTGGAGCGGCCAATGAGGATGCCATTGCGATACACGTGCATGGTCTGCTCGGGGATGCTCACCAGCACCATGAGCGGCCCGCTAGGCGATAACTGCGGCTTCCACCAATACTCGCCCGGCTTGAGCGGGCCGGTCGGTCTGCCGGTTGGCGTGCCTTTGGTGTGGAAGGAGGGCTGCTCCATCGCCTGGATGGAGGTGAGTAAGGTGGCGGAGATGGCGAGGATGGTCAGTAGTTTCATGAGATGGTATCTGCGAAAGCGAATGGGTGGGAGCGGCGACTTGGGTGCTTTGGTATTCCGTTGAGCGATGCCTCAAGCTGCGGGAGCCGCAGCTCGCACTTCGGCGCCCGCGCCCGCGGCGTAGGTCTCGAAGTTCTTATTAAAGAGGCCCGCGAGTTTTTTGGCTGTGGCATCGTACGCCGCCTTGTCGGCCCAGCTTTGGCGCGGGCGCAGAATTTCCGGCGGCACGCCGGGAACCTCGGTGACGACCTCGAAGCCAAAGATCGGGTCGCGCTCCGTCTTTGCCTTCACCAGCGCCCCGCTGTGAATGGCGTCGATGATGGCCCGCGTATTTTTGAGGCTGATGCGTTTGCCCACACCATGGCCGCCGCCGCCCCAGCCGGTGTTGACGAGCCACACGCGGGCATTGTGCTTGCGCATTTTCTCCGCGAGCAGTTCCGCATATTTGCTCGGGTGCCACACGAGGAATGGTCCGCCAAAGCACGGCGAAAAAGTGGCCTGCGGCTCGGTGACACCCATCTCGGTGCCGGCGACCTTCGCGGTATAGCCGCTGATGAAATGATACATCGCGTGGGCCGGCGACAGCGCCGCGACCGGCGGGAGCACGCCGAAGGCATCGCACGTGAGAAAGATCACATCCGTCGGATGACCGGCCGTGCAGGGAATCTTCGCGTTCTCGATGAACTCGATCGGATAGGCCCCGCGCGTATTTTGCGTGATGCTGGTGTCCGTGTAGTCCACATCGTGATCGCCATCGAGCACCACGTTTTCCAGCACTGCGCCAAAGCGCAGCGCCTGAAAAATATCCGGTTCATTCTCGGGCGTGAGGTTGATGGCCTTGGCATAGCAGCCGCCTTCGATGTTGAAGATACCGTCGTCGCTCCAGCAGTGTTCGTCGTCACCGATGAGATGGCGCTTTGGATCGGCCGAGAGCGTAGTTTTGCCGGTTCCGCTGAGGCCGAAGAGCAGTGACGAAGCGCCGGTCTTTTTATCCGCGGTGGCGGAACAGTGCATCGAGAGAATCCCCCGCTTGGGCCCGAAATAGTTGGCCACGGTGAAAACCCCCTTTTTCATCTCGCCGGCATACTCGGTGCCCAGGATCACCAGTTGCCGATCTTCGAGGCTGAGGTCGATGCTCGTCGTCGAGCCCATGCCAGTCGTGAGCCGGTTGGCGGGAAAGGCTCCGCCGTTAATGATCACAAAATCCGGGGTGCCAAAGTTCGCGAGTTCCTCCCTCGTTGGACGAATGAGCATCGTGTGCATGAAGAGTGCGTGATAGGGCCGCGAGCAAATGACGCGCACCTTGAAGCGATAGCGCGGATCCCAGCCGGCAAAGCCGTCGAAGCAATAGAGCCGCTCGCGCGTATTGAGGTAGTCGAGCGCGCGCTGGCGGTTGATTTCAAAGGTGCGCGCGTCGAACGGAATATTCACCGGCCCCCACCAGATGTCGTTTTTCGAGGACGGATGCTCCACCACGCGCTTGTCCTTTGGCGAGCGCCCCGTCTTCGCGCCGGAGTACGCGACGAGCGCTCCGTTGTGTGCGATGCTCGCGTCCTTTTCATACCGAATGGCGTGCTCATAGAGCGCGCTTGGTGCGAGGTTGCGGTGGACTTCGGCGACCGTTAGGCCGTGGGCGGAAAGGTCAAAAGAGGCTGCAGGTGTTGTGCTCATGGGCGTGAAAATGTTGGACCGCCATGATCCGCGGTTGGCGACGAACGGCTATCGGACCTAGGTCGTACGACGCGGTGATGGGGCTAAGGAAAAGCCGGCCTCTCGCGAGAGAGACCGGCTTGAAAAAGCACGCGCACTCGTGACGGGAAGGGCCCGTTTACTTTTTGGGCGGAGCCGCAGGTTTGAGCGGCGGCGGCTTCCGGTCGATCTCCGGAATGTTCGCCGGCTTGCCGGTCTCCGCGGGCTCGGGCATGCGCACGAGCAACCAATTTTGCGTGCGTGCGTTGTCAAAGTGGATCACCACCGGCGCGACGTCCTTCGTGAGGTTGCCCAGGCTGGTCTCAAAGATGGTGCTCTTGTTTTCTCCGATGCGCCATCCAACCCGCTGGCTGGTCTTATCCACTTGCCCGGCTACGGGACGCTCATCGTCGGTGAGCACGCTGGTATAGCCGCCGCTGATCTTGCCGTCTTTGCTCACGGAGAGCTGGAAGAACATGATGGGATCTCCCTTTTCCTCCTGCGCCAGCGCGAAGACGCCGAGCGACATCCATTCCGGTTTCTGGCCTTCCGCAGGCGGCGCCGGTGGCGGCGGTTGCTCCACGGTGGTCGCCATATCAATGACTGGCTGGTTGTACTCCGCCGCGGGCATGGGCTGGTTGTCCACGTACACCGTGTCGCCCTCATAGACGACGTTCATGCCGTAATCGACATAGACCGGGTCCGGGGTGACCGCATCCACAAAGGTGGCCGCAGCGGTAAACGTGGCCGGCACCCACCACCACCAGGGATTGGCAGGATAGTTGCCATAGCCATAGCCATAGCCCCAGCCCACACCGCCCCACCAGTGGTCGTCAAAGACGTCATCGTAGAAGTCACGCGCATTGTCCCAGATGTCGTTGGCGCGATCGGCCCGATAGTCCCACATGTCCTCGCGGTGCTTCTGCCAATCTTCGCGATTCTGATCGCGCCAGTTCTGGCGGTCATTGCGAGCGTTATCGAGGTTGTTCCAGCGCTGATCCTGGTTGGAGCGGAAGTCATTCAGGCGATTCTGATTGTTCTGCTGCCAGTTGTTCCACGACTCACTCCGGTTATTTACGCGCTGTTGCCATTGGTCGTTGCGGTTCTGGCTCCGATCGCTCCAGTTCGGCCGATCCTGGGGACGCGATGGGCGTTGTCCCGCGCTCGGGCGATCGCCAGGGCCGGGCCGATTTCCCGCGCCCGGACGATTGCTGGGGAGCTGCGCCGGCCGGTTTCCGGCACCCGGGCGATTGCCCGCGCCGGGACGATTGGCGGGAAGCTGCGAAGGACGGTTGCCGCCGGCACCGAGGAAATTGCCGTCACCCGGACGGTTGCCCGCACCTGGACGATTCGCGGTTCCGCCGCCCGGCCGATTGCTCGGAAGTTGCGAGGGCCGGTTCCCCGCGCCAGCGCCGGGGCGATTTCCGGAAGGCAATTGCGACGCTCCGCCGCCGGCCGAGGGACGATTGCCACCGCCCGAGGGACGCTGTGCTGGAGCCGATGGTACTCGACCGCCTGAGGGACGCGATGTTCCCCCAGAGGGCCGTGATGCGCCCCCGCCCGACGGACGCGAATAGCTTCCGCCACCGGAAGGCCGGGAGGCGCCCCCACCGCCGTAACTTCCTCCACCGGAGGGCCGAGAATAACTTCCACCACCACCACCGAAACTCCCGCCACCCGAAGGCCGCGAGAAACTTCCGCCGCCCGACGAGCGTGAAAAGCCTCCTCCTCCGCCGCCTCCACCTCCGCGCGAGAATCCGCCACCGCCGCGCCCACCACCTCCGCCGCCGCGCCCGCCGCCGCCGCGCGCGAGCAAGCTGGTACTGTCGAAGATCACGGCGAGCGCCGTCGCTGCCGCCAATAGAAGATAGAGTCTGGAGCGCATGGCGTCAGTTTCCTTTCACGCGATTGACATCGATGGGGCCAAGGCTGGGGCGCGGCTCGCCGTCGAGCGTTCGGTTGTTCGATTCCCACGTGATCCGATCGGCGCCGCGTTTGGTAAATGTATTGTCGGCACCGGTGCGGCT
>OUNM010294756.1_pt1 | contig 24660 bp, 24 predicted proteins | sample 1769961 | NCBI WGS metagenome assembly OUNM01 (sample SAMEA3914820, study PRJEB12502) | metagenome | biome: forest; material: soil | place: USA | collected 2012-03-12 | depth 0.3 m | reverse complement strand
TTTGGCGACACTCCGACCGCCTTGGCCGCTTACAACGCGGGGCCGGGCTTCGTCGCCCGCCACAACCCGTCTCAGTGGCCCAACGAAACGAAGAGCTACGTTAAGACGATCTTGCAGCATTCGGGGGTGGTGTGAAGAAGGTTTTGATGATTCTGATTCCGCTCCTTCTATTGGGAGGGGGGTCCGTCGTCGGGCTGGCCATGCTTGGCCTGATCAACGTCCCATTTCTTCCTTTCGGGAAGAAGGTGACCCTTCCGCCGCCCGACGATGGAAAGGGCGGGCCGCTGTTCCGGCCCTTCGTCGCGATCGCCGCCGCAGGCAAAAGCCTTGAAAACGCGATCGCGGAGGCGAAGAAGATCGTTCCTCCCACTCCGCCCGTGCCGCCCCCCGATACCGGACCGGGTGAAGCCAAGCTGGCGAGCCTTTGGGCCGAAATGCCTACCGAGCAGTTGGTACCCATCGTAAACAAATGGCCCCAACCCCAGCTGGGTAGGATCCTTGCGAAGATGGACAATGAGGTCGTCACCAAGCTCCTTGCAGCCCTGCCAGCCGACCGCGCCATCGAGATCAGCAAGTCTGTCGCGGCAGCGACGGACGAAAGGGCCATAAAAGTTCACCAAACTTAGAAAAAGTAGGTGACAATAAAGTGAACGGCATCGCCGCCGGTGAAAATAATGGACGCATTCGGAAAGAAGATCATTTGTGCATTGGACACTTCGGATCTCGATGAGGCGTTTCGAACCGTGCGCACGCTCAAGGACCATGTCCGGGCCTTCAAGATCGGCCATGCGCTCACGCTGAACTACGGCATCTCCGTGATCGAGCGGCTTCGCGAGGCGGGCGCCGAGCGGATCTTCCTGGATCTTAAGTTTCACGATATTCCAAATTCCGTCGGACTCGCGGTGCGCGAATCCGCGAGATACGGAGCATGGATGGTCACCGTCCACATTGCCGGCGGTCCGGCGATGATGGTGGCGGCGGCGCAAGAAGCCCGTGCCTTTGATGAAGATGGCCCGTGCGTCATGGGCGTTTCCGTCCTTACCAGCCTTGATCAGCACACTTTGACCGACCACCTCGGCGTCAGCCGTACCATCGAAGACCACATGGTCTACCTCTCCAGTCTGGCGATGGACTGCGACCTGGACGGCGTCATCTGCTCGGCCCACGAAGTCCGTGCGATCCGCCATGCGGTAGGACCTCGCGGCCTGATCGTGACCCCGGGAATCCGTCTCGCCTGCGGCGAAGTCCACGATCAGAAGCGCGTTGGCGATGCACGAACCGCCCTGGCGGATGGAGCCGACTATCTCGTCGTTGGCCGGGCGCTTACGGCGAGTCCGGACCCGGTTCTGATGCTTGAGCAGTTGGCCGCCGTTCCGGCTTAGGTGGCATGGGCTAGAAGATCTGTACGTGGCCGAACAGTTCGACAGAATTGCCGTCCACGACGACTCCTGCACCATCCGGGCAAGCATAAACCGGGCGATCCATGGCCACGGTTCCGCCCTCGAAGTGCGGCCAGAACAGAAAGTCCACGAGGGTCAGACCAGAGAAATCCTCCATGCCGACAAGGTTCTGGTCTCCGCAAAGGGCGGAAGTGGAGATGTCCGGGGTCATCAGGATTGCGCCCGCACTGGTGCCGATCAAGACTCCGCCTTTCGCCACGTAGCCGCGAAGGATATCGATCATCCCTCGCCGGCGAAGGCGGTCAAGAAAGCCGTACGTGTTTCCGCCGGACAGGTGAATCGCGTCGCAGGCTAACAGATCGGGCAAGACCAAAGGATCGAAATCATCGTCGAGGCCGAAGGAGAGTTCCATTCGGGCGCCGAGGGCGGCGTATTGCTCGGCCTTGCTACGGAACCAGAATCCTTCGGGGTCTTCAGAGGAGCAGATGAAGGCGACGGTGGGCGACGGATTGCCGATGAGGTGCATCATTCGCCGGTCGATCGGCGCGTTCTCCGGGATCACCCCGTCGCTGTAGAGAACGAGCTTTGGCCTCATCGGAGGTTCAAGTTACCTTTTCGCAAAGTCCCAACTTTCTCCGCCCTTGAGACTTATCTCAGCAATCGGCCGCACAATGGGGTTGCCGTGAACGAAGAGCTTGCCGCGCGTTTGGAAAGGATCGAAAGCCGACTGGATGCGCTTGAGGCGCGGAGCCATCCGGTAGCCCGTCCGGCCGTACCTCCCGTTTACTACACGGCGACTCCTCCACCTCCCCCCGCCATGCCTGCGCAGGACCTCGAAACTCTTCTAGGTTCCCGATGGCTGCCAAGGGCGGGCGCCTTAGCGATCGTTGCCGCTCTGGCGTACCTGGTGGCGCTGGGGCTTCAGCGAGGCGTGATCACGCCCGCGATGGTGGTTTTGGGCATCGCGGCGGCCTGCTTCGGAACGATTTGGCTGGGCTTTCGACTGAAGGACGAGCGCGAGGCGTTTGGCCACGTTCTCGTGGGTCTCGGTACGGCGGGCCTGTATGTCGACACGGTCGGCGCCCACTTTTATCAAAACTTGATCGCCGGGCCGCCGATGGTTGGCCTGTGCCTTGCCATCAGCCTGACCGCATTGGGCTACGGTTTCTGGCGAGCGCTTCCCTCGTTTCTAGGGGTTGGCCTTTCTGGAGGACTCGTTGCCGCGCTCATGCCTCTGAGCGAAGGCAATACGGCCACCGCCTCCGGACTTCTGCTCCTCGTTACCCTTCCCGCCTTCGCCGTTGCGGCCGGGCGTCGTTGGCCGATGGCGGTTGCGGGAACGTGGATCTCTTCAGCCGTCGCGTGCGTCCCCATCCTTCTCGCCCACGGCCCGGTTTCGGTCCGGCTGTTGCCATTGGACGCGGTCCTTCTGATTGCCCTCGCCGCTTGGGCGGTGTCATTGGAGAAATTCCCGGATTGGGACCCCACCGGGCTGTTCCCTCCGGTAACGGCGCTTATTACGGGCGCATCGGCTCTGGCGGTTCTCAGGGGCTCGGCCGGATCGATTCATCTTCTGGCGCTCGGCGGAGTAGCCTTCGCGATCGGAGCCGCGTTCCGCAAGAGCCAAACCGGCGCCCGGATTATGATTTCCGGCGCTTTGCTGGGCTTGACGATCGCGCCGTGCGGCCTGAAGGGCCACGAGATCGACTTTGCGTTGGTCATGGTTTCGCTGACCGGAGCGGTGGCGGCCATTCGATATCAATCGGTGGCTCCGTTCTCCGCGTTCGAGGCGGCTTTCGCCCTGGCCGCGTTCATCTCGGCCAGTCTCACCTCGAACGAGCTGACCAAACTGGATGAGTCCGGTCTAATCGGACTCCTTCTGCTCAGCGCGATCTTAAATGCCTCCGTTCTCGGACTCCGCGAAGGGCGAGTGGCCGCGGGGTTGGCGGTTTGGGCGCTCTCAACCCGTCTGGCGATCATCGGGCTCGACCTGCCGTTAAACGCGGCGATCACGCTTTCGTGGATTGCGGTTTGCGCGGGTCTCTTGATCGTGGGTTTTGTCCGGAAGCAGGCAGAGTTGCGCCAGCTCGGACTGGCGGTTGCGGCGGTGACCGCGGGCAAAGTTGTGTTGGTCGATCTTGCCGGGCTGGACGCCGCGCTGAAGGCCGCGGTGTTATTGATCCTTGGTCTCGTCTTGCTGGGCGGCGGGTACGCCTACGTCCAGCGAGATCGGCTCAGAGGTAACCTCGATGGGTGAGCCGCGTCACCGTCGTCCCGGTTGAAGAGTCGCATTACGAGGGATTCCTCGCGGTGCGGAGCATGACGTACGGAGACGGCCTTCCGGCCGGGCCGGATGCGATGGCTCCCCGATTTGGCATCGAGCGGTTCGTCGGTTTGGTGGACGGCGAGGTGGCGGGGATCTGCGTTGTCCTGCCGATGAACGCAACGCGCGGAGGAGCGCTGATCTCTTGCGGCGGCGTTGCCAGCGTCGGAGTCTCGCCGGAGCGCCGGCGGGGCGGGGTTGGGAACCAGATGATGGACGGTCTGGTCCGCCAAATGCGGGATCGAGGCCAGCCCTTGGGTTCGCTCTATGCCTACCGAGAGCCGTTCTACGCAAAATCGGGCTACGCCGTGGTGGGGAAACGCATGCGAATCAGCGTGCCCATTCACCGGCTTCCCAAGGTCGAGACGAGCCTGCCGATCCGGCGTTTGTCTCCCGATGACTGGCGTTTGATCGCCCCCTGCCACTCCGCATATGCCCATGCACGAAGCGGCGTCCACGTGCGGAACGAGGAGATGTGGGGACGGGTACTCAACGAAAACCGGCCCTTGGCGATTTACGCGGCGGGCGACCCCGTCGAAGGCTACGTGGCCGTCTCGCACAAAGTCGATTTCTGGGTGGAGCAGTACCTCAGCGAGGTGGTCTGGTCTACGCCGGAAGGTTATCGGGCTTGTGTCGATCTGATGCGTCAGATCGGGATCAACAAGACCAGCGTAGCCTGGTACGAGCCGAGCGATTCTCCTTATTACGCGCTGTATCTCGACCAAGGGGTCGAGAGCAAAGTGGAGCGGCCGGTCATGTTCCGGGTGAACGACGTGCCTGCGGCCCTTCGGCTTCTTAAGCCGACCGAGAAGGGTGAGGTCCGGCTTCGAGTTTTCGACTCGGTGGTCCCGGAGAACGAAGGGCCTTGGCGAATCCGCTTCTCACCGGAGGGCGTGGAAGTCGAGTCTTGCGAAGGATACGACGTCGCCATGGACATTCGCCCTTTCGCCCAAGCGTTCATGGGGGAGCCATCGCTGGCGGATCTATCGCGGCTCGGTCTCGTCGCAGGGGACAGTTCGGTTCTGGAACGGCTTTTGCCGCCTAGCCCGGTGATCTGCGGCGACTTTTTCTGACGCGCTGCCTCAACCCGCGGCGCTAAAGTCCGTTTGTGGGACGGTCGCGCTCCCGGTTCTTTATAAAGAAGATCCTCTTCTCGCCGTCGGTGCGATTCTTCTGTTGATCACGCCCGGTGATTCGGCGCCAGCAATAAGCCCTTGTTCAAGCGTTTGGACGATGATTCGCCGGTATTTCGGCGGGAAAATCAGCGCGGCTACGAATATTTTCCCCAAGAGGTTGCCTCTTTTTGTTTTCTCGACTATAATGCTCAAACCTTTGCGCAAGACGCTCAAAGGTTTGAGCAGGCGAAGAAGCCATGAGCAAGCTGACCTCCACGACCCGATCTCGATCCACGTTGCACGATGTTGCACGCGTGGCCGGAGTGTCGGCGACGACGGTTTCTCTGGTGCTTGCGGGCAAAGCCGGAAAGCGAAGGATCTCCGAGGACACCCATCGGAAGGTACAGAGCGCGGCTTCCGCCCTGGGCTACACGCCCAGCCTTCTCCATCGCTCCATGCGGCGGGGACGGACCCACGTCATCTCGCTTTACAACGCGTTCCGCAACCGGGATTGGAGCGACCTCTACATGGATCGGCTCTCCGCGGCGGTGGAGCATGCGGGAGGAAAGCTCGGCTACGACGTTCTCGTGCATTGCAACTTCCGCCGGGATACGAAAGCGACGTACGAGTTTCTTAATGGCGGGCTTTCGGATGGGCTGATCCTCTTCGGTCCGGCTTCCGACGACCCTCTTCTCCCGCTGCTTCGGGAGTCGAGCCTACCTACCGTCCTGATCGGACCGCTAGAAGAAGAGACTTCGCTCTCGACGGTTCGCGACGACGAAGAGACGGGCATAAGATTGGTGGCCGAAGCGTTGATCGAGAACGGTCACAGAAACGTCGCGGCAATCGGCCAACAGTTCGGCGGCGTCATCGACCCGATGGGACGTCTTCGACGACTGCAGGCCGAGCTTGCCTCCCGTGGGGTCACTCTTCCGGAAGAGAATATCTTGGCTTGGCGCACGTCGCCGGCCGACGCCTTGGAGCGGCTTTTCGCCCTCTCTCCTCGACCGACCGCCCTTTTCGTGTGGCATGACCGCACGGCGTACATGATGGTGGAGGCGTGTGAGGCCGCCGGGATCCGGGTGCCGCAAGACCTGTCGATCGTCGGTTATGACGGCCTCATCTGGCCCTCCACCACCGGCCATCTCGTCACCTCAGTCGCGGTCGCCTTGGATGAGGTCGGCCGCGCCGCAGTCTCGCTTCTCGATCGACTGATCGAAGGCGAAGTGGGACCGCTTTCAGAAACGATTTCTGTCCAACTGACATCCGGGACCACGCTCGGTCCCCCGAACCATAACTCGAAAAATTCCAAAGAAGGAACCCCATGAAACGAGCATTCACCCTCATTGAACTACTAGTGGTTATCGCGATCATCGCGATTCTTGCCGCAATTCTCTTCCCAGTCTTCGCCCAGGCCAAACTGGCCGCCAAGAAGACCGCCGACCTGTCCAACGTCAAGCAGCTGATGCTCGGCGTCATGATGTACGGCGGCGACGCCGACGATACTTACCCCTTCTGTTGGGGCTGGAACTCCGAATGGAAGCCCTGGCACCAGCAGGTCGATCCGTACGTCAAGAACCTGCAGATCTGGAGGTCACCGGTTGACAACTGGAACCATGGTACGGAGAACGGCGATGCCGGCTGCCTTCTCGGCAAGCCGACCCGCGCCGTCTCCTACTCCATGAACTTCAACTGGCCCGCGTTCGGCAACGAAACCGGCGCCTGGTGGGGCGCCAGCGGCGAGTCTTGCCGCATGTCCGCGACGTGCGACGAGGGTGGCTCCAGCCAGACCGCGGTGCCCTCGCCCGCCTCCACGATCGTCATTGCTCCCCGCCCGAACAATTACCACCAGTGGTGCGAAGGCTGGGCGACCGAAGTGTTCTTCAACTACGGCGAGTTCACCATGGTCGGTGGCGGCGAGAAGATGTTCACCGGTGGGACCAACTACGGCCTCGGCGACGGACATGCCAAGTTCATGAAGAAGGCCGCGACGCTGGCCGGACAAGGTGAGCAGGTTGGTAAGGCGAAGCCCAGCTACTGGCCGTCCGATGCAACCAACTGGCCGTGGCCGGTCGGTATGTGGGACAAGCGACAATAGGATGAAGGAACAGGCGAAGATCCCCCTGATGGTCGTGGCGGTCATCGTCCTGGCCGGACTGCTCTTTTTCTTTGGAAGAAAGGCATCTAGCGTCGGCGACCTTGATCAGGGTCAGTTGCAGTACACCCCCGGAAAGCCGCCCTGGGAAGACCCTCTAAGAAAGGGTCAGGGCGCGTCGACCGAGGGCAAGGATTCCAATCCATCCGGAATGGGCCCGCCTACCCGGGGTTAGTCCCCGGAGGGTTCCCCTTGAGCTTAAGGGGAACCCCGGGAGGGTCCGCCAACGGTGGTCGGCAAGAGCGTTTTTAATTCAGGAGACGCTCTTGCCCAACCCCTAAAGAATCGTCTTTCCGAACAACGAAAGCGCCCATTCGACGGCGATCTTGGCGGTCGCATTTTCGGAATCCACCAGCGGATTCGTTTCCACAATATCCAAACCGGCGAGCCGGTACTGGCCCTCTAACGTTTTCTCGTGGAGCAGTTCCGCCAGAAGATGGGCCTCGCGGTAGGTCAGTCCACCGCGCACCGCCGTTCCCGTGCCCGGAGCGAGGACCGGGTCGAGAACGTCCACATCGAACGACACCCAGAGGTTTCGGGCGCCGCTCGTCCGAATGAAGTCGTCGATCTGGCCCACACAGGCGGCCATCCCCATCCGGTCGATATCCGTCATGGTGATTCCGAGGCCGGCACGAACCAGGGGTTTCTCGTGAGGGTCGACATCGCGAAGTCCCAACCAGGACGTTGCCGCGGGCAGAAGACGAGTCTCACCCAAAACGGTTAGAAGCTGCCGCCAGTCATCGGCCGCCGCACCTTCCACCCCGCTGGGTAGGCCCTGCAAGGCCGCGACGGGCATTCCATGGACGTTGCCGGTCGAGGATGTGGCCGGAGTGTTGATATCCGCGTGTGCGTCAATCCACAGTAGGGCTAGGTCTCCCTTGAAGACCTCAAGCGCGGCGGAGACCCCTGAAACCGCAATTGAGTGGTCGCCGCCCAACAAAACTGGAACGCGCCCCCGGTTCAGCGACGTAATGGCCATTGTGCGGAGCCCGCTGACCAGTTCCAAGAACGACGAAAAGCATCGGAGGCCATTGGGTTCCGAGGCAAGCCCTGAAACGGTGACATCGCCCCCGTCGACCACGTCGCCGACCAGGTCTTCGAGCGCCTCCGCCAGACCCGCCATCCTTAGTGCCGCCGGCCCCATCCGGCTCCCAGGGCGAAGTCCACAGAGATCAAACGGCGCGCCAAGGATCTCGATCATTTCAGCCCTATCATTTGGGAGAGCATACCGACCTAAGCTGGGCCATAATGGGCTGATGATCCGCCGACTTGCGCCCCTCTTTCTGCTGGTCGCCGCAGGCTGCGGCGGTACGGGGCAGCCAACTACCTCGGTCATGTCGCCGACCGATCCGACGGCGCGGGGCGCCAACGGGGTGGGAGGGGCCAAGGTCGATCCTGTCTTTAAGCCGGCGGTCGGTACCAATACTCCCCTTGGCGTTTTGAAGCCGCTATCGGACAAAAGCCCCTTGGCCAAACCGGCCGACGGAAAGATTGCGGCTGACTCCGTTGCCCAACTCGCAAAACTCGACAAGGGCGCGCTGAAGCTTGACAACTCGTACAACTACATCGTTGCCGACCTCCAGTCGCCGCGGGCTCCGGTGGGAGATAAGGGCGCGACCGTGCCGCTTCCGACCGAGGCAAAAGCCAATCCCGATGGCTCTATCTGGGTCGTCGATGCGGAAACCCGCCGCCTTTACACCCTTACCGGCATCAAGCGAGAAGCCGATAAGCCGCCGGTGATCGGCGATGCCCTAAACACGGATCTCGTCCGGCCGCTCCCCGAAGATAAGGTGCCGCCGCTGGCGACGGTCGCTCGAGCAGAGGATGCGACGGGGGACGTCAAGCATGCGTTGCGGATCCTCGTCAAGGGGCTTGGCGCCGAAGGCGCGCCCGCGGTCGGCGCGAGGGTGAAGCTAAAGAAGTCCGCCTCCGAAAAGGATGTTCCACCACTCGCAAAGGCGGTTGTTCGAGCGCTGAAGAAGTTTGGCGCGGTCCTTGAAAGCGGCGATGGCGCCCCCGCCCTCTCGGCTTTGGCCGACCCGCGGTGGACAAAGGAAGACGAGAAGAGCCTTACAGTCCTTCATATCACAGACTTCGAATTGATCGAGCCTCCTAAGAAAGCCGGTAACTCCTCTAAATCGAAGGCCTAGACCGTCCCCTTTTATGGGTAGGTACCCCTTTTTTGGTCATTTACACGTGACGGTAGAGGGTAAAAATCGGAACCTAGAATGGGTCCTATCACACCCGATGATTTAAGGTTTAACCGCTTCGGACTCTCGCAACAAGAATCGAGAGTCCTTGCACTCGCCATGTCGGGCCGCATCGACAAAATGATCGCTTCCGAAATGGGGATCAGCCTTGGTACGGTGCGCGTCTACTGGAAACGCATCCGCCAAAAGGTTGGTGGAACCCGTTCCGAGGTCATTGCCGAGCTTGCACGAAACTCGCTTAAACTCAATTTCGACGACGAACGCGATCGCGGTAACAAGCTCGAGAAGGATCTTGAAGAGAGCTTGCACCGGGAACGCCGCCTGCGGGTCTACGAAGCCTCTTTCGAGAAGCTGACCATGCCGCTGGCGATCCTTGACGGCCCGAGCGGACGCATCGTTCATGCGAACGTGGCGTTCTCGGCGCTGCACGGCTACAAGCCGGCCGATCTGGAGGAGATGCCTTCTTCAGACCTGATGCAGTCGGGCCAAGCGGGTCCCTTGGAAAAGGCCGCCCGCAAATGCAGCGCCGGCGGCAGCCCCTATCAGACCAACTCGGTTCGCCGCCGTAAAGACGGCACCACGTTCGAGGCCCTCGCCACCTACACCGAAGGGGCCGAGGACGTCTGGACGTTGGCACTCGCGGTCTAGGGAAGGGAAGAAGGAAAAGGCAATAGGAAGCCCTTTTCCCTTTTCCCTTTTCCCTTTTCCCTTTTCCCTTTTCCCTTTTCCCTTTTCCCTTTTCCCTTTTCCCTTTTCCCTTTATGGGAGAGGCCAAATCGGGGTCTAGCGTTCGTAAGCTTGCCGAATCCAGCCGGTTAACTCGGTGTCAACGTCTGAACTGTCTTTGACGTCGACCTCGTTGTGCCAGCGGTTGGCCGAAACTTGCTCGCTCTTTACTACACGCCCGCTTGTGAGACCCTCGGCCAGTACGATGTTTATGCGCAAGCCCGTCCGCCGAGGATGCACGCCCAGAAAGGCTGCGCGGGCAGCCTTGATGTGCAAGCTTGTTTTCTTCTCCTCGATTTGAAACGGACCAATCTCCTGCAGCCTGGCACAGAGGGTCTCGAACACTGCGACATTGGAAGCATTGCCAGCCAAGAGCGCGGGTGGGGTTTGCACGACGTCATTGTAACGCACGAGGAGTGACTTTCCGAAAGTACCGAACGAATCCTTGCAGATGCCATCTTCTCCTTGGATACGTTCAGGTTCCTCGGGGAAAGGAGGGCATACCCAATTTCCCCTTTTCCCCTACGCCAACGTCGCGATCGTGACGCCCGCGCCGCCTTCGGTCGCATCGCCGTCCCGATAGCCGGAGATGCTTCGGTTTGTCCGAAGCGCGCCCTGAACCACCTGGCGCAGAACCCCTTCGCCCTTACCGTGGACGATCCGGATGTTCTCCAGGCCGGCGAGGGCCGCGTCATCGAGGAAGCGCTCCAGTTCGCGCGACGCCTCTTCCGCCCGTAGATGGCGAAGATCGACCTCGGGGGAAGCGTTGATCGCTTTCTGCAGCTGAATATTCGGACGCGCCCGCACGACCTCTTTCGGAGCCTTATCGACGGACTCCAAGTTTGCGACGGGCACCGTCATCTTGAGCGAGCCGAGTTGGACGGGCACTTTGCCATCCTTCGGATCGTCGAGCACGTGGCCCACTTGTGAGTGGCCGGCCAGCCGAACCATCGAACCTTTCCGAACCGGAGGAGCGTTCTTCGCCCGCCGGACCTTCGGCGCAAACGATCGGGCCAGTTCGGTTCCGGCGGTGTCGAGGTCCCGGAGGCCTTGCCGGGCAGAGTCCGTCGCCTTCCCCGCTCCTTTGATCTCGTCGAAGAGGCGGGCCGCCTCAAGGCGGATCTCACGAAGCGCCGCCTCGACGACCGCCTGAGCGCGGTCGTGGGCGGTTCGTCGAATCTCGTCGGCCTCTGCAAGCTTGCGCTTCGCGGTGGCTTCCGATTTCTTCAACTCGTTGGTACGCCGGTCGGCTTCGCTTTGGGCCAAGCGGGCCAAACGCTGGGCGTTTTCGAGCCGCTCCAGCATGTGCGCCATGTCCTGGGCTTCATCGCCAAGCGACTCCCGGGCTCGCTCCACGACGGTCGTCGGGATGCCGTACCGTTCAGCGATGCGTAGTGCTTGTGAGGCGCCTGGGGTGCCCATCAACAACCGGTAGGTCGGCTGCAACGTGCGAGGGTCGAACTCCATTGCGGCGTTCGTGAAACCCGGCACGTTATAGGCGAAGGCCTTCAACTCGCCATAGTGAGTGCTCGCCAAAATGGTCGCGCCCTTGTCGGACATTTCGGAGAGAATCGATTTGGCCAGCGCCGCACCTTCCGCGGGGTCGGTTCCGGCGCCGATCTCGTCCAGAAGGACGAGCGCGCCGTCCTCCAACTTCCGCAAAGCCTCCGCGATGTTTTTGATGTGGCCGCTAAAGGTGGAGAGCGACTGCTCCAGACTCTGCTCGTCGCCGATATCGGCCCAGACGCCGGTAAAGGGGGCGAGCCGGACATCCAGGGCAGGTGGGAAAAGGCCGCACTGGGCCATGAGTACGGTGAGGCCGACGCACTTGATGGCGACCGTCTTACCGCCGGTATTCGGGCCGGTGATCAGGACGGAGTTTCCGCGGCCTAGTTCGATATCGAGTGGCACCGCCTGTTCGGGATCCAGCAACGGATGCCGCCCACCCTGAATCGCCACAAAGGCGGATCCGGGAGCGGGGCGAGGCAGGCAGCCTTTTAGATCGTAAGCCATCCGCGCTTTCGCGAAGGCCATATCGATCTGCGAGGTTGCTTCGATTCCTCCGGCGGCCACCAGGGCAACGCCGCCGACCAGCTTGCTTAGCTGAACCAGGATCCGCGCCTCTTCGCTCCGCTCTTCCGATTCCAGTTCGCGCAAGGCGTTTCCGAGTTGGAGGACGTCTTCCGGCTCGACGAACAGGGTCTGACCGGTCGAAGAGACATCGTGGACGATGCCCTTGATCTTGCCCCGATTCTCCGCCTTGAGTGGCACCACGTACCGGCCATCGCGCACGGTATAGATCGGATCGCTTAGCAGGTCGCGGTGGCGGCTCGTGTAGTTTTGGATCCGCTCGGTGATGCGGAAGGCCGCTGCCTTCTTGCGGCTACGGATCGAGGCCAAGGCGGGCGAGGCGGCATCGGTCAGACGGCCATCCCCCTCCAAGCTGTCCAACAGTCGTTCTTCGATATCCCTTCGCTCGGGCAGGTTTTCGCTGTACGGGAATAGAAGGGGGAACTCCTCGCGTCGGGCGGTGAGGAAGGTCTTGACGGAGCGCATGGTGGCGAGCGCCTCTCCGATATGGCGAAGCTCTTGCCCGCCCAAGGTGCCGCCCTTCTCCGCTCGTTTTAAGCCGTTTCGCGGGTCCCGGATGCCATGGAGGGACGGCACGGAGTACTTGGCAAGCGCTTCGTGAGCCTCGCGAGTGAGATCGACGAGGTACCAGGCCTCGTTCGCCCGGAAGGCGGGACGCATGATTTGCGCCGCCTCTTGGGCGAGAGGGGTCTCGCAGGTTGCGGCCAGCCGGTTTCGGATGGCTTGAAATTCGAGCACGCGAAACGCGTGCGCATCGTTCGCGTGCATAGCTTCTTTATTCTGAATGATCTGTCCCCACGGTCCTACGGGCAAGTGGGCCTAGTAAACTGGCGCCGATGAGCCTGGAAATCGGACGCAGCGTTCTGAGACAAGAAGCGGAAGCGATTCTCGCCCTTGCCGACCGGCTCGACGAATCCTTCGAAAAAGCGGTGACCCTGGTTTTCGAGGCCAAGGGCCGCGTCGTCACCTGCGGCATCGGCAAGTCCGGCCACATTGCCCGGAAGACGGCGGGCACCCTGGCCTCCACCGGGACCCCCAGCCTGTTTCTCCACGCCGCCGAGGCGGTCCACGGAGATCTGGGCATGGTGACCGAAGGCGACGTCGTTCTGCTTTACAGTCATAGCGGCGAAACGGACGAACTGGTCCGCCTCTTCCCTTCTCTACGCCTTCAGGGAGCTCAAACGATTCTCTTGACCGGCCGCGGCGACTCTTCGGGCGCCCGTCTGGCCGACGTCGTGCTGGACACCGGAGTCGTCGAAGAGGCCTGTCCCAACAACCTTGCCCCCACGACCAGCACCACCGCCATGCTTGCCCTCAGCGACGCCTTGGCAATCGCGGTGATGGAGAAACGGTCGTTTGGCAAAGGCGACTTCGCTCGCTTTCACCCGAAAGGCGCGCTTGGAAAGCGGCTCCTTTTACGCATCGACGATGTCATGCGGCCGCTGGACGAGATCGCGGTGGTTGAGCCAACGACGACGATGTTCGACGCCATGTGGGCCGTCACCAAGGCCGGCGTCGGCGCCGCCTGCGTGGTCGTCGACGGCGCTCTCGCCGGCTTTATCTCCGACGGCGACCTCCGCCGCCACGCCCTGCAGTTCCCCGACCTCCGTCAGCACACCGCGGAGGAGATCATGACCCGTAACGTCACCACGATCCCGCCCGGCCTCTTGGCGGTGGAGGCGTTGGAAGCCTTCCAGATGAACCCCCGCCCTTTGGGCGAAATGCCGGTGGTGGACGGAGATGGGAAGTTGGTGGGGCTGTTGATGCTGAAGGATCTGCTCCGGTCGGGGATCGTTTAAAGCTCTGAAAAGCCATGTGGTCGTTAGCGCTCTCCACATGGCTTGCGGAAGCTAACGCCCTCTACTTGATCTTAGCTTCGAGGTGGCCCTGGATCCGCGAGGCATCGGCATCGCCCACCACGAGCAGAAGCCGATCATGTCCGTCGCCTACGTGGTCGATCTGGGCGCCTAGGGCGATTGCTTCCTGAAGGATCTCGGCGATCAGGCCCTCTTCGTCGCGGATGTTCACCGCGTGGACGCTGAGAATCGTACGTCCGATGCCCACGGTTGCCTGGAAGCCGCCGTCCTTAAAGACCCGCTTCAGGTCGTCGGCGCGATCGGCGGTGGCGACGAAAGAGAGGCCGTGAGGGGTGAGTTTAAGGAAGTCGATGGAGATCGATTCCTTTGCCACCGCTTCGAGAGCGTCCAGCCGGCGCTGGGTGAGTGGTTCGGCCAGTTCCATCACGTGGACCTGACAATAGCCTTTGCGCGGCTCAACTCGGCTTACGCCGCGGGGCCGTTCAAAAGCGGTTTCTCGGGCCGCCGGGGAGGCGACCGGAACTTCGCAGTTCTGGGATTCAGCGCGCGGATCGCGGCGCGTCTTGCTCACGACAAGAGGGTACCAGGGAGGGTTGATTGCCCATTGACGAAATGACGATTGACGAATTTTGATTTTTCGATTCTTCGGCACTTCCCGTCGGTTGACGAAATAACCGAGAGTTTCCAGGCCAGAACTCAAAATCGAATTCCCCGGCCGAAATGCAAAATCGTCAATCGTAAATCGTCATTCCGTCAATCCCCAATCGTCCTTAAGTCATGCTACCAATAGCTCTCCTTCAGGCGGTAACGATGAATAACGTGCTTCCACCGACCGAAATCACCGTCTACAACCAAGGTTTCGGCCTGGTCAAGGAGGCCCGGACGCTTCAACTTAAGAAGGGGCGTCAGACCATCGGCATCGAAGATGTCGCGTCGCAAATCGACCCGACCTCGGTCTCGATTCGGTCTTTGAACGCTCCCGATAGCTTCACCGTTTTGGAGCAGAACTACCAGTACGACCTCATCGGCCCGGCCTCGATCCTGGCTAAGGCGGTTGGCGAACGGCTTCGCGTGGTTGGCCCAAAGGAAACGGTCGAAGGCACCCTGATCTCCTCGCCGGGGCAGAACGGCGGGGGCCTCGTTCTCCGCACCGACGATGGCCGCATCATTCTCGACCCTCAGGGTCAGATCACGCTGGCCAAGGTTCCCGAGGGCCTCATCACCCGGCCGACCCTGCTTTGGGACCTCCAGACCGACCGGGAGGGGGGCCAGGACGTGGAGTTGAGCTACATCACCCAGGGCCTTTCCTGGACGGCCGACTATGTCCTTACCCTCGACGGGAAGGGCAAGGGAGCGCTGCAGGGCTGGGTCACGATGAACAACCAGTCCGGAACGACGTATAAGGACGCAAAGCTCAAACTGCTGGCGGGAGATGTGAATCAGGCTCCGCAGGCCGCTGGCGGCTTTGCCGGTGGACGCGCCGCCCTTTCGATGGCGGCCGATAAGGCCTTTAACGAAGAGTCGCTGTTCGAATACCACCTCTACACCCTCCAACGGCCCGCAACCATCGTCAACAAAGAGATTAAGCAGCTCGGCCTTCTGAGCGGGGACGACGTCCCGGTTGTGAAGAGGCTAATTGTCGATGCGACCCGCCAGTACGGTCGCTTTTACCCCCAGGAGGGCGCGGTCGGCGTTGGCGACATCGCGCCGCAGGTCCGGATTGAATTCGTGAACAACAAGGAGTCGGGACTTGGCATGCCGCTGCCAGCAGGCCGATTCCGCCTTTATCAGCGCGACGCCAGTGGCTCAACCCAACTCCTCGGCGAAGATCGGATCGACCACACGCCGAAGGACGAGAAGGTGAGTCTGGTCGTCGGACGATCTTTCGATATCCGGGCTACCCGGAAACGCACCGATTTCGTTCGCTTGTCCGCCAGCGCCGTTCGCGAGTCGTTCTCGATCGAACTCCGTAACCGGAAGACGGTAGACGACAAGGTAGAGGTAATCGAGCGGCTCTGGGGCGACTGGAAGGTGACGGCGAAGAACACCGAGTTCACCAAAGAAGACTCCAACACCATCCGCTTCACCGTTCCCCTCAAGGCGGGCGAGACGAAGACGGTGACATATACGGCGGAATCGAAATGGTGAGGGAGTGAGCAGTTGGCGGTTTGCGGTTTGCGGTTGATCCGCCTACTGCTTGCTGCTCACGGCACGATTGGCTTCTCTCGCTCGCTCAACTAGTTCCCACTTTGGGCGGTCGTTGATGTCGACGAAGCCGAAGGCGAAATGCTCGCCGTGCACCGGGAGCGGCCCTTTTCCGGGGCCGCGGCCGGTGGCGGGCTCGTCGCGGTATTGGAACCATAGGGCGCCTAGGCAGTAAGGGTCTTTGGCGGCCGCGGCGACGGTTTCGGCGTATTTCTTGCCGGAGCCGGCGTCGGTTTCGGTGAAGACGCCATAGCGGCCAAGGCCACGGGTGCCGCCGTACCAGGCAGGGTAGCTGAACTCACCGAGGAGGGTCGGCTTATTGGTCCGCTTCTGGCGCTCCTCCATTCCAGCGTAGGAGTCGCTGTACCGGTCGTAGCCGATCACGTCGCAGTAGGGCGCGATGAGGTCCCAGTCGCTCTCGTTCTGCCACCAGCCGGGAACGATCCAGAAGCCGAGGTAGAGGTGATTCTTGTCGATCGATTTGACCGTTTCGTAGAGGAACTTGTAGTAGGCGGTCGCGTACTTCTTTCGCGCCGCTTCCGGGTCCAGACCCTTCAACGCCTCCTTTGCCGGCGAGGCCGGGAGTTTCGCGATTTCGTCGAGGGTGACGATCTCGTCGTACTCGTTGCCGATCGAGGTGCCGACCACCCACGGGTCGGCCTTCACGGCGGCTAACTGCTTTTCCAGACTCGCCCTCGCCGCGGCCCGGGCGGCCGGATCGAACGGGTCCAAGTGGCGGCCGACCTTTGGCCAGTTCGCGCCTAGATCGACGATCCGTGGTACTCCGTCGACAGGCTCGGCCCATTTGCCCATCCCGCTAAAGCCCCATTGAGCCAGCCGTTTCTTGAGAGAGATGCGCGCCTGGGCGACGTAGTCGTCGCCGTATTTCCGTTTGAGGCTCCAACCTACGGGCGTGAAGTAATCGACGGGATCGCTCCCCCAAGGGTCGGGGGCCCAGAGATCGCCTTTGGGCGGCAAAGCGGCAAAGAGGTCTTCCCTGCCGGTGACCGGGGTCATGTCCCACTTCGGGGCGGGGGCGGTGCAGAGACCGGTGTAGAACAGCGGGTTCCCGAGAGGCGACACCAGCGACCAGTTCTCGCCGTGCTTCGCGACGGCGAAGAAACCGGTCGGCTTTGTATGCCAAGGTGCCGTTTTCACTCCTCCGTAACCGTCGAGGGACGGACTACGCGTCCATTTTTCCGTTCGCGCGGCCTCGTAGACGTAGCTCAGACGCAAATCGTTGTCCGAGCGCACCGGGTTAGGAATCGCCGCTCCCACGACTTGGCCGTAGGCATCGATGGCACCTTTCCGTAACGCGGGTGGCGGGGTGATCTTGATCCCGAAGGACAGGTCGGCTAGGTCGTAATAGATGGAGGTTGCGATCTGTTTCTCTAAGGGTCGTTCGAAGGCCTCAAGGGCAGCGCTTGGGAATTCGCCGTGCAGATCGGCGGACGAGACGATCCCGTGGTCTCCGAAGGAGATTTCCCCGCGGATGTTTGCCTCGTAGGAGCCTCGTTGGAGCCGGTAGGCGGCGGGAGCGGCGGCCCAATCCGGGTATTTGCCGATCGTGACCGGGCCGTTGGTCGGCAGGAGCTTCCCTTCGATTTTGCCAATCTCTTTGCCGTTCAGCGTAATCGTCGCCCCTTCCCGCCGGATCTTGGCCGAGATTTGCAGGCTCTGCCCGATCTGGAAGCCTTTCGTTTCGGCGAACCGCCACTGCTTCCCGTCGCCGAAGGCGAGAATGAGCCGCAACGAATCGACGGGCAAAGCTGAACCGTCCGCGCCCTGATTCTCGAACGCTACGTACCAGCCTCTCTTCGCGCCGAAGTCGGACTGATCGAAGAGGATCAGCCGGTTGTCCGCAAAGGCGAGCGTCAGCAGCGACAGCATACGGGCAGCATACACGTCCTAAAGTGGCGAGAGCGGCCCGCTCTCGTACCCTCCGAAGCGGCCCACGTCTTGTAAGCGGGACCTATCTGCTAGGTACGAGAGCGGGACGCTCTCGCCACTTTGGTCGGTCAATCGATTGACCGGGAGAGGAGCATGTATCCTCTTCTTATGCTCGGCCAACACATGGAGCGGGAGATTCGGGAGCAGCCGGCGATTCTCCGGCAGGCGAACTATGCGGAGGCGCTTCGGCCGCTGGCGGGACGCCAGTTCGACATGGTCCTTCTTGTCGCGCGGGGTTCGAGCGATAACGCGGCTTTGTTCGCACGCTATCTGATCGAGGTGCATCTTGGAATTCCGGTGAGTTTGGCGGCGCCATCGGTCTTGACCCGGTTCGGCAGCCGCGTCCGCTACCGAAACTGCCTGGGCGTCGGCATCTCCCAGTCCGGCGCGGCCCCCGACATTGCCGAGGTTTTGGAGGCTCTCCGGGCGGACGGCCACCTCACGGTGGGTGTGACCAATACCGCAGACTCGCGACTTGCCAACACCGTCGATATTCCGGTTCTCCTTGACGCAGGCCTTGAGAAGGCGCTGGCGGCCACGAAGACCTATACGGCCTCGCTCCTCGCAATGGTGGAGCTGGTTCGGGCGCTGGGGGCGGAGCTTCCCACAAACGTCCTTCCCGACGACGCCTGGATTGCCCGATGTGAGGAAGAGGCCCTGGTGGCGAGCGGCGCGGTGCTTCGTAGCTCTCCGGTGTTCGCGCTGGGCCGCGGTTACGGATTTGCGACCGCCCACGAGACGGCGCTTAAGCTGATGGAGTGCGCCCTCGTCGCCTGCAAAGCCTACTCCACCGCCGATTTTGAGCATGGTCCCAAGGCTCTCGCGGGCCATGGCAGCGCCGCGCTCTCCTTCGAGGGGCCTCGGCCGAATTTGACCGAGCAGGGGTGCGAGATCGTCGCCGCTCCGGACCCTGACGGAGTGCCCGCCGAGTTCCGTCCGCTGTGGGACGCCGTTTTCGGCCAATGGACCGCCCTCCACGCCGCCCGCGCCCGGGGTCTGGATCCGGATGCCGCACGGCATCTGAGTAAGGTGACGAAGACCCGTTAGGTTAACGATTGATCCTACGTGAGCGGTCAATCGTCAATCGTCACTCGTCAATCCGACGCAATTGTTAGCCCCTCTGTGCCATAATCCTCCTCACATCCCCTAGGCGATACCCCATGAAGGCAGGCATCCACCCCAAGAATTACCCCGTACTGTTCGTCGACGGCGAGCACCAATGGACCGGCATTTCGACCTCCAAGCCGTCCAATACCAAGGTCGTCGACGGCGTCGAGTACGGCGTCATCAACGTCGAAATCTCTTCGTTCACTCACCCCTTCTACACCGGCCAGAAGCGCCTTGTAGACACCGCCGGCCGCGTCGAGAAGTTTATGCGACGCTACGGCAACCAGAAGAAATAAGTCTGGAACTGCTTCCAAGATTGGCGATCGGCTTTCGGCCGGTCGCCAATTTTCGTTTTCGCCCTCCGATCAAGTAAATTTAACCGTTCAGGTTTCCGAGAATGCTAAAGATGCGTCACACCGCCTCGCTCCTTATCCCCGCCGTCGTGGCGGTGACTCTGGTAGCCACCGGTGTCCGTGCTGCGGACGAAAAACGCCGGGATGAAGCGCCCACTGGCAAGTCGATCGTTAAGAAAGTCGCGACGAACCGCAATGCCTCAGAGGGTTTCTACAACGCCTCCGAAGGGTATCTAAAGCGCGGTCCGCGAGACGAGCGGACGCTGGTTCTGACCTTCGATGATGGGCCAAACCCCGAGTCGGCGAACCGTCTGCTCGACATTCTTCGCGAACTCGACATCAAGGCGACGTTCTTCGTCGTTGGCCGGCGCGTCTCCGCGCACCCGGAAATCGTCCAGCGGATGATCGACGAGGGTCACGAAGTGGCCAACCATACGCAGGACCACCAGCGGCTCTTCAACCTCCCGACGGAGAAGGTGATCGAAGAGATCAAGGACTGCGAGGAGAACGTGCGTAAGGCCACCGGTCGCGGCATGGCCTTCCTTCGGCCACCCGGCATGCATTTCACCCCGCAGGTTCTCGCGGACACTAAGGCGCAGGGCTACATCACGGTCGGGGTCAACTGTGTTGCCGGTGACTATGTGGCCAACGGCGGTCTGGCCGAACTTACTTCGGCGGAAGCGACGGAACTCGGACTTCAACCCCATCAAATTGCCGATCGCATCGAAAAGCAGTTCAAACCGGGCGCGATCATTCTTCTTCACGACAACCCGGTGAGCATCGAAGCCGTGGCGGACATCGTCGCCCGGGCCCGGACCCAGGGTTACCACTTCGTGACAACCGCCGAGCTCATGGCCAGTCTTCCGGAGCCGGTGACGATCGTGGCGAATCCGGTGGAAAGAGAAGAGGAAAAAGGGAAGAAGAAATAGGAAAAGGAGCTAGGAGAAAGGCTGGTGGGTGTGAATTCCCTCCGGCCTTTTTTCTTATTCCCTTTTCCCTTTTTCCTTCCCTCCCCTTTTCCTTCATAATCTCTCCATGACCGTCGCTGCGAACCCTCATCGCATCCCTCTTGCCGAAGCCGATCCCGTTGTTGCGGGGCTGATTAAGGCGGAAGAGGTTCGCCAGAACGAAAACCTGGAGCTGATCGCCAGCGAGAATATTGCCTCGCTCGCCGTTCGCCAGGCCATGGAGAGCGTGCTGACGGACAAGTATGCCGAGGGGTACCCGGGCGCCCGGTATTACGGTGGCTGCGAGGTGGTCGACGTGGTTGAGAATCTGGCACGCGACCGCGCCAAGGAGCTTTTTGGCGCCGAGTACGCAAATGTCCAGCCCCACAGCGGCAGTCAGGCCAACACGGCGGTCTACTTCACTTTTCTAAAGCCCGGCGACACCGTGATGGGCATGGACCTTTCCCACGGTGGTCACCTTACTCACGGCTCCCCGGTTAACTTCTCCGGTCAGCTTTACAACTTCAAGGCCTACGGGATCGATCGGGAGACCGGCCTTCTGGACTACGACGTCATCGCCGATCAGGTGAAGGAAGTCAAGCCGAAGATGATCACGGTGGGCGCCAGCGCGTACTCGCGCGCGATCGACTTCTCGAAGTTCCGAGAGATCGCCGATTCGGTGGGCGCGTTCCTCTTCGCCGACATCGCTCATCCGGCGGGCTTGATCGCTAAGGGTCTGCTCCCTAGCCCGCTTCCCCACTGCCATGTGGTCACCACGACCACCCATAAGACGCTCCGTGGTCCGCGCGGCGGCCTGATCTTGATGGGCAAGGACTACGAGAACACTTTCGGCCTCAAAGCGGCCAAGAGCGGGCGGACGTTCATGATGAGCGAGCTCCTGGACAAGACGGTGATCCCGGGCATCCAGGGCGGCGCTCTGATGCATGTGGTGGCGGCGAAGGCGGTCGGCTTTGGGGAGAACCTGACGGACGCTTTTGGCGACTACGCCAAGCAGATCATCGTCAACGCCCAGGCCCTTGCCGCGGCGTTGGTCGAGCATGGCTTCCAGATTGTCTCTGGGGGTACGGACAATCATCTGATGCTCCTTGACCTCCGCAATAAGGACTGGACCGGGAAGGCAGCCCAGTCCGCGTTGGACGAAGCGGGCATCACGTGCAATAAGAACGCGGTTCCGTTCGACGATAAGTCGCCGTTGATCACTTCGGGAATCCGCCTTGGAACGCCGGCGGTCACGACTCGGGGCATGGGGGCAGCCGAGATGGCTCAGATCGCGGGGTTTATCTCTCGGGTTATCGACCGCGAGGATCCGCTGGCCGTTCGAAAGGATGTTCAGACCTTGACAGCGAAGTTCAAGATCCACTAGGACAAAGTGGCGAGAGCGGGACGCTCTCGTACCTATCGAATTTGCCGCATGCTCCGTTACCTGGGCGGAATCCGTTAAGTACGAGAGCGGGACGCTCTCGCCACCTTAGGTCAGAATTAGCCGTCGGCGAGGCGGCGGCCTTCTACGGCGTTCTTTTCGACGTACGCCTTGAAGTTCGGTGGGACGTCGGAATCCACGAAGATTGCGTTGACCGGGCATTCCGGTTCGCACAGGCCGCAGTCGATGCACTCGTCAGGGTTGATGAACACCATTTCATCGCCCTCGTAGATGCAGTCCACGGGACAGACGGTCATACAGGACTTATCCTTGACGCCGATGCAGGGTTCGGTAACTACGTAGGGCACTGGTTCGCTTAATCTCCTGAGCGTTGGGATTTTACTCCGTCTTCCCGGTTCCTGCCCGTCCCCCAAAATGAGGCTCCCCCTAAAGGGCTGGAAGGGAACTTTGCACTATAACACAGATCGTTGCTCCGGGCAAGAGAAGTTTTTTGACGAAATTTTGATGGTTTGAGCTAATACGACACAGAAATATTGCTGTACGCTAAGCGCCAAGCCCGTAGTAGGCCGGGCGCTAAACCATGCCAAAACGCAATAGAAACCTGTCCAAGCGATCGATGATGCTCGCTGCAATCTCTTCCCTTAGCATCGCCGCTCACGCTCAGACGGATTTCTTCAAGGATCTCCAGATTTCCGGTTTCTTTGATATCTACTATCAGTACTCCGGCAATCAGCCGACCTCCGGCAAGTTGTTGCCTCTTCGTCAGTTCGACGTTCGAGACAACGACTTCAGCTTGGCGGCCGCCTACCTCAGCGTCGTCAAGCCGACGACCAAAGACAATCCCTTTGGCTTCACCCTCAATGTCCTTGCGGGTAAGGATGCCGACATCGAGACTTCGGGCGAGCCCGGCGGTCCTAACGATGCGCTGAAGTACCTCCACCAGGCCTACGTGACCTGGGCGGGTCCGAGCGGGCTTACGGTGGATCTCGGCAAGTTCGGCACCTGGATCGGTCTGGAGAGCCCGTTTGCCGTCAACAACGACCTCTACTCGCTGAGCACCGTCGCTTTCGCCGCCCAGCCGATTTACCACGTCGGCCTCCGTGCGACCAAGCCGCTCGGCTCGACCACGGTGGGCCTTTATGCGGTCAACGGCTGGAACGAGGCGGAAGACAGCAACCGCAGCAAGAGCTACGGCGCGAGCATCGCTCACACGTTCGGCAAGGTCTCCTCGTCGCTCAACTACTACGGCGGTAACGAAGGGGCAAGCGGAACGAACGGCGCGTTCAACACCGGCGAGTCGAACTTCCAACTCGGCGACCTCGTTCTCTCGGCGACGTTCGACAAGCTGAAGCTGTCGGCTAACGGCGACTACGGCTCCGTTGCCGGTCTCGACGCCGGCGCTTCCAACGGCCACTACGCGGCGTACGACGTCGTTGCGAAGTACCAGTTCTCGAAGTCGTTCAGCGCCTCCGCGCGGTACGACAACTTCTGGGACTACCAAGGCGTTCGCCTCGGCACCGATGCGCGCGTCAACTCGGGCGTCCTCGGTCTTGAGTACCTGACCGGCGCGGCGAGCGTCGTTCGCTTCGAAGTTCGCCACGACGAAGCTAACCGCCAGGTTTTCGAATCTGACGGCTCCGGCGGCAACAAGGCGCGAACTACGTTCACGCTGGCTCATATCTTTAAGTTCTAAGGAAGTTAGGAGATTAGGAATTTAGGGAGTTAGGTCCGGAAACGGATTTAGCTCCCTAATGTCGTTTTGCCCGTCTCCCTAACTCCCTAACTCCCTGCGGGTAACCTCCGCCTATGCTTTTGGAAGGCAAGAAGGGGATCGTCCTCAATGTCACGAACAAGAACTCGATCGGCTGGCACATCGCTGACCGGGCGAATCAAGAGGGTGCGATCGTGGGCGTCGGAGCCCAGAACGAGCGAATGCTCGAAGGTGTGACCAAGCTCATCGAAGGCCGCGAGGGCTTCGACACGCTGATCGCCGACTTCTCCTTTGAAGAGCAGTACGAGTCCCTCGCCAAGCAGGTCTCCGAGAAGTACGGGCAGCTCGACTTCCTGGTTCATTCGGTTGGCTATGCGCCGAAGGAGGCTCTGGAAGGCCGCTTTATCGACACGACGCTGGAAGATTTCCAGGTTGCGATGAACGCTTCGGCCTATTCCTTTGTGAAGCTGTGCAAGACGATGGAACCGCTCCTGAAGGACGATGCCAGCGTGATCACCCTGAGCTACATCGGTTCGACCCGAGCCATGGCCGGGTACAAGGTGATGGGCATGGCTAAGGCCGCGCTTGAGGCTGCGACCCGCTATCTGGCGCTGGACCTTGGCGTGCGCGGTATCCGCGTCAACACGGTTTCTCCAGGCCCTCTGCGTACGGTTTCCGGCATGGGCGTCGGAGGACTGAAGGACTTCATGAAGAGCGTGGCCGAATCGGCTCCTCTTAAGCGACCGTACACTCAGAACGAGACGGCCGGCGCGGCGCTCTATCTGTTGAGCGACTTGAGCCAGGGTGTGACGGGCCAGATCCTGTTCGTCGATTCCGGCTACAACTTTGTCGCTCTCTAGGCCTTTCTGCTGACTCGAACGGAAATCTGAACTTTGGACTCAGATTTCCGCCCTTTCTTTTTACAATGCGTCTCCTCACCGTGCCCAACTGGTCGTTTGGACGATCGCCCTCCCTGTTGCGCGGTTTTAGCCAGGTTCTTGGCGCCCACCCGGTGGTCGTCCACTATCTCCAAGGCGATCTCGACCACAACCGGACGGTTTCCGCGTTTTCGGGAGAGGCGGAAGTCGTGGGGCGGGGGCTTCTGGAACTGGCAGGGCGGGGGGTCGATGCGATCGATCTCAATCGCC
>OUNM010973307.1_pt1 | contig 24683 bp, 25 predicted proteins | sample 1769961 | NCBI WGS metagenome assembly OUNM01 (sample SAMEA3914820, study PRJEB12502) | metagenome | biome: forest; material: soil | place: USA | collected 2012-03-12 | depth 0.3 m | reverse complement strand
CCTCCTGGTGGCGCTCGGCGTTCATGCTCATGAAGCTGGCCAGCTGGACGAAGCCCGGATAGACGCGCCGGCCCGCGCCCGGATAGGGCGGCGGCACGGTGTAGATCATGTTCGACTGGAACCAGGTGAACGGCTTTTCCTCGGCCAGCTGGTTCGTGACGGTCGGCGACAGGCGCGCATCGATCGGCGAGCCCATGAAGGTCATGCTGGCCGGACGCGAGGGATGGTTCTGCTCGGCCATCAGGGCCGCGGCGGCCAGGACCGGCGGGCCAGGCTGGCAGACGGCCACGACATTGGGGCGCGGCCCCAGCACGGCCAGCATCTGGATGATGTGGTCGATATAGTCGTGGAAGTCGAAGCGGCCTTCCAGCACCGAGACGTCGCGGGCGTTGACCCAGTCGACGATGAAGACGGCGTGGTCGGGCAGGAACGCCTCGACCGTGCCACGCAACAAGGTCGCGTAGTGACCGGAAAGAGGCGCGACGATCAGCACGGCGGGATCGAGGCTGAACTTGCCGGCCCGGCGCATGTCGGCCATGTCGCGGTCGAACTGGATCAGCCGCGCCCAGGGGCTTTCCCACACCACGGTCGGGCGCACGCGAACGTCGACCTGACCGACCTTGATCGCGTCGAGGTGCCACTTAGGCTTGCCGTAGCGGCGAGTGACGTTGGCGAACAGGTCCGCGCCGGCGTGCATGCGCCGGCCCAGGGCCGAGTCGGCCGCCGGATTCAGCGGCGATCCCCAGAAATCCCGAGCCGCCAGCGCCGCCAGGCGCATGGGGGTGGAGGCGTAGTAGGCCGCTTCGTGCAGGGCGTAGAGCATGGCGCATCCGCGATGTTGCAATGCAACATAACACGTCAGAGCCTAACGGAGTCTAGCTGTTCACGACTTTTTGCGCCGCGTCACGGGGTCGCCGCGCGGAGAGGTGGTAGCGGTCACCGCGTTCGCGTCGACGATGGGCGACGCCAGGCGCCGGGCGCCGAAGAAAATCCGCCGGCCGTGTCGGTCCCGGATGCGCCCGATCGTCTTTCTTGTGAGACTTGAGAAAGGGAGCCCCGTCATGAGCGTGCGCGAGCAGATCGACCGATATATCGACGACCAGCCGCCCGCGAAGCGCGCGGACTTGCAGGACCTGCACCAGCGGATCCTGGAGATTTCGCCCGACGCCAAGCTCTGGTTCCTGGACGGCCGCAACGACGAGGGCAAGGTCGTCTCCAACCCGAACATCGGATATGGGGCCGAAACGCTCAGCTACGCCAACGGCGAGTCCAGGGCGTTCTACAAGATCGGCCTGAGCGCCAATACGGCGGGGCTGTCGATCTATGTCATGGGCCTCGAGGACAAGGCCTACCTGTCTCGGACCTACGGACCGCGGCTCGGGAAGGCCAAGATCACCGGATATTGCATCCGCTTCAAAGCCTTGAAGGATCTGGACCTCGGCGTGCTGGGCGAGGTGTTCGCGGACGCCTTGGGGCCGGGATCCGCAAGCGCGTCATCCTGACCGGGCATGGCGCTTGCCTGGAGCGCCAGGGTCATATGAGGTCCGCTCCGACGCCTCAGTCACACACGGGAAAGGGCCAGTGCATGATCACCGTTTGGGGCGGACAGACCTCGCGATCGATCCGGGTCGTCTGGGTGCTGGAGGAGATGGGCCTTCCCTACCGCGTGCGGCAGGTCGACATGCTGGCCGCCGAGCAGGATCCCGCGTTCCTGGCGGTCAATCCCGCCGACTACATCCCGGCGATCCAGGACGGCGACGCGACCATGGTCGAGTCGATCGCGATCATGGAATATCTGATGGCCCGTTACGGGCCGACGCCGCTGGCGCCCGCGCCGCAGGATCCGACCTTCCCCGCCTATCAGCAGTTCCTGCATCTGGGCGAAGCGGGCCTGGCCACCCTGATGATGCCCGTCGTCGTCAGCCGCTTCCTCGCGCCCGAGACCGAACGCGAGAACTGGGGCGCGGCCTGGTGCCTGCGGTCGTTCCAGAAACGGCTGAATCTGGTCAGCCAGCGGCTCGCCAACTCGCCCTACCTGGCCGGCGAGGCCTTCACCGCCGCCGACATCTCGGTGACCTACGCCCTGAACCTGGGCCAACGGAACTGCGGCCTCATCCTCGGCGACGCCGAACAGGCCTACCTCGCCCGCACCACCACCCGCGACGCCTACAAGCGCGCCCTGGAGCGTTCGCACGAGGGGGTGGAGGGCTAGGTCAGGCCGGCGCCCGACGTCCGAAAGGCGTCCTGAACGGAAGGGATCCAGCGCGGAAACCCTCTCCCAGAGGGAGAGGGTGGGGCCCGCCGCGGAGCGGTGGGAGGGTGAGGGGTTTCGCCGGCAGCCGGGAAATCCCCGTCGTCTTCGTCAGGACCTTGTCCGGAGAGGGTGTAACCCCTCACCCTCCCGCGCTTTGCGCGGGTCCCTCCCTCTCCCTCTGGGAGAGGGTGATCCACGAGCGTTCGGCACGCTTTGTCCTCGGCGTTCGCCCAATCTACCCCAGCAAAATCAACCGCTTCTCAATTTTACACCCCCGCCAATCCTCCGCGTTCAGCCTCGCCCCATACTCATCCCACCTCGTCGCGAGGAAAGGGCGCATGGCCAGCGACCGATTGCGGCGGCGGGGTGTGATCGAGCGGGCGCGCTCGTCGGTGCGGGGGAAGCTCCGCAACTACGTCCATCCCCGAGGTTGTCGACCCTGGAACACAGAAACGACGGTGGGCTTAGGCTGACGAGGGCTACAGGGAGGCTGAAAGGCTTCCATCCGGGATCAGGTTCGCGACCTGGCCCGCCCGCCGGAGGCTTCAAGGGCGTTCAGGCGCAAATAGCGTCGGAGCGTCGCGCTTCCGGATAACGATCGCGCGGAGCGTTCGGGCTTCGTCGAAACGGTAACAACACAACAAACCTCCGGGCGTGGCCCGGCGCTCCGCATCCCTTTCCGCCCCTCACGACCAACCGGCCGGGAGCGCCCTTCCGCATGCGCGTTCGCCTACCCCTCCCGCATCGCGTCCTTCACGCGGCGGGCGATCTCGTCCGGCGGCAGGTTGTAGGGGATCACCGTCTTGAACCGCCCCTTGGGGTCCATCAGGTAGATCGCCGTCGAGTGGTCCATCGTGTAGCCGGGACCGTCGCCGACCTTGGCGTAATAGACCTTGTAGGCCTTGGCGGCGGCGGCGACCTGCTCCTGCGTCCCGGTCAGGCCAAGCGTCGATTTCGGCACGTAGGGCGCCGACAGATAGTTTTTCATCTGCTGGACGGTGTCGCGGTCCGGGTCGATCGAGATGAAGACGATCTGGAAATCCTTGGCGCGCGGGCCCAGCTGGTCGGTCGCCGCCGACAGGCCCTGCAGCGTGCCGGGGCAGACGTCGGGACAGTAGGTGAAGCCGAAGAACACCGCGCTCCACTTGCCTTTCAGCGCCTTTTCCGTGGTCGGGGCGCCGCTCTGGTTGACCAGCTGGAACGGCCCGCCGACCGCGACGGATGGCTCCGGACGGAAGACCCCGGCGCGCATCGCCAGGCCCGCCACGACGCCGAACGCGGCCAGGCAGATGAGGATCAGGACCAGGCGGTGGCGCGTCATCTGCGGTGCATCCTTTTGCGCTCGCTCGTTTTCTCTCGCCACACGCGCATTTCTGGACAATCCTGCGACCATGGCTGACGTATCGTTTGCGAGAGCACCCGACGATCCACGTCATAAGGGGCTCGATAAGCCGGGCGACGAACCGGCGCAAGACGACGCCTGGTCCTGGACCGCGCCTGGGCTTCGTCGCGGCCGCCTGCGGGTTCGCACCCTTTTGGCGCAGCGCTGGGTCTCGGTCGTGGGCCAGACCGCCGTGCTGCTGGTCAGCGGCCTCGTCCTGAAATTGCAGGTGCCGTGGGCGCTGTGCTTCACCCTGATCGCCCTGTCGGCCTGGCTGAACGTGCTGCTGGGCCTGGCCTCCAGCGGCCAGCGCCTGGCGCGCGAGGGCGAGGCCACGGCCCAGATCGCCTTCGACATTTTGCAGTTGTCGGGCCAGATCTATCTGACCGGCGGCGCCAACAACCCCTTCGCCCTCCTGCTGATCGCGCCCGTGACCCTGGCGGCGGCCACCCTGCCCGCGCGCTACGCCATCGGCCTGGGGCTGCTGGCCATCGCCGCGTCGGTGCTGCTGGCGCTGTTCCACATGCCGCTGCCGATGGTCGGCGGCCATGCGCTGCCGTTCTCGCCCAGCCCTCTGATGCTGTGGATCATCGTCGCGGCGCGGGTGATCGGCATCATCCTGACCGGGGCCTATGCCTGGCAGGCGGCCAGCGAGTCGGCGCGGATGGAACTGGCCCTGAACGTCACCGAGACCGTGCTGGCCCGCGAACAGCGCCTCTCGGCCCTGGGGGCCCTGGCCGCCGCGGCCGCGCACGAGCTGGGCACGCCGCTGGCGACCATCTCGGTCGTGGCCCGCGAAATGGCGCGCGGCGCGCCCGACGACCAGACCCGCGAGGACGCCGAACTGCTGATCGGCCAGGCCGCCCGCTGCCGCGAGATCCTGCAGCGCCTGACCGAAATGCCCGAGGCCCAGGACGCGGTGCACGAGCGCATGAGCCTGGTCCAGCTGGTCCAGGACGTGATCGAGCCGCACCTGGTGCACGGCGTGCGCGTCGAGGCCGTGGTCAACGGCCCCTCCGGCGAGACCGCGCCCGACGTCTGGCGGCGCCCGGAAATCATCCACGCCATGACCTCGATCGTCGAGAACGCCGTCGATTTCGCGCGCGGCGAGGTGCTGGTCATCGCCCGCTTCGACCCGCGCCACATCGTCATCGAGGTGCGCGACGACGGCCCCGGCTTCTCGCCCGAGGTGCTGGCCAAGCTGGGCGAACCGTACGTCACCACCCGTCCCGGGGCGGAAGGCTCTCGCACCGGCCATATCGGCATGGGGCTGGGATTCTTCATCGCGAAGACTCTGCTGGAACGAACCGGCGCCGCCGTGGATTTCCGCAATGGTCGTCGCGGCGGCGCCGTTGTCTCTGCGCGTTGGCCTCGTCCGGCTCTTGAAGCTCCCGGTTATACGGGGGCTTGAGTTGCGGCGAATAAACGCGAAAGTATGAGTTGTTATTTGGGCTGCTGAGTATTGGCGCGGGGAGGCGCTGACTTCTATGGCGGATATCGGTGAGCTGGTTTCGGCGCTGCCGGACAAGACGCTGCTGCTGTTGGACGATGACGGACCCCTGCGGACCCGGCTCGGACGCGCTTTGGAGCAGCGTGGGTTCGAGGTGACTCTGGCCGCTTCGGTGGCCGAGGCCCTGACCATCCTGCGTGGCGCGGCGCCGGCCCATGCGGTGCTGGACATGCGGCTGGAGGACGGCTCGGGCCTGAAGGTGGTCGAGGCGGTCCGTGACGCGCGGCCCGACGCCAAGGTCATCATGCTGACCGGCTATGGCAACATCGCCACCGCGGTGGCCGCGGTGAAGGCGGGGGTGGTCGACTACCTCTCCAAGCCCGCCGACGCCGACGACGTGGCCCGCGCCCTGCTGGCCGCCAAGGACGCCGCCCCGGCCCCGCCGGAAAACCCGATGAGCGCCGACCGCGTGCGGTGGGAGCACATCCAGCGCGTCTACGAGATGTGCGGCCACAACGTGTCGGAAACGGCCCGGCGGCTGAACATGCACCGGCGGACGCTGCAGCGGATCCTGGCGAAGCGCGCGCCGCGGTAGGGCGGTGATTTAAAATCCTCTCCCCAGCGGGAGAGGTGTCGGCGAAGCCGACGGAGAGGGAAGCTGCAAGTTCAGCAGAACTTCCCCCTCCGGCCCTTCGGGCCACCTCCCCCGCCAGGGGGAGGATCTACGTCGTCACATCGCCGAAATGCCGCCGTCGACCTTGATCTCGGCGCCCGTCATGAACTTGCTCTCGTCGCTGGCCAGATAGAGCACCGCGTTGGCGATGTCGGTCGGCTCGCCGATCCGGCCCATCGGCACCTGGCGGGCCAGCTTGGCGAAGGCCTCTTCCTTGCCGAACCGCGACGTGAAGCCCTCCAGGATCGGGGTGTCGATGAAGGTCGGGTGGATGGAGTTCGAGCGGATGTCGAGCTTCATCTTGGCGCAGTACAGCGCGATATTCTTGGAGAGCAGCCAGACCGCCGCCTTCGAGGCGTTGTAGGCGGGCGAATTGCCATTGGCGATCAGGCCGGCGATCGAGCTCAGATTGATGATCGAGCCGGGCTGGTGGGCCCGCATGTGCGTCAGGGCGTGCTTGGCGCCCAGGAAGACGCTGTCGACATTGACCGACATCACCTTCTTCCAGAGCCCGAAGTCCAGGCTCTCGATCGGGCCGTCGCCGCCGATGCCGGCGTTATTGACCAGCACCGACAGGCCGCCCATGTCGCCGGCGGCCTTTTCCAGGACCTCGATCCACTGGTCTTCCTGGGTGACGTCCAGCTGGTAGGCGAAGGCCGTGCCCGCGCCGTGGGCGGCGTTGATCTCGTCGGCCACCGCCTGGGCGCCGGCCAGGTTGATGTCGGCCAGGGCCACCTTGGCGCCTTCGCCGGCCAGCATCCGCCCGGCCGCCGCGCCCAACCCTTGGGCCCCGCCCGTGATGAAGGCCTTCTTGCCGGCCACACGGCCCGTCGTCTGCGCCATGCGGCGTCCTCCCGGTTATAATTCAAACGATAGTTTGAACTGGGATGAGGCGCGAGGGAAGGGGAAAGGTTCGAGCGCCCCCTCCGTCACGTCGCCTATCGGCGCCGCGCCACCTCCCCCGCTTCACGGGTGAGGAGGAAACCCGTTCTCCTCCCCCGCAGGCGGGGGAGGTGGATCGCTGCGAATACGCAGCGAGACGGAGGGGGCGCAAGCCGCCTACCCCGCCGCTCCATCCATAAACTTCGCCATCTCGACGTCCAGCTCGGTCACCCCGTCCGCGTCGTGCGTGGTCAGCAGCACCTCGACTCGGTTGTAGACATTGAACCACTCGGGGTGGTGATCCAGCTTGTCGGCCTTGAGCGCCACGCGGGTCATGAAGCCGAAGGCCTCATTGAAGTCAGCGAACTTGAACGTCTTGCTGATCGCGTCCTTGTGGTCCGGCGCAGCGCTCCAGCCGTCGAGCTGAGCGATCGCGGCGGCGGCGCCGATCCTGGGGCGGGACATGAGATCCTCCGAAAGGTTTCCCCCTCAGAACGCCAATCCGGTCGCCGCCGCAAGGTCGGCCAGCAATTGCGCTTCGGTCGAGACCTTGATCGCGGTCATGCCAAGAGCCGCCGCCGGCTTGCAGTTGATGCCCAGGTCGTCGAGATAGATGCAGGCCTGCGGCGCGACGCCCAAGAGCTCGCACATCATCTGGTAGATGCGCGGATCGGGCTTGCGCACCCCAGCCTTGGAGCTTTCGATCACCGCGTCGAACAGGGCCATGATCTCGCCCACCGCCAGCGCCTTCTCGGCGCTCTGGGCCATGCCGGGCCCGTGGCCGGTCGGCACGTTATTGGTGATGCAGCCGACCTTGAACCGCGCCTTGCAGGCCTTCAGCGCCTCCATCACCCGAGGCCGCAGGTCGCCATAGAGCAGCGGCAGCACCTCGGCGCCGCGCACGGCGTGACCCAGGCGGGTCGCCTCCTCCAGGAAGAGGCCGTCGAAGGCCGCCGCGTCGATCTCGGCCCGCTCGAACTTGGCCCAGGCATTGGTGTCGGGATCCGTGGCGTTGACCGTGCGGATGAAGTTCTCGGGCAGGCCACGCTCGGTCTCGTAGCGCCGGAAGGCCTCGAACGGCGAGGTCGTGAACACCCCGCCGAAATCCCAGATCACTGCCTCGATCGCCATGGCCGCCCCGTCAAACATCTGTTTGAGCGCGACGCTACCCGCCTCGACGACGAAGGGGAAGCGACAACTCCATGGCGACGCTCGCGTGAGGGGTGAAAGGAGACTCCCCGGCCGTCTGGAAATGTTTTGTTAACCCGCTCCGGAGCCGCCCATGACCCTGTCTCGCCTGTTTTCCGCCCTCGTCCTGGTCGTCGGCCTGGCCACCACCGCGCCCGCCTTCGCCGGATCGGACTATGGCCTGGCGGGCGGGCCGCAGGTCTCGCGTCCGGGCCTGCCGCTGGATCCGGAACTTCTGCCGGCCAACGCCGCGCCGGGCGACTGCGTCACGCGGCGCATGACCGGCCCGGGCGGCGCCTATCGCTGGGACCGCATCGAGTGCGACAGCCGGCAGAGCGCCGTCGAGCAGGGCTGGAGCGGCCACGATCAGTGGGGCTACGGCCGCCAAACCCAAGTCATCGGGGCCCAGGCAGTGGAAATGCGCGGGGCGCCGCCCGTCAGCTACGCCTGCGATCGCTGCGCGTCGGCCGCGCCGATCCCGGCGCCGGCTCCCGACTATTGCGACCCCTGCGCCGCCGCGGCCGCGTCGCAAGCCTATGACGACCGCCGCGTCGAGCCGGCCTATCCGCAGCCGCCGGTCCAGGCCTACCAGAATGGTTATCAGAGCGGCTACCAAGCCCACTTCCAGGGCGGCTACGACACCGTCTGCATCCAGGGCTGCGGCGGCTACGCCCAGGGGGGCTATGCGCAAGGCGGCTATCAGGGCGGCGGCCAGATCACCTGCCCGCAGGCCTGCGGCGGCGGTTACGCCCAGCAGAGCTACGCCGGCAGCGCCTACAGCCAGCAGAGCTATGCCAGCGGTTACACTGGTCGGTCGGAGGGCGACCGCTACGGTCCGGGACCGGCCTACGCCTACAGCACAGACTACGACGTCTCGGGTCGTGACGAGCAGGGCTACCTCGTGTGGCCCGGAAAAAGACCCTGACGACCCAATCCGGGTGGCGCCGCCCTTGCGCCGGACGCGTGGAAACGCACCAAAATGGGACGGGGGAAATTTACTATGCGTTCACCAAGCAGACCACTCTTCAAGGCCTATGAGCTGATCGCCATCGCCGCGTTCATCATCGCCGCGGCGGCCATCAGTAGCATCGGGCTGATCTACTAGGAACGGTTTTCGGCGCGGTGGGACGCGCCGAATTGGAACAGGATCACCGGCCTCGCGCGTTGTGTGGGATCAACCGGAGCCGCGATCCTGACCACCGCCGACGCCATTCTCGATCCGAAGCCCCCCCGGAAGCCGTTCCGGGGCCTGTCGCGGCGCGCCATGATCGGCATCGGCTCGGCGCTGGCCCTGGTCGCGGCGATCGTCGCCTTCCTGGTGCTGTTCGACTGGAACTTGCTGCGCGGCCCGATCGGCCGCTACGCCTCGGCTCGGCTGCAGCGCGAGGTGGTCCTGGCCGGCGACCTGCGCGTCCATCCCTGGTCGTTCTCGCCCAAGGTCGAGGCCAACGGCATCCGGGTCGGCCAGCCCGCCTGGGCCAAGACCCTGGACCCCAGCACGGCGCCGATGGCCCAGGTCGGGCGCGTGGCCCTGCAGCTGAAGATCCTGCCGCTGCTGCGCGGCCAGATCATCCTGCCCTACCTGATCGTCGACAAGCCCGACGTGCGCTTGCTGCGCGACAAGGACGGCAAGGCCAATTGGAGCTTCGGCGCGGCCAAGCCCGACCAGAAGCCGATGAAGCTGCCGGCCATCCAGCGCTTCGTGATCAATGACGGCGCCTTACGCGTCGACGACCGCCAGCGCGGCGCGGTGTTCGTCGGCACGGTCAACGCCCAGGAGCGAGCCGGCGAGAAGGGCGGCCGCTTCACGCTGGAAGGCAAGGGCTCGCTGAACAAGGCCGCCTTCATGGCCGACGTCACGGGCGGCCCGCTGCTGAACATCACGCCCGACAAGCCCTATCCGTTCGACGCCGAGATCCACGCCGGTTCGACCAGCATCGTGGCCAAGGGCATGGTCAACAAGCCGTTCGACCTGGGCGGCTTCGAGACCCAGCTGACCGTGTCGGGCGCGGACCTGAACCGACTGCACGACCTGACCGGCCTGACCCTGCCCAACACCCCGCCCTACAAGGTCTCGGGCCACCTGGTCCGCAAGGGCGAGCGCTACGACTTCCAGAAGCTGTCGGGTCGCGTGGGCAACAGCGACATCGCCGGCGACCTCTTCGTGCTGACCGGCCGCGACCGGCCCTATCTGGAGGCCAGCCTGCGCTCGCATCGCCTGGACTTCATCGACCTGGGCAGCCTGGTCGGCGCCCCGACCACCGCCGCCGCCAAGGCCGCGGTCGCGCAGACCAGCGCGCCCCAGCGCCTGCTGCCCGACGCCACCCTGCAGGTCGACCGCGTCCGCGCCATGGACGCCAAGGTCACCTATCGCGCCGAGACGGTGAACGCCCCGAACCTGCCGCTGCGCAAGGTCAGTGTCGACCTGATGCTGGACAAGGGCGTGCTGACCATGGACCCGCTGGCCTTCACCTTCTCGCGCGGCGATCTGAAGGGGAAGGTCCGCCTGGACGCTCGCCCGGCCGTGCCCAAGACCGACATCGACGTGCGCCTGACCAACGCCCGCCTGGAAGACTTCATCCCCATCCAGAGCAACGGCAAGCCGGCCATCGAAGGCGCGGTTATGGCCCGCGCCAAGCTGTCGGGCAGCGGCAACAGCGTCCACCGCGCCGCGTCCTCGTCCAACGGCTCCCTGACCCTGGTGGCCCCGCGCGGCGAGATCCGCCAGGCCTTCGCCGAGCTTTTGGGCGTCAACGCCTCCAAGGGCCTCCTGCTGCTGCTGTCCAACAGCGACAAGGAAACCCCGGTGCGCTGCGCCGTCGCCGACTTCGACGTCAAGAACGGCGTCATGACGTCCAACCAGATCATCGCCGACACCGGCGTGGTGCTGGCCAAGGGGCGCGGCACGGTCAATCTGGAGAGCGAGCAGATGGACTTCCGCATCGCGGGCGACAGCAAGAAGCCGCGCCTGGTGCGCCTGTTCATCCCGATCACCATCAAGGGCCCGTTCCTGGCGCCCAAGATCGGACTGGACCCCAGCAAGGCCGTCGGCCAGGGCGGCATCGCCGCGGCGCTGGGCTCGCTGGTCAACCCGATCGCCGCCCTCCTGCCCTTCGTCACCACCGGCGAGGCCAAGGACGCCGACTGCGCCGGCCTGGTCGGCGACGCCAAGCAACAGGGCGCGCCGGTCAAGGTCACCCAGACCACGCCGGCCAAGGTCAAGAAGTAGCGGCCGACCGCTCCAAGCCATGAGCTCAATTCATGGCTGCGGCGAGATTTGATCCTTTGCGCGCGCTGGTCTCGGCGTGGTCGCCTCGATCGTCATCGAGGAGTTGAAGCCGTGCGCAGACTTGCCGTCCTATCCATGCTGCTGGCCTTGACCAGCGTTACGGCCCATGCCGCCGAGACCAAGACCGTCGGCGCCTGGAAGCCGCCGGCGGGCCTGACTCAAATTCCGCTCTGGCCGAACGGCGCGCCGGACATGAAGCCGCCGCTGCCGCCCGAACGCGTGGTGACCGGCGACACGCCCGACGCGCTGGACGGCCCGACGTCCGAGGGCGTGTTCGACGTCACCGCGCCGACCCTGACGGTCTTCCCGCCCCAGGGCCGCAACACGGGCGTCTCGATGATCGTCTTCCCCGGCGGCGGCTTCCAGATGCTGGCGATCACGATCGAAGGGACCGAGATCTGCCATTGGCTGACGGCCAAGGGGATCACCTGCGTCCTGCTGAAATACCGTGTCCCGAAGAGCAACCACTACTGGGAGAAGGCCTGCAACTGCGCCGTCACGCCCAAGGTCCCGTTCGCCCTGCAGGACGCGCAGCGCGCCATCCGCCTGGTTCGCGCCCGCGCCAAGGCCCTGAACATCGCGCCGGACAAGATCGGCGTGATGGGCTTTTCGGCCGGCGGCTATCTGGTGGCCCAGACCAGCAACATCCTCACGCCGACCTACAGGCCTGTCGATGCGATCGACCAGGTCAGCAGCCGCCCGGACTTCGCCGTCGCGGCCTATCCCGGCCACCTGTGCCGAGCGGGCGGCAAGCTCGACCCCGGCATCCACGTCACCCAGCGGACGCCGCCGACCTTCCTGCTGCAGGCCTGGGACGATCCGGTCGACGAGATCTGCAACAGCACCCTCTACGCCCGCGCGCTGGACCAGGCCGGCGTCTCGACCGAGGTCCATCTGTTCGCCAGGGGCGGCCACGCCTTCGGCCTCCGGAAGAAGGACCGCGCCCTGGCGGTGTGGCCGACGCTGGTCGAGGCCTGGATGCGGGAGATCGGCGTGCTGCCGGGCGGGACGAAGTAGCGCCCCCTTCTAGACCCGCTTGAAGAACAGGACGCGCGCGGCGCCGTAGTCGCGCGCGTCGATCTGTTCGAAGCCGTCCAGCACCGGATCCACCTCGCCCCGGCCGCGCTCGAACATCAGGATCGCGCCGGGGGCCAGCCAGTCGTGGGCCTTCATTTCGGCGACCGCCTTCTCGCCCAGGCCCTTGGCGTAGGGGGGGTCGAGGAAGGCGATGTCGAACGGCGCGCCGGCGCTGGCCGGGCGCGGACCCAGGTCGGTGGCGTCACGGCGGTGCACGCGCGTGACGCCGAACAGGTGCATGGCGTCGATGTTCTCGCGGATCGCCCCGCGCGCGGCGTCGTCGGTCTCGACGAACAGGCAGAAGCCCGCGCCCCGCGACAGGGCCTCCAGCCCCAGCGCGCCCGAGCCGGCGAAGACGTCGATCACCCGCGCGCCATGCAGCTCCGGCGCCCAGGCCGCATGCTCCAGGATGTTGAACACCGCCTGGCGCGCGCGGTCGGAGGTCGGGCGCGTCGTGTCGCCCGGCGGGGTGGAGATGGCCTTGCCCTTGTACTGGCCCGAGACGATGCGCATCAGGCGGCTTCCGGATGGGGCGTGTCCGCCGTCGTGCGCATGCGGGCGGCCAGGAAACGCAGCGCGCCGCCGAGGGGGATGAACAACAGGACGAAAGCCGGCTTGGCCATGCTGAGGAAGGTCAGCACGCACATGATCCCGGGCAGCAGCGCCACGCGCAGCAGGACGAAGATCGCCTCACCGATCGACATCGGCACGGTCAGCTTGCCGATGAAGGCGGCATAGGCCCAGAGCACGCCCATGACTCCTCCGATCGCCGCCACCAGTCCGACATAGACCGGCAACGCCTGACCGCCCCGCCCCTCGGACAGCAGTTCCGTCCCGACCGGCAACAGCGCGACCAGGCCCAGGACCATGAAGTTCAGGATATCCAGGCCCATGTCGGCCCGGACGAAGCGGGCATAGACGCGACGGTGGCTGATCCAGCAGATGCCGATGACGGCGAAGCTGACCGCATAGGCGATGAGCTTGGCCTGCATCTGGCCGAGCAGATCCGCCACGCCATGCCAGTGCTCTGGCGGATGAATCTCGATGGCCAGCAGCGTGATGGCGATCGCGAAGACGGCGTCGGAGAAGAGCACCAGGCGATGCAGGTGCGCGGCGCCCTGGCCTTCCTTGCCGGTATCCTGTCCGCTCATGCCCATTCCCCGTGCTCTGGCCCTTACAACCCGTAACCGGATGTGTGCCGTCGTCCGCCTCGCACGGCAAGCGCGCGCTTTACAAGATCGCGGCCGCCCGCTCTTAGTCGCCCGGAAGGAAGGGGCGATCCGACGATGCGCATGGGCGAGATCCTGGAGGCGGCGAAGCGTTCGCGCTTTCTGGCCGACCTTTCGCCCTTCGACCGCGATCCGTGGCGCGGCCTGTTCGCCGTGCCCGTGGGCGTTCTGGCCGGCGCCGTGGGCGCGCTGCTGGGCGCGGTCTCGGCGGCCCTGATCGTCCTGCTGATCGTCAGCGGCCTGGACGGCGCGCCGGCGGCCTCGGACCTCTTCAAGGTGCTGTCGGACCCGAACCTGGCCGACCCGACGGGCCGCCAGTCGCTGTTCATCCTGGCCGCCCTGGCTGGGGTCAATCTGGGCGCGGCGGTCGGCTTCGTCTTCGCGGCCGGCGCGATCCACCACCGCAAGATCATCGACTACGTCAACGACGGCGAGCCGATCCGCTGGCGACTGCTGCTGGGCGGGCTGGTGCTGGTGGGCGCGGTGATGAGCGCGATCGTCGTCGCCTCGGCGCTGATGGGCCAGGCGATCGACGCGCCGCTGTGGAAGGTGTCGCCCAACCTCGTGGGCCGCGCGCTCTACGGGACGATGGCCGTGGGCCTGCTGGTCTTGGCCGCCGCCGCCGAGGAGCTGGTGTTCCGAGGCTGGCTGCTGAAACAGAGCGCCGCCTATGTCCGCGATCCGATCGTGCTGATGATCCTGAACGGCCTGCTGTTCGCCGCCATCCACCTGGATCCCAACCTCGACGCCTTCCTGGTGCGCGCGGCCATGGGCGCGGGTCTCACCTGGATGACCCTGCGTCTGGGCGGCATCGAGCTGGGCGTCGGCGCCCACGCGGCCAACAACGCCGTCATCCTGTTGCTGCTGCGCCCGATGACGACGCGGCCCGACGCGCCGCATGAGTTCAAGGCCGGGCTGATCGCCAGCGCCCTGGTGGTGCTGGCCGGCTTCATCGGCGTGGGCGAGCTGGCGCTCCGCTGGCCCGCTCTGCGCCGCTGGACCCGTGCGACGCCGGCGGCGGCTTGAGGGGCAAGCCTCACTCACAACCCTAACGACCGTCATTCCCGCCACAAGGGCGGGAATGACGGAAGAGTGGCAGCCGGTTCTAACGCTTGGGCCCACCGCGCGGCGCTGACCCCCGCGGCGCGGGACCGCGAGGTCCCGCGCCGCTGGCGGGTTTGCCGCCCGGGCGACCCGTCGGCCTTCCGGGCTTCTCCGACACACGCCGCGCCGCGCCTTCCGCCGGCCGCGCAGCCGGCTTGCCCCGCGAGACGGGTTTGCGGTCGTCGATGAACTTGGTCTCGATGGATTTCGGCGCGCGTTTCGGCTTGGCTGCGCCCTTGGCCGGTCCCTTGGCCGGCGCGTGCGGCGAGACCTTCTTCTTGGGTCGCGCCCAGCCTTCCTTGTAGACCGGCTTCTCGGGCTTTTCCGGCTCGACGATCCGCTCGGCGCGCTCGGCGCGCGGCACGCCCCGGCGCTGCAGGTCGCCGCCGCCGGCCGTGCCGGGCGCCTTCACGGCGTTGGCGATCCCGCCGAACTTCGGCCGGTCGCCGGTCGGCATGTTCTCGGGCGAGACGATGCCTTCCAGCAGCTCGCGGATCACCCGGGGACCGACCTCCTCGATCTGGCCCGCGGCAAGGGTGGCCAGGGCGAAGGGGCCGTAGGACAGACGGATCAGGCGGTTGACCTTCAGGCCGACCGACTCCAGCACCTTGCGGACTTCGCGGTTCTTGCCTTCCGAAAGGCTGACCGTGATCCAGATGTTCTTGCCGCCGCCGGCCTTGTCGTGGGCCTTGTCGATCTTGGCTTCGATCGCGCCGTACGTGACGCCCTCGATGGTCACGCCGTCCTTCAGCGTATCCAGCTTGGCCTGGGTCGTGTCGCCGAACGCCCGGGCGCGATAGCGGCGGACCCAGGCGTTGGCCGGCGTCTCCAGCGCGCGCGACAGCTCGCCGTCATTGGTCAGCAGCAGCAGGCCTTCGGAGTTCAAGTCGAGGCGCCCGACCGAGATCAGACGCGGCAGATCCTTGGGCAGCGAACCGAACACCGTCGGCCGGCCCTTCGGGTCGTTGTGGGTCGTCATCAGACCGGTGGGCTTGTGGTAGCGGAAGAGGCGCGTGGCCTCGCGCTCGGCCACCAGCTGGCCGTCGACGGTCAGGAAATCGCCTTGCTGGACCTTGACCGCCGGCGTGGTCAGCACCTTGCCGTTGATCGCCACGCGACCGGCCTCGATCAGCCGCTCGACCTCGCGCCGCGAGGCCACGCCGGCCCGCGCCAAGGCCTTGGCGACCCGCTCGCCGGGGCCGCCGTCCAGCTCACCGTCTTGACCGTCGAGTTCAGGCTCGTACAGGGGATCATGCGGCTTGGTCATTTTCGGCGTCCTTCTAAGGCTGGGCGCATCTCTCGATGGGCTTTTTGGTAATGCGCACCGATCAGGACGAGGATCAAGGCTCGGACGAGGATCGGCGCATGATGCGCCTGGCCCTCGACGCCGCCCGCGCGGCGGCCGAAGCGGGCGAGACCCCGGTCGGGGCGGTGATCCTGGATCCCAGGACCGGCGAGGTGATCGCCACGGCCGGCAACGGCCCGATCGCGGCCCATGACCCGACGGCCCATGCCGAGATCGCGGCGATGCGGGCGGCGGCGGCCAAGCTCGAAAACTATCGCCTGACCGACCTGACCCTGGTCGTGACCCTGGAGCCCTGCGCCATGTGCGCCGGGGCGATCAGCCACGCGCGGATCGGCCGTGTCGTGTTCGGGGCCGAGGACCCCAAGGGCGGCGCGGTCGTGCACGGCCCGAAGTTCTTCGCCCAGCCCACCTGCCACTGGCGGCCGGAGGTGACGGGCGGGGTGCTGGCCGAAGAAAGCGCTGACCTGCTGCGGGGGTTCTTCCGCGCCCGCAGAAAGTCCAAGCCTAGCTGATCAGCGCTGAGCCCAGCAGAACCTTCGAGCCCGGCTTGCCCAGCACCTGGTCGGCGGCCTTCTGCAGCTCGCGGCCGATATAGTCGACATCCGGCGGCATGCCGCCGCGCAGGCCCGAGGCATAGACCATCAGCACCTGGGCGAAGGCGGCCCGCAGGCGCGGCGTCGAGGCCTGAGCGCGCTTCATCAGGTCGGCGTCCTTGACCTCCAACCCGGTCTCCAGGGTCATGACGCCCCGGCGGCCGTCGCGGCGCATGACGATGGCGTTGATCGGGTCGAGGGCGAAATAGCTCGAGGCCTTCTTGTCCCCCTTCTCTTCCTTCTTCTCCTCCTTCTTCTCGCCGGCCAGGGCGAGCGTGGGCGCGAGGACGGGGCCGCCGGCGAGGGCGGCGACCAGGGCGAGGGTCAGGAGGCGAGACGAGCGGCGCATGGCGCCCTTGCTAGCGGAGCCGGGTTGACGTCCTCTTTACGCCTGCGGGCGCATCAAGGCGCGTTAACCACGATTCGTCGCCGTGTCCTGATGGCCGGCGAGCGTCGCAGGAGGCAGACCTTGGGCCGTTTCTCCCCCAAATCCCTCGACCTGGACGGCAAGGTGATCCTGGTCACCGGCGGCACGGGCTCATTCGGCCGCCGCTTCATCGAGACCGTGCTGCGGCGCTACGCCCCGCGGAAGGTGATCATCTATTCCCGCGACGAATTGAAGCAGAGCGACATGCAGCTCGAAATGCGCGAGCAGTTCGACGAGGCGACCTACGCCAAGCTGCGCTTCTTCCTGGGCGACGTCCGTGACCGCGAGCGCCTGACGCTGGCCCTGCGCGGCGTCGACATCGTCATCCACGCCGCCGCCCTGAAGCAGGTGCCGGCCGCCGAATACAATCCGTCGGAGTGCATCCACACCAACGTGCTGGGCGCCGAGAACGTGGTGTGGGCCAGCCTGAACAATGCGGTGAAGCAGGTCGTGGCCCTGTCGACCGACAAGGCCTGCAACCCGACCAACCTCTATGGCGCGACCAAGCTGGCCTCGGACAAGACCTTCGTGGCCGCCAACAACCTGTCGGGCGATATCGGCACGCGGTTCTGCGTCGTGCGCTACGGCAATGTGGTCGGCTCGCGCGGCAGCGTCGTGCCGCTGTACCGCCGCCTGCTGAGCCAGGGCGCGACCGAGCTGCCGGTCACCGACCCGCGCATGACCCGCTTCTGGATCACCCTGAACGAGGGCGTCGACTTCGTGCTGTCGTCCCTGACCATGATGCGCGGCGGCGAGATCTTCGTGCCCAAGATCCCGTCGATGGCCATGCCGGACCTGGTCAAGGCCATGTCGCCGGACGCCGGCATGAAGGTGGTCGGCATCCGCCCCGGCGAGAAGCTGCACGAGATCATGATCAGCGCCGATGACGCCCGCTCGACCGTCGAGTTCGACGACCGCTTCGCCATCGAGCCCAACTTCGCCGAGTTTGGCCGCACGCCCTACGGCGCGGCGGATGGCGCCAAGCCCGTGGCCGAGGAGTTCTCGTACAGCAGCGACAACAACCACGATTGGCTGAGCCCCGAGGGCTTGCTGACCATGCTGGAGGAGAAGGCCGCGCGATGAGCGGTTTTCTGCCCTACGGCAAGCAGACCATCGAGGACGACGACATCGCCGCCGTCGCCGAGGCGCTGCGCGGCGACTTTCTCACAACCGGCCCGACGGTCGAGGCGTTCGAGACGGCCTTCGCCGCCAAGGTCGGCGCCCAGCACGCCATCGCCGTCTCGAACGGCACCGCCACCCTGCATCTGGCGATGCTGGCCCTTGGGGTCGGTGAGGGCGATGTCTGCGTCGTCCCTTCGATCACCTTCCTGGCCACCGCCAACTGCGCCCGCTACGTCGGGGCCGAGGTGCTGTTCGCCGATGTCGATCCCGACAGCGGCCTGATGACGCCAGACACCCTCGCTCGCGCCCTGAACGGCGCGCCGGGCAAGCGGATCAAGGCCATCCTGCCCGTCCACCTGCGCGGCGACGTCTGCGACCTGCCGGCGATGAAGGCCATGGCCAGCGCGGCCGGCGCGACCCTGGTCGAGGACGCGCCCCACGCCCTGGGCTCGATCGGGACCTTTGGCGGCGTGGCGCATCCCGTCGGAGACGGGGCCTATTCCAGCTTCGCCAGCTTCTCGTTCCATCCGGTCAAGACGCTGGCCACCGGCGAGGGCGGCATGCTGACCACCAACGACGCCGAGTTGGCCGCCAAGGCCCGGCTGCTGCGCTCGCACGGCATGGTCCGCACGGGCGGCGGCGATCCGTGGTGGTACGAGATGCCCGAGCTGGGCTTCAACTACCGCATCCCCGACGTGCTGTGCGCGCTGGGCCTGTCGCAGCTGGCCAAGCTGGACCGCTTCGTCGCCCGCCGGCGTGAATTGACCGCGCTCTACGCCAAGCTGCTGGCCGAGCGCGCGCCCCGCGTCCGGATGGCGGCGAGCCCGGTCCATTCGGACCCCGCCCTGCACCTGCTGACCGTGCTGATCGACTTCGAGGCCGAGGGTCTCTCGCGCCGCACGGTGGTCGACACGCTGAAGGCCGGCGGGATCGGGACGCAGGTCCACTACATCCCGGTCCATCGCCAGCCGTACTATGTGAACCGCCAAGGCCTGGCGAACCTGCCCGGCGCCGACGCCTGGTACGCGCGGTGCCTGACCCTGCCGCTCTATCCCACCATGACCGACGGCGACGTCGAGCGGGTGGTCGACGCGCTGGCGGGGGTTCTGGGCTAGGGTCCGGACTCAACTAGAAGCCCTCAAACCCGTGTCATCCCGGCCGTAGCGAAGCGAAGAGCCGGGACCCAGGGCCGTCACCGCGGACTTGGCCCCTGGGTCCCGGATAGCCTCTTCGAGGCTTCCGGGATGACACAGGATTTAGAGCTCTGAAATTTATCCATCACCTCAAAGCTTTAATTGAGCACAGCCCCTACCCCTCCGCGCTGACCTGCGCGACCGGGGTGATGTCGGTGAAGTTGACGACGTCGCCCATCACCTCGGCCGCGCGCGGGCCGCCCAGCGAGGCGCCCAAGGCCGCCTCATCGCGGAAGGTCAGATTGACGATCGCCACATAGGGCGCGGGACCACCGCCGCCGCCAGCCACGCCCTTCAGCACCTGCACGCCCGTCAGGCCGGTGGACGTGAAGGCTTCCTTCACCAGCGGAATATGGGTGGCGTCGTAATAGGCGTGGTCGAACTTCGCGCCGTCGGCGGCGGGATAGAGGACGGTGAACACGGTCATGGGCGGTCCCTCCAGACGGCTCGAATGGCCGCGTGACAGGAGCCTAGCCGGCGCCGTCGGGGAAGAGGCAAGAGGCTTTCTAGAACCGCATGCCCGTCGCCACCGGATCGGTCGCGCCGCTGCGAACCGGCGCGCCCTTGTACGGCGTGAACGGCGCGGCGGCGCAGGTCCCGTGATCCTCGATCGACCGACGCGGGTCGCTGTAGCTGTAGTCGTAGGCGCCGGTGTCGCGGGCGATGCTGAAGCTGTAGCCCAGGTGGCGATCCGGATCGTCGGCGGTGGCCGCCAGCGAGTCGTCCTGAGCCAGGAACGGCTCGACCTTGCAGGCGGCCTTGGCGACAGTCCGCACGCACCAGAAATCGGCGGCGGTATCGACACTGACCCAGTGCTCGGCCGCCGCGCCCTTGTCGGTCTTGCCCGTGCAATGCAGATCGAACTGCCGGCCGCCGTCGGCGGCTTGGGCCAGGCCGGGCGCGAGGATCAGCGCGCAAGCCGCGCCGGCGAGCATCTTCATCATCGTCACCACTTGTCGTCCGCGCCCCCACCGCCCGCCGAGCCGCCGGTATAGGCGCTGGAGTCGTCCGGCGCCGCGGCCGGCGTCGGCGGCTCGGGCCAGGCGGCCGGTTCAGGCGGCGGCGGAAACCCCGCGAGGCCTCCGCCCCATTGGGTCGGGTCGCCGTCGGAGGCGTGCGTCGTGATGAAGGGCTCCTCCGGGATGGAGGACGCCGTGTTCGAGGCCGCCTCGGCCGCTTCGACTTGGGCCGCCTCGACGGCGGCGGCGCCCGCGGCGGCCGTTCCATCACCCGACGCATGCGGCGCCGCACGCATGGCCTCGAAGCGGGCCATCTGCTCGGCCCGGCGCTGCTCGAACTCTTCCTGCATGCTGTTCCAGCGGGCGTCGAACGCCTCCTGCATGGCCGCCGCCGACAGGCCAGCACTCATGAAGGGCGGGGCGCCATGCGCCCGCTCGCGCGCCATCCGGGCGGTCTCCCGCGCCCCGCGCGCCGCGCGGATCGCCGCGCGGATGGCCCAGATCACCAGCCAGGCCGCGCCCAGCAGCAAGGCCGCGAAGCCCGCCAGGATCACCCAGACCCAGATCGGCGTGTCGAGCTCCATCGACGGCTTCGGCGGCGCGGCCTGGGCCGCCGGGGCCGAGATCAGCGACACGATCGCCCGCTCGCCCAGCAGGGCCGCGCCGTCATAGTCGCCGGCCGCCAGCCGGGGTCGCAGGTCGCGCAGGATCACTGACGAAGCCGCGTCGGTCAGCACCGGCTCCAGCCGATAGCCGACCTCGATCCGGTCGCTACGCTCGTGCGGCGCGATCAGCAGGATCGCCCCGTCGTCCGACCCGGCACGGCCCACCTGCCAGTCGCGGAACAGGCGGATGCCGTAGTCGGCGATCTCGCGCCCCTGCAGCGACGAGACGGTGACCACCACCAGGCGATGCCCAGTCGTGTGGCGCAACGTGGCCAGCTCGCGGGTCAGCACCGCCTTGGTCCCGTCCGACAGCACGTGGGCGTCATCGACCACGTCGCCGGTCAGGTCGGGGAATTTCGGATCGCCCTGCGCGGCGCTCGCGGCCATCGGCACGGCCAGCAGCATCGCCAGGACCAGCGCCCGGATCCGGCGCAGAACGCTCATCGACGCGACCGACATGGCTTCCCCGCCTCAAGGCCCACGCGGCGGACCCTATACGGTCTCGCGTAACGCTGGAAGGCGAACGGCCGCGCCGTGGGATGCAGACTCAATGACAAGGTACCCCATCCTCGTGTCATCCCGGCCGGAGCGCGCAGCGCGGAGAGCCGGGACCCAGGGGCGGCTTCCCTGCGCTTGGCCCCTGGGTCCCGGATAGCCTCTGCGAGGCTTCCGGGATGACACCAGTTAAGGATTTGAAATTAAGAAGTATATTCCAAGACCGTCCCTATCCGCGGGCCTCGATCCCCGCCAGGAACAGGTCGACGCCGGCCAGGAACTGCTGGCGATCGTCGTGGTCGCGCATCCGGCTCGCCACCTTGCGCACGAACGGGTGCTGGGCGGGATCCAGCTGGTCCCATCGCGCGGCGACGCTGGCCAGGAAGGCGCCGCGATCGGTTCGGCCCGCCTCGCGCGCCAGGCGGGCGTTGGCCGCGTTCTGGCCGGCGACGCCCAGGACGTAGAAGACGATCGCCGACGCGGCGTCAAACAGGCCGGCGTCGGGCACGCCCAACGCCTCCAGCCGTCCCCCGACGCCCTCGAAGATCTGCACCGTCGCGGCGCGCCAGGGTTCGCGGAACAGCTGGGCGCCGACCCAGGGGTGGGCGTCGATCGCGTCGAAGACGCCGAGCGCGATCGTTCGGATCGTCGCCTTGGGGTCGCCGGCGTCATCGCCGACCTGGGCCATCACGCCGGCCACGACGTCATCGGCTGCGGCGGCCAGCAGCTCGTTCTTGTCGGCCACGTGCCAGTAGATCGCGCCGGCGCCGGTGGCCAGCCGCGTCGCCAAGGCCCGGAAGGTCAACGCGCCCTCGCCGCCTTCATCGAGGATCTGGATCGCCGTCTCGACGATCTTGCCCTTGGAGAGCGCGTCGGTGCGGCGTTCGGTGCGCGGAGCCTTGGTCGTCATGGGCGCATCTTGACAGGATTGGAACAATGTTCCAATAGGCGCGAATGGAACGCTGTTCCAGTGTTTTTGAAAGAGATCCGATGCCTCCTCACGTCACGATCGTCGGCGCCGGCCTGGGCGGCCTGGTGCTGGCCCGCGTGCTGCACGTCCACGGGATCGCCGCCACCGTCTACGAGGCCGACGCCTCGCCGGAAGCGCGCACCCAGGGCGGCCTGCTGGACATCCACGAGACCGACGGCCAGCTGGCCCTGAAGGCGGCCGCGCTGTTCGACGACTTCCGCGCCCTGATCCATGAAGGCGGTCAGGCCTCGCGCGTGCTGGACCGCGACGGGACGGTGCTGCTGGACCAGCCCGACGACGGCCAGGGTGGCCGGCCCGAGGTCCCACGTGGTGCGCTGCGCCGCATCCTGCTGGAGTCCTTGCCCGAGGGGACGGTCCAGTGGGGCCGGAAACTGGCCAGCGCCACCGCGGTCGGCGAAGGCCGCCACGCCCTGACCTTCGTCGACGGCTCGACCGTGACCAGCGATCTCCTGGTCGGCGCCGACGGCGCCTGGTCGAAGGTGCGGCCGCTGCTGTCGAACGAAAGGCCGGTCTATATCGGCACGACCTTCATCGAGACCTATCTGCACGCCCCCGCCCCGGCCACGTCCGAGGCCGCCGGCGGCGGGGCGCTGTTCGCCATGGCGCCGGGCCAGGGGATCTTCGGCCACCGCGAGCCGGGCGGCGTGGTCCACGCCTATATCGCCCTGAACCGTCCGCTGGACTGGATCGAAGCCATCGACTTCGCCGACGACGCGGCCGCCAGAGCCCGGATCGCGGCCGAATTCGAAGGCTGGGCGCCGGCCCTGACCGCGCTGATCACCGACGGCGACACACCGCTGGTCCCGCGCTCGCTGCACGCCCTGCCCGACGACCACCGCTGGAAGCGCGTCCCCGGCGTGACTCTGGTCGGCGACGCCGCCCACCTGGCCCCGCCGGCGGGCGAAGGCGCGAACATGGCGCTGCTGGACGGCGCCGAACTGGCCCTGGCGATCGTCGCCTATCCCGGCGACATCGAGGCGGCCCTGACGGCCTACGAGACGGCGATGTTCCCGCGCTGCGAACGAGCGGCCCGGGACTCGCACGCGATCCTGGACATCTGCCTGGGCGCGCGAGCGCCGACGGCGCTGGTGGAGTTCTTCGAAGGGGCAGCCGGAATCCCTCTCTCATAGCGAGAGGGAGGGCTTCATTTTCGCTAAGCCGCCTGCACTAGGCTCTTGATCAGGTCCAGGGTAGCCGGCGAGCTGGCCAGTTCCTCGCGGACATTGGGGTCGCGGGCCAGTTTCAGGGCTTCGCTGCGGGCCTTGTCGGCGACGGGGCCGGTGGGGCCAGCTTCGCCGCTGGCCAGCTTGGCCAACAGTTGCAAGCGGTGCGGCAAGGGCGCGGGCGCGCGGACCAGCATGGTCAGCAGGCGCGAGTCGCCTTCGATCAGCGCGCCGACCTCGCCCAGCTTGGCGCACAAGGGTTCATGGTCCTCGCGCACCAGGCCCGAGCGCGACACCGAACGCTGCAGGCCGGCCAGCAGGGTCAGCTTGGCGACCGGGGAGTCGGGTCCCTGGCGCATTTCCTTCTCGAAGCGCATGGCCTGGATGTTGGCGCTGAGCCAGCGGGCCGCGTTGCGCTTGTTGACCGCGCCCATGACGTTTTCCGTCAGGCGGATCAGCATCTTGATCTCTTCATAGGCCGAGCGGTCGCGACCTAGCAGGGCCTCGATGAAATCGCCGTTCAGCAGGGTCTTCGAGCGCGTGGTGAAGGCGCCCTGGATGTCCTCGGCCGGCAGGATGCGGCCGGCGGCGGCGGTCAGGCTCATGGCCAGCGCCCGCAGGAATTCGATCTCGGCCTCGGCGTCGGAAGGCTTCAGGCGGCGCACGCCGTTCAGCTCGGCCAGCACGCGGCCGGCGATCGAGGCGCGGACCGAAGGGAAGTTGTCGCTGGCCAGCCATTCGCCCAGGCGCTTGGCGGTGCCCGACAGCTCCGGCATGCAGGCGCGGACGCTGGCTTCGATGCGGATCAGGGCCTCGACGGCCGCACCGCCGGTCATGCGGGTCATGGCCGCCAGGGTCGAGCCCAGGTCTTCCTGGTTGGTCAGCAGGTCGGCCATGCCGGCGCGCGAGCCGATGATCTCGGCCAGGGGCTGTTCGATGGCGGCCAGGGCGGCGGCGCGGGCGCGCGGCTCTTCCGGCGCGGCGTCGGCCAGATCCAGCAGGCGGGCGATCTTTTCCGACCAGTCCTTGGCCGGGGCGATCGAGGCGGCGACGCCGGCCCCCAGCAGGAAGGCGCGGTCCGGATCGGCGACCAGGCGCTCGGCGGCCTTGGCGAAGCCTTCCTTGTCCAGGTCGGGCAGGTCGCCCTTCTTGAAGGCCTTCATCAGGTTGGCGACGGTGCGCTCGACCAGGCCCTGGAAGTGGCGGATGACCTCGTGCACGGTCTGGCCGCGCGCCTCGGCT
>OUNM010241537.1_pt1 | contig 24693 bp, 29 predicted proteins | sample 1769961 | NCBI WGS metagenome assembly OUNM01 (sample SAMEA3914820, study PRJEB12502) | metagenome | biome: forest; material: soil | place: USA | collected 2012-03-12 | depth 0.3 m | reverse complement strand
TTATTGCAAGCGCTCGGACGGCACGACCGGCCTCATCATCGGCGCGGCCACCGGCGGCATCCTCGGCAACGTGATTGACGGCGGCCATTCGCGCACCGCGGGCACGCTGATCGGTGGCGCGCTCGGCGCGCTCGCGGGCAAGTCGATCGAGCAGAACAACAGCATCCACTGCCGCTGAGCCCTTCCTGACGAAATCCGTCCGGCGCTCGTCCACCTCCGGTGGCGCTCGCCGGACAGATCGGGAATGCAGCCCTCAACGGAGCGTTTGACCGATCCGGGCGAATGATGCCTTAAACAGCGGCTCCCCGGTACAGGCCATTGTGGCTTAAGGCAGAGGCGCATCGGCCATTAGCAGACGGGTGCTGTGGTCAGCCACGACGTGACGTCAGATCAGCTTTCTCCCCTCGCGGCAATCCAGGCGCTGGCGCCCTCAATGGATCGGAAGTCGTCGAGCGCCCGCGCGGCAAGGGCGGGATAGGTTGAGCGGACCATCGCGGCGAGTGTATCGCCCGGTCCGATCTCCAACACCCGGTCGACGCCGCGCTCGACCAAAGCGTCGAGGGTCTCCGCCCAGTCGATGGTCGTCGCGAGCTGCATCGCGAGGCCGGACAAACCGGCAGCTGGCGCCCCGACGAGGCTGCCGCTGGACGCGCTTAGCAGGCTGCGTCCGGGGGCGGGTCTCATTGAAACGCTGTCCCGCAGCGCCTGTTCGAACGGTGCGACGGCGGCCGCCAGCCGTGGCGTGTGGGAGGCAACGTGGACGTCGATCGGTCGCGCACTCGCGGCGCCTCGCGACAGCGCCTCGCCACAACAGGCGACGATGTCCGCCCGATTACCGCCGATGATGTACAGGCGGTCGGGATTGATGATGGCAATGGCGCAGCGAAATTTGGCGACCAGTGCCTCCACGGCCGGTCGATCGAGGCCCCGAACGAAACCCAGCCCGCCACCGCTGTCGGCTATGTCCATCAGCTCGGCGCGGCGGGCGGTGAGGCGGAGCGTCGTCTCGGCATCCCAGACGCCGGCCACGCCCCATGCTGCCATCTCGCCGACGCTGTAGCCCGCGACGATCAGCCGGGCGGGCGCGAGGCAGGTGGCAGCGGCCAGCGCGCTCGTCACGCAGAGCACTTGGCTGGCCCGATTGGCATACATCGCGTCACTCGACGCTTCCGCCATGAACTGGCGGGGATCCTGGCCGAGCAGCGCGGCTGCCGCATCGAAGATCGGATCGGCGACACTCGTTCCGTCGAAAATATCGAACATCCCCCGCTGCTGGCGGCCTTGCCCCGCGCAGAGGAGTGCGAGGGTCATGGCTCGGCCCGATCCACGAACAGGGTCATGGCGAGCAGGTCGGCACACCCGCCCGGGCTCAGGCGCCGCGCCACGAAGGCATCGTGGATTTCGCGGGCAGGGTCGCGCCAGTCGGGGCGGCCAGTGCTGCCGGCGGCGAGAAAGCGCCGCGCTTCCGCTTGGGCGAAGGCGAGGCCTTCGGGGCCGCCACGGTGCAGCAGGTTGGTGTCGCCGACATGGGCGATGAGCGCCATGCAGACATGCACGCGCGCCGCTTCCTCATCCTTCGGGATGAGAGCGCGTCCTGCGGCGAGTGCCGGGAGACCGTAGCCATAGAGCGAGGGGAAACCGGCGGCGGCCTCGATACGGGCACCGCCGGCGCCATAGCGTCGGGCGGCGACCGCGCCATGGCTGTGCAGCGTGACTGGCCCTGCCATGATCTGTTCGCCCCATCGTGCCGCGACAATGTCGCCGAGCGAGCCCGAAACGCCATAAGTCTCGCGAAAGCCGGTGGCGGCGCAGAGCAGGCCCATGCCGAAGATCGCGCCGCGATGCGTGTTGATGCCCGCGGTCGCCTCCAACATCGCCTGCTCGGCTTCGATGCCGATCGCGCGCAGCCGGTCCATGTCGCGACCGGCAGCGCCTGCCTCGGCCAGCGCGGCGAAGAAGGGCTCGAGCGTCTCCGCGCTTCGATCCAGGAGGCCGACGTCCATGTCGTTATGCGCGCCATTGTCGACATGGCTGACGAGGCCGGGCTTCGGATAGGTCGACACCTCGCGCTTGAGGCAGTCGGTCGCCAACGCGCCAATCGTCGCCGTGTCGACACGAAGCGTGGGGGCAAGGGCCGGGCAGATCATGCGAACAGAGCCGCCCGACGAACCATTTCGACGCCATGCATCGACTTCGCCATGACTTCCGGGGCATCCGATGCCCATTCCCGCCACTGGATCGCCTGACCACACGGCAGGAGCAGCTCTCCATCCAGCCGCATCGGCGCATGATCGGCGATGGGCGCGATGCGCTCGACCAGCGCATCGGCCGCGGCGGCGCTCTTCACCGTCCACAGCAGATCAAGATCCGAAGTCGGGATGAGATAAGGCAGATCGGTCAGCCATTGCCAGGCGAGACTGCCGAAACAGCGCACATCGGCGTCCACCACCAGCAGTTTCCCGATGGTGGCGTGCCACGCCGCGGGCGCGATCTCACTACAGGCCTGGAGCCGTGGCGGCTGGTGGCGCGTGCGGATCGCCTCGTGCGGCAGGCGGAGCATCAGGCGACGGCGACCGAGCGACGGCGGCAGTGGCAGCCCGAGCGGCACCATCCCCTCGACATCCTCGCACGCCGCCCGGCGACCGATGAGCGGCCAGCCGCGCGTCGCCCAGCCTGCGACGACCGTCTCCTCCAGATCCTGGGGCAGCGTCGACAGGGCGTCGGCCCATGCGGCGGGATCGACCTGCACCATCTGGTGCCGCTCGATCGGGCGCAGGGCGTCAGCCATGAGCCGTGGCGAGCGCCAGAACTTCGGCCGCGATATCCGCCGCCTTTGGCCGTCCGCTCCGCTCCTTGCCCAACCGTGCGCGGGGATCGCCGTCGACAGGCGTCGCGAGCAGTGCCGTCAGCTGCGCGCCGAGCGACCGTTCGGGATCCCATATCTCGGCGATCGCGCCGGTCTGGGCGAGATTGTCGAGGCCCGGCGCGAACACGGGTGTCGCCTCGGCCTTCTGCTGGAGTGTGGACAGCGGGAGCTTGGTCACCCGCGCGATCGACGGCAGGTCCATCACTTCGGGATGCGCACCCGGCAGGGCCACCAGCGTGCCGCAGGCGAGCGCGGTCGCGATGAAGGCACCCGCCGCGCTGCCGCCATAGAGCAGGCCGATGGTGCGATGCCCAGCCTGCTCCGCCAGCAACAGCGCCTTGGCGAGATGGGCCAGATATTCGCTGAGCCCCTGCAGCTCGTCGCGGCGGGTCATCCGCTGGCTGCTGGAGTCGACCACGAACAGGATCGGCGCGCCATCCCCGCTTCGCGTAACGGCGAGTACATGACCCGCAAGCGTGATCGCCTGATCGACGCCCAACTCCCCGCCGCCGGAAAAGCCCACGACATGCACCGCCGTCCCGTCGGTGAGCCTGGCCCGGCCGGCGAGGATCTCCGCTCCGCGCTGGACGCCATGATCCGGCCCAAACAGCGATGCGAGGATGTCATCGAGCGTCATCGGCACTCTCCCGGTGGTTGGTGGCCTCGGCGAGGAAGCGATCGGTGGGCATGTCGGGAATGGCGTCGGCATTGGTGACGCCGAGTGCCGTCCAGACGTCACGTCCGTCGTGGCGGGTGCCGAGACGCCCCAGCCGGCGTTCGAGGCGCTTTTGCTCGGCCGCGATCGCCTCGGCATCGAAGCGGGTCGGGCGGGCGAGCGCCGCAACGACCGCATCGCGGAAGGCGCCGGCATCGTCGTCCACATAGACGTCGACGCTGCCGATCAGATAGCGATGCTTGCCGCCCATGGTGCGCCACACGAGCGCGCGGTCACGGGAGTCGAATTCCTCGACGCCCTTGTTGGTCTCGATCACTTCGGGCCCGGAGACGCTGAGGCGCCCCTGTTCGGAGATGACGAGCGTCGAGCAGCAGCCGGCGATCAGGCTGCCACCGCCATAGCAGCCCGCGCGGCCTCCGAGCAGGCCGACGACGCGGACGCCTGCCTGCCGCGCCTCGATCAATGCGCGCATGATTTCGGCGATGGCGAGTTCGCCGGCGTTGGCCTCCTGAAGACGGACGCCGCCGGTATCGAACGCGATTACCACGTCGCGCTTCAGGGCTTTCGCCGCGCGCAGAAGACCGGTCAGCTTGGCGCCGTGCACCTCGCCGAACGCACCGCCCATGAAGCGCCCCTCCTGCGCCGCGACCAGCACGGGCGTGCCAGCGATGCGGGCCGCGCCCACGACGATGCCGTCGTCGAACTGGCGGGGCAGGTCGAAGATCGGCAGATGCGGACTCAACTCGCGCCGTTCGGGGCCAATGAACTCGACGAAGCTGCGCGGATCGGTGAGCGCCTGGATGCGTTGGCGCGCACCGGCTTCATACCAGCTCCGGTGGTGCCGCGACTGGCTCGCAACGCTCATTCTTCGGGCTCCTCGATCAGGCGGACGCCCTGGGCGAGCCGCAACGAAACGGTGTCCGGCCGAGCGCCGCCGTCGTTGATCGAGATGCGCAAGCCTCCGGCGGCACGGCGCGACGTGAAATCGGCGGTCACGGCATCCCACAAGGCTTTGAAGCCGTGGGCCGCGGTGGCGACCTCGATGGTGCAGCGGTCGGCCGGGCCGCCGCGCTCGACCAGCACCTCCAGATTGCCCGAGGCGACGACGCCGACCAGCGCCAGCTTGCGCGTGCCGCCGGCCGCCTTCGGTGCATCGAGATCGAAACGGAGTGTCTCCATGGCTTGGCGCTCCTACCAGTTACGGAACTTGCTCGGCGGTCGGTACAACCCGCCCGAGGCCAGCATCAGATCCTTGATCGAGTGCGCGGCGAGCAGGCTGCGATCGGCATCGAGTGGATCGATGCCGAGATCCTCCGGCCGCTGGATTACTTTCCGCTCGCGCAGCCGCTCGACCATCTTGCGATCGCGCTGTCGGCCGATTTCGGTAAAGCCCGCCACGCCGCGGATCGCCTGTTCGCGCTCGTCCTTGTCCCGGCAGAGCAGCAGGTTGGCGACGCCCTCCTCGGTGACGATGTGCGTGGTGTCGTCGGCATAGACCATCACCGGCGCGAGCGGTAGGTCGAGCTTCTCGGCCAATTCCAGCGCGGCCAGCTTCTCGACGAACAGCGGCGCGTTGGCCTCGCCGAAGGTCTCGCCGATCTGGACGACGAGCTTGCGGCCCCGGCGAAGCGGTGCCGGCCCGTCCGGGTCCGCTTCGAGGCCGGCGCGCAGCCACGGTTCAGTCGGATGGCGACGGCCCCGCGGATCGGAGCCCATGTTGGGCGCCCCGCCGAAGCCGGCGATGCGGCTGGCCGTCACGGTCGAGCTGTGCCCGTTCAGATCGATCTGAAGGGTCGAGCCGATGAACATGTCGCAGGCATAGAGGCCGGCGGTCTGCGAAAAGGCGCGGTTGGAGCGCAGCGACCCGTCCGGCCCGGTGAAAAAGATGTCCGGGCGAGCGCGGAGATAGTCCTCCATGCCGACCTCGGACCCGAAGCAGTGGATCCGCTCGACCCATCCCGCCTCGATCGCGGGGATCAGCGTCGGGTGCGGGTTCAACGCCCAGTGGGTGCAGACCATGCCCTTGAGCCCGAGCGTCTCGCCGTAGGTCGGCAGCAGCAGCTCGATCGCTGCGGTGTTGAAGCCGATGCCGTGGTTGAGCCGGCGGATGCCATAGGGCTGGTAAAGGCCTTTGATCGCCATCATGGCGGTGAGGATCTGCGTCTCGGTGATCGCCGCGGGATCGCGTGTGAACAGCGGCTCGACATAGAAGGGCTTGCCGGCGTCGACGACGAAATGGACGAGGTCACCGGGGATGTCGACGCGCGGCAGCTTGTCGACGATCTCGCCGACCTGCGCCACCACCAAACCGTTGCCGAAGCTGGTCGCCTCGACGACGGTCGGCGTGTCCTCCGTATTGGGGCCGGTATAGAGATTGCCGTCCTTGTCCGCGCTCACTGCCGCGATCAGCGCAACCTGCGGCGTCAGGTCGATGAAATAGCGAGCGAACAGCTCGAGATAGGTGTGGATTGCGCCTAGCTCGATCTGGCCACTGAATAGCATGCGGGCGATTCGCGCCGACTGCGGGCCGGAGTAGGAAAAGTCCAGCCGCTTCGCGATACCCTTGTCGAACAGATCGAGATGCTCGGGCAGCACGACGCCCGTCTGGATCATGTGGAGGTCGTGTATACGAGCCACATTCACATCCACCAGTGCGCGTGCGAGCAGATCGGCCTGCTTCTGATTGTCGCCCTCTATGCAGACTCGATCGCCGGAGCGAAGCACCGCTTCGAGGAAATCGACTAACTTTTCAGCAGGAACCAGCTTGCCGTGGGCGAAGGCGGAGCCGGCAGCAACCCGCTCATCACGTGCCTTTTTCTGGCTGTCCCATTCCCTCATCACATTGTTCCTGAGTCGTTGGGGTGGCGAACGCTATGTATTCCGTATTGCCTAGAAAGCAAGATAGTGCATACTTGTAGTCAGATTAGAGCTCATACAGAATACAGCGGCGGAGCTGAATGGCGCCCGGCAGGGCGCGGAAAGGACGGCGGTCGATGACGATGTCCGGAGTCGCGCTTCTCGCGATTTGCACCCTGCTCGGCCAATGGCTGGGTGATGCGCTTGGCCAGCTGCTGGGCGTGAAGGCCAATGTCGGCGGGGTGGGCATCGCAATGATCATGCTCATCGCGTCGAGGCTCTGGCTGGAGCGACATGGCCGGATGAGCAGACCCGCATTGCAGGGAATCGTTTTCTGGGGCGCGCTCTACATCCCGATCGTGGTCGCGATGGCGGCCCAGCAGGACGTGGTCGCGGCCGTCCGGGGAGGGCCCGTGGTGCTGATCGCCGGCGCGGGCTCGCTGCTGCTGTGTTTTGTGGTCGTTGCACTCATCAGTCGTCTCTCCCCCGCCGCCGAGACCATGGATGAGATCGAGGCGCGGGAGCGCGCGGCCGAGGCCGTGCTCCCGACGCCGGTTCATTGAGGAGAGGTGCTGTGGATACCATCGCGCGGTCCCTTACTGCCAATGCCCTGCTGACCGCCTTCGCGGCGATCGGGATCATCATGGTTCTCTCCAATCAGATTTCGAACCGACTGACTAAGGGACGGATTCACGGTTCGGCCATTGCGATCATCGTCGGATTGGCACTGGCTTTCTGGGGCGGGTGGGCAACCGGCGGCCACAAAGGGCTTGCAGACGTGTCGGTGCTTTCCGGCATCGGACTGATGGGCGGTGCCATGCTGCGCGATTTCGCCATTGTCGCGACCGCCGCCGAGGTGGACGTAGTGCAGGCGAAGCGCGCGGGTCGGGTCGGCTTCGTCGCGTTGCTGCTGGGTACCACGCTGCCGTTCGTGCTGGGGGCGATCGTCGCGGCTGCCTTCGGCTATCACGATGCGGTTTCGATGACGACGATCGGGGCAGGTGCCGTCACATATATCGTCGGCCCGGTTACGGGCGCGGCGCTCGGTGCCAGCTCGGCGATCATCGCGCTGTCGATCGCGACCGGCGTGTTCAAGGCGGTTCTGGTGATGATCGGCACGCCGCTCGTCGCACGCTTCATCGGCCTCGACAATCCGCGCAGCGCGATGGTGTTCGGCGGCCTGATGGGCACGGTGAGCGGCGTCTCCGGCGGTCTCGCCGCCACCGATCGTCGCCTGGTGCCTTATGGAGCGCTCACAGCGACATTCCACACCGGACTTGGTTGCCTCGTAGCGCCCTCCATCCTCTATGTGGCGGTCCGCGCCATTGTTGGGGGTTAAGGATGAAGAGTATGGCGGTTGGTGATGAACAGGGCGAACCCACCCTTCTGTCCGAGCGGATCCGGAATGCGCTGACCGACGCGATCGCCTGTGGGGACTTGGCCGCTGGCACCGCTCTCGACGAGCAACAGCTTGCTGATCGATATGGTGCGTCGCGGACCCCGGTGCGCGAGGCGTTGCGCCAGCTCGCGGTGAGTGGCCTGGTAGAAGTGCGGCCCCGGCGCGGAGTGATCGTCGCCAAGGTCACGCCCGAACAGGTGATGGATATGTTCGAAACGATGGCGGAGATCGAGGCGATCTGCGTGCGGCTCGCGACCTACCGCATGACCCCGCTCGAACGCAGCCATATCCTGCGCATCCACGAAGAGACGGCGGCGGCCGTCCAGCAGGGCGATGTGGACAGCTATGACGGGCTCAACCGCCAGTTCCACGAAGCGATCTACGAGGCGACCCACAACGGTTTCCTCGCTGAGCAGGCGCGGCAGGTCCGTACCCGGCTCAACGCGTTCCGGCGGACCCAGCTCCGGCAGGGGCAGCGCCTGATCCGCTCACGCGAGGAGCATGACGAGGTGATGCGCGCGATTGCGCAGGGTGATGGTGAAGAGGCTGCGAAACGCATGCGCGCCCATATGCTGAACGCGGCGAGCGCACTCGATCGATACATCGCCAGCCATGAGGCGGAAGCGCACTGAACAGAGGTACAGCAACGTGACTACTCCAGTGGCGCCTCGCTGACGACATCTTGTCGCCATGAGCCTGATGCCTTCGCAGACTGGCGACCGCTCAATCGGACGGACGGCGCGGCTTGTTCATCAGCCATTAGAGGCCGTTCAACTTATTTCCCTTGTCCGCATCCATCTCTTCATAACATTCGATAACCGAACGCGGATACGTCGGATTGTCGTCGTAAATTACCTTACCTTCTTTAAAGACGAAGTCCTTTTCGCTTTTCAGGCGCCCGCCAGAATCGCGAACGGTGACATGACCGCATGCGAGATGGGATCGAGCCACGCCTTTGACGTCTTCGAATTTCACGATGGCGTTGGAATCGAAATCATCGGTGACGGCTCGCTCGGCCGCCCGCAAGAGGCGCTCCTCCGGATTGCCGTTACATGCGCCCAACAGCACCAGAGCAGCAACCAAAGCCATCCGACAGTTACTTCCTATCATCCACCCCCCCAAACAATCCGCACCCGCTTGTAAAGAATAACCTGATAAACCAATCAGGGCGATGCGTTACTCAGTACGACACTCTCCGGACACACCGATTAATCACTCTATTTATCCGGCGCCATCAAAGAAAATAGCATCGACTGCCCAGATCACGATTGCACCCGCCAACATCACGAAGGCGTCCGGGCGCCATTCCATGGGATCGGCCTTGCCAGTCACGGCAACGATCAGGCAGCAGGAAAAGACCAGGACGCCGGCGAATTCGACAACCCGGCGGGTGTTTCGTGGGGACGACAGCCTGTGTTCCTGCATCTAGAAACGACGTCGCAACACGGCCTCGCCCGCAGCGTCAGCTTTGACCTTCAATAAATTTATCGTGGCCCCGCGTCAGCCGGGGTACGCGGGCGCTGGGAGGCGCCATACTACAACGCTCCCATCACCCATGCCGTCCGTCAATCGCCGTCGTCGTCGTCGTCATGGTGCCAGCGGCGATGCTCCCAACGTTCGTGCTGCCAGTAGCGGCGGCGAGCCTCCTCCCGCTCCCAACGCTCGTGCTGCTCCCAGCGATGGTGAGCGAACCACGCATCACGCCGGTCGTCGTAATAGCCAGGAGCGTAATAATAGCCGGGAGTTTCAACCGGATATCCCGAACCGACAGAGAAGCCGAAATAATCCTGTGCTGATGCAGCGCTCGGCAGAAATGCACCGGCAGCCACTATGCCCAGCGCGGCGGGCAGAAGAAATTTACGAAACATCTCAAACCTCCTCTGCAACTTGTCAGACAAGGGTTGTTGGACGATCCGGGCCTCGCCCGGATCGTCCCATGACGACGGTCAGCAATGGCTGCCGGAGCGATCGATCGCCCGGCCCGCAAGCGCGCCGGCGCCGCCACCTAGGATGGTACCAAGCGCCCGATCTCCGTGCCCGGCGAGGCCGTTGCCGAGCAGTCCGCCCGCCAGCGCGCCGATGATGGTGCCGGTCGTGCCGTCATTGTGGCAGCGATACCGATACTGCGGCCGGCCGTAGTAGGCCTGCCTGTAGCCGGGGTCCGCATAATAGCCGCCGCCATAGCCGCCAGCATAGCCGCCGCGATAGTCGCTGCGATCATAGCCGCGATCATAGCCGCGATCATAGCCGCGATAGCCGTCGCGCTGGTGTCCGTACCAGCCGCCATCGCCATTCTCGTAGCGATCGTAGCCCCGACCATTGTCATATTGGTCGTGCGCCATCGCCGCAGCTGGGACCAAAGCCGTGGCAACGCTCGCTGCCAGAGCCGCCATCGTAATCAGTTTGCGTGCCATCGTTGGGTCCTTTCGTCGACTTTGTTTGTCGATGAGGACGATTTAGGCTCCGCATGATGTTCCAGGACTGAATAGGTCTTGCAGCCATCATTCACCAACATTGCATTTTAGTAATGCGCTGCGGAGACCAGGCGCCCGCGACGTCTCCGTTCCCATGAGCCCTTCGCAACCACCACACCCCCCGGAGGCCGCGCGGCCGGGGTTGGTTCGAGCAAGTGGGTCGGGGCTCCGCCCCTTATCATCTCACAGCCCATTTCGGGAGCATGGCTTGAATGTCGGCGAAGCGTATCCTCGTCGTGATGCACGATTTTGCGGGTGGCGGTACCGAACGGATCGCCGTCCGGCTGGCCAATGAATGGTCCAGGCGAGGACGTCACGTCCGGATCTTCTGCGGCACCGAGAATGGACCGACCCGCGATCTCGTTGCCGAGCATGTCGATGTGCAGGAGGCCAACCCCGTTCTGCCGCGGAGCCTGTTTTCCCGAGCCATGCTTGGCCGGTATTTGCGCGACGAGGCGCTGAGCTGGCAGCCCGATATCATCTTCGGCACGGGTAATTTTCATCTCCCCGTGCTTGCTGCCTATAGCGCGGCCGGCGGAAGCCCCGCCAAGACCGTCTGCAAGCTCAGTAACCCGCTGCAGCTCGAGGGCTCCGCCCGCTTCGTCGCGCCGCTCCATTCCCGGGGGTTGCGCTTGCTGACCAGGGACATTGACGCGCTCGTCGCCATGAGCCCGGCGCTGCGCGAAGAGGCGCTGCGCGTTCTCAAGCGACCCGACGTGCTGATGGCACCCGAACCGATCCTCGGTCGCCTTCCGGCGGTGCAGCCCAGGCGCCCAGCAGAAATGCCCGATGCGCCACTTGTGGTTTGTGCAGGACGCCTCGAACGACAGAAGAACTTCCCGTTGGCGCTAGAGACCTTTGCGGCGCTGCCGCCGAGCCTTGGCGCGCGGCTCGTTATTCTCGGCGAGGGATCGCAGCGGCAGTTTCTGGAAAAAATGGCCGAGCGGCTGGGCATCGCGGACAGAATCGAGATGCCCGGACATGTGCCCGATATCAGCATGTGGCTTCAGCGAGCCGCCGCCTTTCTCTCCACGTCGAGATATGAAGGCTATCCAGCGGTGCTGATCGAGGCAATCGCGGCCCGGATACCGGTGATCACGACAGACTGTTCCCCCGCGATCCGCGAAATCGTCGAGGATGCCACGCAGGGGGATGTCGTGCCTCATTGCCCGGACGCACTTGCGGTAGCCCTCATGGAACGGCTGGAGCCCTCGGCGGCGTCGCCCTCTTCCGGGGGACCGGATCGCCTCCAGCGACATCGCGTCGAATGGGCTGCAGGCACCTATCTCCGGCTGCTGGATGATCTCGCGGGCGAGACTTCGCCGATCTTCGCCGATACCCCCGAACCAGCCCTCGCCAACGCCAATGTCGCAATATTGGCGCAGAGCGCTCGCCGCGCCTGAGCAGTCCGCAAGAGCGGGCACGGGCCGGCGGCCGTCGCCGCCTACAACAGGTTTTGCCAGAGCTTGCCGATCGTCTCCCTGGCGCGCTCACCGATGGAGCGATGCTTCCAGCTTTCGAGGCTTATCTCGGAGGCCGTCTGCCGATCTTCGGTCGCCATGGCCTCCAGCTCGTCGGCGGTTTCGGACCCGATCACGATCGCATCGACCTCGTCGTTGAACACGACGCTGCGATGATCGAAGTTCGACGATCCGATCACGGACCAGACACCGTCGACCGTCACCGTTTTCGAATGCAGCACCACGCCATGGGTCTCGTAAATCTTCACGCCGGCCCGCAGTAGCTTGCCATAATGCGAGTGGCCGACCGCAAGCGAGAAGCTGGAGTCGCTTTTGTCCGGTAGGATGAGCGTGACACGGACCCCGCGCCGCGCCGCGTCGAGCAACGCCCGCAGCTCGTCTTTTGTCGGCACGAAATAGGCCCCATGGGCCGTTATGCTCCGCTCTGAACTCCGCAGCGCGGAGATCAGAGTGACATAATATCGCGGTATCGCATGTTCCGGGGTGCTTCCGATGAAGCGAACGACCGAGTTGCCTTTCGCGCCCGGAACAGCGGGGAGATCCACTACGTCGGGCAAGACTGGTCCGTGCTGCGCGCGCCAGTGTTCCACGAACAGCCTCTCCAGCTGAGAGACGGCGGGGCCTTTGACCTCGATGTCGGTATCGCGCCACCGGACGATCGGCTGGCCTTCCACATTGCCCGACTTGGCAATGGGATTGGTCTGATATTCGGTCGCGAGGTTGACCCCGCCGACAATGGCGGTCGTGCCATCGACCACCAGAATCTTCCGATGGTCGCGATCATTCGGCTTGTAGCCGGCTTTCGCCTTGAGCGGGTTGATCGGGTTGAACTTGACGAGGCTGACCCCGGCCGCCTTCAGCCGATCGAAGAACTCGCCGGGCGTGATACTCGATCCAAAGTCATCATAGATGATGTTGACGGTCACGCCTTGTCGGCGTTTGGCGAGCAACAGGTCGCCAATATGTACGCCGTCGCTCTCCACATCCTGGAAGATGTAATATTCGAGATCGATCCGCTGCTTTGCCGCGGAAATCGCAGCGAACATGGCCCGAAAGGTCGCGGGCCCGTCCTTGAGCAAACGGGTGGTCTCGCCCTCGACCAGCGGCCCTCCGGCCACCGCCTGCTCGATCGCGAGATGATGACGAAGCAGGGCATTGTCGTCTGGCGCCAGCGCCAGCTTGTCGATCACCTGCTTGATGTCCGCCGACGACAAAGGCCCCGCAGCGGAAACGATCTGCGGCTTTTGCGCCACCGCGGGATGCCCGACGGCGGGGTTGACCTTCGGCACCGTGGCACAGCCTCCGAGCGAAAAGAAAGCCAACGCCAGATACAGCGAAAAGACAAGCGGTGGCGGCGTTCGGAAAAGACCCACGATGGCCTCCAAGCCGTGATCCTTCGAGATCCATTCCCGGGAGGCTTTGGCAACGCGCCGAAATGATTACCGTTCCGATACGATAGGGCGGAGCCGATATCGCGCCGGCGTCAGTTGGCGACGTTGCCGATCAGGCTGTCCAGCTCCCGCCGCGCCTTGGCCGCATAGCCCCGCACCTTCTCCCCGACGCCGGCTTCCTGGCAGGCTTCGCGCAGCTGCCTGTCAAGCGGATGATCCCAGGCGCAGCGGCGCTGCCGATCCAGCCCGAGATAATAGAAATGGAACAATGCGGCGCCGATCACGCCTCCGAGCAGCATCATGATCAGGGTCCGCAAGTCTCTCTCCCCAGCCCATCGACTTCGTGGCATCGGCAATAGCCGCCGGCGTCGGTCCCGTCCAACAGGTCAGTTCGCGGCGATGCCCCTCAGGACCGGTCGAGCGGCCAACGATCTGGGGGCATTGAGCTCTACCACGGCCAGCCCGGTTTGCCGGGCGCGTCCCAGAATCTCCTCCAGCAGAATCGGCGCCACGCTCGCAGAATGTGGCGCCTCCACGAGCGACTTTTCGTGCATTACGATGATCGATCCGCGGAACCAGCTTCGCGAAAAGGCCTCATCGGCAGCCTCGGCGCAGCGGACGCGAAGCTCCGCCTCTGTTGCGCATCCCTCGGCAATCCTGAAATCGTCCAGCGAATACCGCCAGTCGGTCAGCACGCAGTCCTCCCGCCAACTTCGCAGCATGCGATGGACGCGCAAGTCGCGATGGCCGGCGCCATAGGGCAGGCGGACGAAATAGGGGCTGGGCGTCACCCGGAACAGACCGAGCAATGCTTCGGCCTCGTCAAGGTTGGCGAAAAAGCCTTTGGGCGACAGCCCATCCATGCGCACGTGGTTGAACCCTTGCGTGTAGATCGGATGCCCCCTCGCTACGATCGCTTCGACGAGATCGGGATATGCCGCGGCGCGGGCGCCGCACAGAAAGAAGGTGGCCGTCGCCCGATAGGTTTGCAGCAACTCAAGGATTCGGGGGGTCGTGGCGGGCGATGGGCCGTCGTCCAGGGTGATCGCAATCGCATCCGGGCTGGCGGTCCGGTCAATGGTTGGCAGCCAGCGACCAGCCGCAAGGACGTCTTCCAGCGCCCGCTTAAATCGCCCCCACATAACCGCCCTTCCCCAGCCGGTAACTTGAGTGACGTTGCAATGGTCCGATTTCCGCAGTTGCGAGTATAAGCCTTCTGCACGGGCCGATTCAGGCGAGGATTGTCGAGCGTCGGACCGGATGGATTGCTCGCATCCGTCACGTGCACGTTGACAAGGGCGCCTGACACGCTTGCTGCCTTATTGGACGTCGGGCGGTCGTCAGGCTCAATACAGGGCCTCATGGAGCATGTTGGGGGAAGACAAGGCGCGCCGTGCAAGCCGCTCAACGCGCAGGCCGAGGAGCTCTTCCGATGATCGACATGGTCGAGCAGATTTCCGCCTGCCTTCGAGCCGACGGTGGCGCTGATTGTCGCAGCGATCGGAAAAGCCGGCCAGACGATGAGGCCTCTGACTTGAGCCGATCAATTGTGCGTTTCGACCCAAATACGTTTGGAAAAATGTTCGACTAGAAAATCTGCCAGGGCGCCAACTCGGGCAGGTCGGGGACGAGCGGAGGGGGTAACGAAGTAGATCGCGCCAGTACGGAGCGTCCAGTTCGTCAGAATCGCTTCCATTCGACCATCTGCCAGATATTCCGCCGCAATGAACTCCGGCAACTCAGCGATGCCTACGCCGTCAAGGATGGCTGGAATGAGCGCATCAACATTGTTCACGCGCAACGGTCCGGTCAATGTGACGGTCTCTTCTTCTCCGCGTGCGTTGCTGAAGCGCCATATGTTCTGACCACGATGATAGGCAAAACCCAGGCAGTGGCGCCCGTCGAGTTCCCGAGGACGAGAAGGGCGTCCATACTGGGCGAAATAAGCGGGCGTAGCGACGACAACGGACGCGACGGGGCACAACTTCACCGATGAGAGAGAAGGAGGCGGTTGAGCGGCAATGCGCAGACCAGCATCGAAACCGTCCCCAACAAGATCAACCACGCTGTCACTGAGATGGAGATCGATCGATACTTCAGGGTAGCGACGGAAAAAGGATGATAGAAGGGGCGCAAGCCATCGCAAGCCGAAGGATAGCGGAACAGTCATGCGGACCACTCCGCGGGGACGGCTAGAAAGTTCGCGCGCGGTGTTTTCTACTTCCTCTGCTTCTCGATAAATTCGCGTCACCCGCTCAACCAGACTAAGCCCGAAATCTGTCAACGCCAGTTGACGAGATGTGCGATTAAACAGTCTTGCGCCGAGACGTTGCTCAAGTCGGGTAACGCCACGCGACACCGTCGCGACGGAGACGCCCATCACTCGAGCCGCGCCGGCGAAGGATCGCTCCTCGGCGACCTTGGCAAACATGGCTAGACCTTCGAAATCCGGTATCCGTGACATCGGCAAATTCGCAACGATGGATTTCAACCTTTTCTATTTTGAAATCACTGGATCGTCCATATCTTTCAAGGCGATCAAGCGCATCCACAATGCGGATATACAATGAATCGCATCGCGGCCGATGGTCAGACGGACCTCTTCGACAAGGGCCGCCACCCGTGGAGCGGCCGCTCATTTGCCCGCGATGAGGCGACGCCGACCGCCGATCAGTAACCGAGGTCAAGATGACGCAGCAATTCTCAAATCCTCCAGGATCACTCGATGCAACGTCGCGCCGTACCATCCTAGTCGCGGCAGCCGGACTCGGTGCAGCAGGTTTGGGAACTGCTTTGGTTGACCCACAGAAAGCAGAGGCGAAAGCCATGGATATTGTTCTACCTGCCTCTTCCGAGGCGGTGACGGAATTTCGTGTGACCATTCCACCCGGCGCGTTTGATGATCTCCGGGCACGACTTTCCAGAACACGTTGGCCGGAAGAGGAGACCGTCAAAGACTGGTCCGAAGGGGTGCCGTTGGCGAAGATGAGGGCGCTAGTGGAGTATTGGCGTACCGGTTACGACATGGATCGTATTGAGCGACGGCTTAATGCCGTTTCCCAGTACCGGACCGAGATCGATGGTCTCGGCATCCATTTCATTCATGTGCGGTCAAAACATCAGAACGCATTGCCGATCATTCTGACGCATGGATGGCCAGGCTCGGTCGTGGAATTCTTGAAGGTCATCGAGCCGCTGACCAATCCCACGGCGCACGGCGGCACAGCCGACGATGCCTTTCACGTCGTCGTGCCGTCGCTCCCGGGATATGGATTTTCCGACAAGCCGACCGAGCGAGGATGGGGCATCCCTCGTATCGCGAGAGCTTGGGCCGTGCTGATGAAGCGCTTGGGCTATGTGAGCTGGGTCGGACAGGGCGGAGACTGGGGTGCAGGAGTCACCACATGGATGGCCAAACAACATGTGGAGGGACTGAAGGCTATCCACCTCAACCTGCCAATTCTGTTCCCGCCGCCGATCGAGGGAGTTCCGAGCGCCGAAGAAACGACTGCCATCGCCAAACTCTCTTCGTTCGTCGACAACGGGTCCGGTTACTCGAAACTACAGTCTACCAGGCCGCAAACGATCGGCTACAGCCTCGCAGATTCGCCGGTCGGGCAAGCCGCATGGATATATGAGAAATTCGCCCAATGGACCGACACCGGCAACGAGCCGGAACGCGAACTCTCACGCGATGAGATACTAGACAATATTACACTTTATTGGCTCTCCAATACGGGGGCGTCTTCGGCACGCCTTTACTTTGAAAGCTTCGCGTCAGATTTTTCGCGACAACAGCTCGATATCCCCGTCGGCGTGAGCGTCTTTCCTGGCGAACTGTATCGGCCTTTGAAGGTTTGGGGTGAACGGACCTACTCGCGACTCTTTTACTGGAACGAGGTCGCAAGGGGTGGGCATTTCGCTGCCTTCGAACAGCCAAACCTCTTCGTCGCCGAATTGCGTACGTGCTTTGGGGAACTACGGCGAAGCTAAGCAAGATTTCAAGTTCTTACCCGATACATACATACTTGGATACCGCTCTCGAGCAGCTCCGTGACCGATCGCGTCATGACGTTGTCACACCGTTCTTGTAACCGCCAACGGCTCCCCCGGAGACTTGGACGCTGCGCAAGGAATTCAGCCGGATCGCCCGGACATGGATCGTCGATGTCGATGACGAGGGGGCCGGCGCGCCCACAAGCATCTCCGCTATCTGCAGGGCACGTCCCGCGACGTGCCCTGCAGATAGCGGAGACCGATCTCAACGACAACAAGATCGCCGCCATCATGGGATAGTCTCCTGCCGACTTGGTGCGCATCCGCAGAATCTACGTTGACGATGTCGCTCAGACCATGGCACTTGGCCGGCGCATCGCACGCGGATAGTAAACCGGTTTTGCGAACCGGTCCTGCCGAGGCGATGAAAGCAACGCTAAGTCGTTGTTATCGCGGGTGTAGCTCAATGGTAGAGCAGAAGCTTCCCAAGCTTACGACGAGGGTTCGATTCCCTTCACCCGCTCCAGCCTGGGCATGACACCGCCGCCGCGGCAGGCCGTCCGGTTCGTCACCGTGACGATTTTCATAGATGCTATCGGCTTCGGCATCGTCATTCCTGTCCTCCCATCGCTCGTCATGGCGCTCGATCATTGCACGCTCGCGCAAGCAACGCGGATCGGCGGATGGATGTGGCTGGTCTATTCGGCGATGCAGTTCCTGTGCGGGCCGATCGCCGGCGGCCTCGGCGATCGGTTTGGACGGCGCCCGGTGCTGCTCGGCGCGCTCGGCGGCTTCGCAATCGACTACCTGCTGATGGGCTTCGCGCCCACCATCGGCTGGCTGTTCCTCGGCCGCTTGCTCGCTGGCGTGTTCGGCGCCTCCTATGGTCCGGCAATGGCGGCACTGGCCGACGTCTCCACCGGCGAGGACCGCGCGCGCACCTTTGGCTGGATCACCGCCGCATTCGGCATCGGCTTTGTCGTGGGGCCGGCGATCGGCGGGCTGCTCGGCACGCTCGGGGCCCGCGCGCCCTTCTATGCCGCCGCCGCACTCGCCGCCGGTAATTTCCTCTACGGCCTCGCCTTCTTCCCCGAGACGCTGCCGCCCGAGCGGCGGCGCCGGCTCGACCCCGCACGGCTCAACCCGCTCGGTGCGCTGCGCGCCCTCGGCCACGCAGGATCGGTGCTGCCGTTACTGGGTGTCTATTTTTTCTGGCAGCTCGCCAACATGGTGTTCCCGGTGACCTGGTCCTACTACGCGATCGCGAGCTTCGGCTGGTCGAGCGCGATGATCGGCGCATCGCTGGCGCTGTCGGGCGCGCTCATGGCACTGGTACAATTCGTGCTGGTCGGCCGCGCGGTGAAGCGACTCGGCGAGAGACGTACCGCCATCGCGGGCCTCGCCGCCGCGTGCCTTGCCTTCGCTGGCTACGCGGTCACGCGATCGGGCGCGGTGGCGTTCGGGCTGTTGTTCATTACCGGGCTGCAAAGCCTTGTTCAGCCCTCACTGGTGGCGATGATGTCGCGGCGCGTCGGCGTCGACCAGCAGGGCGAGTTGCAGGGGTTGAACGGTAGCCTCGGCGCGTTGGCGGCAATCCTCGCGCCGCTGATGCTGGCGCAGCCGCTGGCCTACTTCACTGGGCCGAGCGCGCCTTTCTATTTCCCAGGCGCGGCGTTCTGCGTGTCGGTGGTGACTGGGCTGGTCGCGATGCTGATCCTTGCCGCCACGCCCAGGGCACCGGCAGGTGCAGAGGTGCAGGCCGCCTAGATCCCGCCGGGAACGCCCGGATAGCCCGCTGCCGCGAGATCGGCGAGGAGATCGATCGCGCAGATGTCGAGCCGCGCCTGCTCAGTCGACCGGATCACGAAATTGGCGCCCACCCTGCCCTCTCGGAAGAAGGGGTAGCTGCCGATCTGGCAGCCTTCATGGCTGTGCTCGGCCTCGCGCAGCAGCTCGGCGACCTCGCTCTCGGGAACCCAGCAGCCGATCACGGTGGAGAGCAGCGGCCGTCCACCCGGCAGCTTGCCGGTCAGTGCGTCGATCATCTGCGCGGCGATGTGTGGCACGCCCGCCAGGATGAAAATGTTGCCCAGCTGGATTCCCGGCGCTCCCGACATGAGATTCTCGATCAGCTCGGCGCCGGCCGGCACGCGCGCCATGCGCAGCCGCGCCTCGGTGAGCCCGCCCCGACTGGCGTAATAGTCGGCGAGCATGGCGCGGGCGCGCGGGTGGATGACCACTTCCAGCCCGTACGCCGCGGCAATCGCATCGACGGTAATGTCGTCATGCGTCGGGCCGATGCCGCCGGTGGTGAAGAGATAATCGTGGCGCTCATGGAGCGCGCGCACCGCCGCGCCGATCGCGGCCATGTCGTCCGCCACCACGCGCACCTCACCCAGCCGGATGCCCTGTAGATTTAGCCACAGCGCGATCTGGGAGACATTGCGATCCTGGATACGGCCGGACAAAATTTCGTCGCCGATCACCACAAGGCCGGCGGTCCAGATGCGCTTTTCGTCCATCGCGTGCCGGCATAGCGCTTGGCTCAGCCAAGCGCTATATGAAGCACCATGACCAGCTATGTTTCCGTCACCGCCGACGATACCATTGAACGAGACGGCGCGATCAAGCTCTACGACGCGGGCGCGTTCGAGGGCATGCACAAGGCCGGGCGCCTCGCCGCCGAGATCCTCGACTCGCTGGTGCCGCACGTCGTGCCCGGCGTCACCACCGAAGCGCTGGACGACATCGTCCGCCGCATGACGCTCGATGCTGGCGGCGTGCCCGGCACGCTCGGCTATCGCGGCTACACAAAGAGCTGCTGCATCTCGATCAACCATGTGGTGTGTCACGGCATCCCCGGCCCCAAGGCGCTCAAGGACGGCGACATCGTCAACATCGACGTGACGCCGGTACTGAACGGCTGGCACGGCGACACCAGCCGCATGTTCCTGGTGGGCGACGTGCCGCTGAAGGCGAAGCGCCTCGTCGACGTCACCTATGAATGCCTGATGCTCGGCATCGAGCAGGCCCGCCCCGGCAATCGGCTTGGCGACGTCAGCCACGCGATCCAGACCCATGCCGAGAAGCATCGCTACGGCGTGGTACGCGATTTCTGCGGCCACGGTGTCGGCCGCGTCTTCCACGACGCGCCGGAAGTGGTGCATGTCGGCAAGCCCGGCACTGGCCCGGAGCTCAAGCCCGGCATGATGTTCACGATCGAGCCGATGATTAACATCGGCCGCCCCGACGTGAAGATGCTCGACGACGGCTGGACAGCGGTAACCCGCGACCGCTCGCTCTCGGCACAATTTGAGCATTCGGTGGGGATCACCGAGACTGGTTGCGAGATCTTCACCCGAAGCCCGGCTGGGCTGGACCATCCGCCCTACGCCTGATCACCGTTCCAAGCCCCCGACAGAGGAGTTTCGCGTCATGAGGATGCCGCTTGTCCCTTCGCTCGCCGCCCTGCTCTTCTGCACGGTGCCGGCCTTCGCCGCACTGCCGGTGGGCGCGCCCGCGCCCACCTTCTCGACCCGGGCGAGCCTCGCGGGCAAGGAGATGCCGTTCGATCTCGCCAAGGCGCTGAAGAAGGGGCCGGTGGTGCTTTACTTCTACCCGGCCGCCTTCACGACCGGCTGCACGATCGAGGCGCACGACTTCGCCGAGGCGACCGACGACTTCAAGAAGCTCGGCGCGACCGTGATCGGCGTCTCGGCCGATCCGATCGAAGTGCTGGACAAATTCTCGGTCAGCGAGTGCCGCAACAAGTTCGCGGTGGCCTCAGCCACGCCGCAGATGATCACAGACTATGATGTGAAGCTTGCCACCTCGGCGCGTTCCAACCGCACCTCTTATGTGATCGCGCCCGACGGCAAGGTAATCTTCGTCTATTCGGCAATGGACCCGGCCGGCCATGTCGAGAAGACGATGGACGCGGTGAAGGCCTGGAAGGCCACCCACGGCAAAAAGGGCTGACGGTTTCCGCCCTCTTCCTCAGGGGAGAGGGCTTCCCGCCCCCCACGCGCGCCGCGCGGAATTGGCCGCGTCGTGCGCCAGCCGCGTGGTGAGCGGCAGGCGCCGCCCCTCGCTCAGCGCCAGCACCCAGCCGACCGCGGTCACCAGCGACACGCGATGCCCCGTGCTGATATAGACCGGCAGCGCCCGCGCCCGGGTGCGGACTGCCAAGGCGACCACCTCGCCGCGATCGACTAGCGGCGCCGTCGAGCCCGGCGCCTCGCTGAGCACACTCTCCACGCGCCCGCAAAGGATCGACTTGGCGACGCCCACCGTCGGCACATCGAGCAGCACACCGAGATGCGTCGCGATGCCGCAGCGACGCGGATGCGCGCGGCCATGACCATCGACGAACAGGACGTCGGGCTTGTCCTCCAGCGCCTCCCATGCCGCGACCAGCGCGGGGGTCTCGCGGAAGCCGAGATAGCCGGGCACATAAGCAAAGGGCGGAATCTCGGTGGCGGTCGCGGCGGGCAGCGCGACGCGCTCCGGCCAGCAAAGCGGCGCGATCGCGGCGTGGATCGGGCCTCGGGTGTCGCGCCACTTCATAGAGGTATCGACACCGGCCACCTGCCGGACCTCGCCGAACCGGTCTTCCGTCTCGGCCGCCTCGGCGATCTCGCGCTGGACGCGCGTGGCGTCGGCCAGCGTGGCTGGGCGAAGCCAGTCATCCCTCACGACAGTGCTTCGATCACCGCCGCCGCGGCCCGATGCGCCGCCTGTTCGCTCGCATCGCCCAGCGCGTCGCTGGCGAACGCGCGCTGCTCGGCCTCGTAGCGCGGGTGCGCGGCCAACGCCCGGTCGAGCGCCGCCGGCAGCGCCTCCAGCCGATCGACCACTTCGCCGCATTGCCAGAAGCCATGATCGTCGGTCGCCCGCCAGTCGATGCCCTGCGCATTCAGGAACAGGCAGGGCCGCGGCCGGATTAGATACTCGACCACCTGACTCGACGTGTCGCCCAGATAGAGGTCGGCCGCGCCCATATAGCTGCCGTCGACCATCGCGAAGCTGTCGAGGTCGGTATGGAAATGCGCCAGATGTGCCACGCTGGCGAGCACCTCGCGCACCTCCGGTGCCTTCTCGACGAGTCGCTGATGGGGCGCGAGAATGACGTTGAAGCGATCCTGCGCCGCGAGCATCGCCACCACCTCGCGCCCCCACTCCCACCAGGAGGAGCGGTGACGCTGCCAGTGCGGCACATAGACGATCACCGGCTTGTCGTCGGGGAACAGCTTCGGCGGATGGCCGAGGCCCCGAAAGCCCGCCTTCACATAGCCGGTCACCACCACTCGCTCGGGGGGGACGCCGCGATCGGTATAGGTCGCCTTTTCCTGCTCGGAGGGCACCAGCAGCCGCCAGGCGGCGCGCCGCCGCCGGTCGTCGCGCGCGCTCATCGAGCCAACCCCGTGCGAGGTTTTGAGGAAGCGTATCGGCAGGAAAGGCAAGGCGGTCGGCAGCCACAGGCTGGTCTGCTCGGCGCAGACGACCGCCTTCGCCCCCAGCAGGTGCGGCAGCAGCCGTATCAGTGTCGGGATCTTGGGTGGCAACGGCGGATTCTCGCCGCGCTTCAGGCCGGGATGATCGAGAAAGCCTGGCGCGCGACGCAGGCTGACCCGTCCGGCCAGACCGGACTCGGCCAGCCATCCGGCGATTAGTCGCTCATGCACCGATGTCGCCACCCAGCATTCGATGCGCAGCGCGGGCGCCTCATCGGCCAGCGCCTCCACGATCGGATAGAGATGCGGGATCAGCAGCGTCTCGCCGAGAAACAGGAAAGCGACACGAGGAGCGGGAGAAGACATCGAGCTCCTATAGCCCTCTCGGGGCTTTGCGGGAGAGGGCCGGGTGAGGGTCTTCTTCTTGAAGCTCCGCGTGTGATCCGAAGGAGAAGCCCCTCACCCTTCCGCTCTGCGGGCCCCTTCCTCGCCCGCAAAAGCGGGAGGGCGCGCGAGGGTCGCCTCGCCCTGCCAGCGGGCGATGTCCTCGGGCCGGTCGATCTCGGTCCAGACACCGCCCTCGAAGGGCACCGAGTGGACATGGCCTTCGTGCGCCAGGCGGTTGACAATCGCGTGGTGGAAGTTCTGCGCGCCCTCGACCTCGCAGATCACCCGGCCGAGCGCATCGGCATAGCCGGCCCCGTCTGCCGCGTGGCCGACAACGAAGCCCAGCGAGCGATGTCGCGCCAGCATCGGCGACAGGTCTTTGCCCACCGCGACGATCCGCTCACCGTCGAGACGGACCAGCATGTCGTCGCTCTCGGGTGCGTTGACGGCCTCGATAAACAGGTTGAGGCCGGGCTTCAGCCGCGCCAGCCCATCCGCCACCAGGACCGGATCATAGACGGTGTCGCCATTTAGCAGGCAAAAGGGCGCCGTCAGCCGATGCCGCGCCGCCCACACGCTGCCGATTGAGCTGGATATGGCGTAAAAGGGATTTAGCAGCAGTTCGGGCCGGTCGCTCGGTCCCCAGCGCCCCGCGACGAACGCCTCGAGCCGGTCGAAGCGATAGCCACCAACCACGGTGATGCCGCCCACGCCGGCTTCGCGCAGCGCCTCGACTTGATGTTCCAGTATCGTTCGCCCGCCGACCTCAATCAGGCATTTCGGCCGATCGGCGGTGAGCGGCAATAGGCGCGATCCGAGTCCCGCGCAGAGCAGGATGGCGTGCGGAGCGGAGTCGGTCATCCCGTTCAGATGCAGTTCGATTACGGCAATGTGACGGCATTATTTTGCCCAAATATCGGGCACAGCATCAGGTTTTTGCACGCATATCAGGCAGACTGGGATTTTGCTGCGGCTGCGAGCGGCCGGCCGCTTGCGATCCGCGACATGGCACGGTTATTGAACGCGGAGCCGCTTGCGTCCGGGGAGGTTGGGCGACCAATGAAGAAGATCGAAGCGATCATCAAACCGTTCAAGCTGGACGAGGTGAAGGAAGCCCTGCACGAGGTGGGCGTGTCGGGCATCACCGTTACCGAGGCCAAGGGCTTCGGTCGCCAGAAGGGACATACCGAGCTCTACCGCGGCGCCGAATATGTCGTCGACTTTCTGCCTAAGGTAAAGCTTGAGGTCGTCGTCGAGGATACGCTCGCCGAGCGGGTCGTCGAGGCGATCCAGAATGCCGCCCAGACCGGGCGCATCGGCGACGGCAAGATCTTCGTCATCCCCGTCGAGACCGCCGTACGGATCCGCACCGGCGAGCGCGGCCCGGACGCAATCTAGTCAATTATCCATATCTCTCAGCGGGAAAGGCACCCCTCTTATGGCGAACAGCGCCTCGGACGTTCTCAAGATCATCAAGGACAAGGAGATCGAGTGGGTCGACCTCCGGTTCACCGATCCCAAGGGCAAGTGGCAGCATCTGACGATGGTCGCGGGCGTGGTCGGCGAGGACGAACTGACCGACGGCTTCATGTTCGACGGGTCGTCGATCGCCGGGTGGAAGGCGATCAACGAGTCGGACATGATCCTCAAGCCCGATCTCGACGCGGTCTATGTCGATCCGTTCTCGGCGACGCCGATGCTGATCCTGGTCTGC
>OUNM010037245.1_pt1 | contig 24711 bp, 20 predicted proteins | sample 1769961 | NCBI WGS metagenome assembly OUNM01 (sample SAMEA3914820, study PRJEB12502) | metagenome | biome: forest; material: soil | place: USA | collected 2012-03-12 | depth 0.3 m | reverse complement strand
GGTGTTGTTGGTGCCGATCATGAGCACGACGAGCTTGGGGTGCAGGCCGTCGAAGTTACCGTGCTCCAGACGCCAGAGCACGTGCTCCGTGCGGTCGCCGCCGATGCCAAAATTCGCAGCTCCCAAGGGGGCCCAGGACTTGGCCCACTCTTCGCCGCCTTTCTTCTTGCCCACGGGTGCCCAGCCGGCGGTGATGGAATCGCCCAGGAACACCAGCGGAGCTTCGCCCTTCTTGGAGATTTCATTGAAGGACTCATGCTGCTTCATCCACCCGCCTTCGCGTGGCACGGGGTAGGTGGCGAGGTTCTTTGGGAGTTCGTCAGCGACGGCGAAGGCGGCCAGACCCAGGCAGACCGCAAACAGAGAGAGGAACGGAGGCTTCATAGAGGCGGCGATGTTGGGTGAATCCTGCCTGGGGCTCAAGCTTGAAAAGGGCGGAAAACCGGCTTCGCTTTCCCGGGCCCTCTTTTTCGCCGAGTTCATGCGGCAAAAAGCAGGCAGGAGACTGTTTGCCGTGGCAGCCCGCCAAAGCGAAAAGATGAAAACATAAGCAGATGACATTAGTGTCATTTGTGGAATGGCGTTGACGTCTTTTGTCTCAATGACATCTGCTTATCGTGTTTGTCCCTTATGGTGGGTTTTTCTGGTACCTCAGGCCTGATGGCTGCTGTTCGACTGGCAGCCTGGGGGATCCTATGCATTGGCGGATCGCTGCTGCTGCTGCGCAATCACAAGCAGGCGCATGCCGTCGAGGCGGTTGAGCGCCCTGCCTTGACAAGGGAGCAGCCGTTGGAAGCCAACGTGTGCGCGGCCATGGATGCGCTGGATGTGCAGGGGGCCATTGACCGCCTGCGCTCCACGAGACCGGAGTATGTGGGCATTGGGAATTCCATGCTGTTCACCCGCCTGGGCAGGACGCAGGCCGAAGTGGAACAGTTCAACAAGCTCACGGGACACAATTTTTGTTTCATCCTGCGAGGCGGATCGGCGTCCGCGGCGTGGTATCTCACACTGAAGAACGTGGTGGCGGCCAGCGGGGTGCGGCCCAGGATGGTGTTCTTTTTTTTCCGCGACACGGAGCTGACCTCACCGAACGCCAACACCACGGGCAAGTTTGCGGGCTACCTGAACAGCTTGCGCGGCGCCAGTGAGCCGGTGCTGGACCGCCTGCTGCAGCTCGCACCGGTGAACGAAGGCTGGTTCGATGGCACGGTGAACCGGACGGCCTGGTGGCTGACGGGGCCTGGGGGTGTCTTCAACTACTCCTCCCAGGCCGACAAAATCCAGCAGCGCCTCACCCGGATCGCGATGCAGGCAGGTGGCGGCAGGATCTTGAAGACCAAGGGCCAGAAGGTGCTTACGGACAGGTTTGCCCTGGACCGCCTGCGCCCGGACCTGGCGGCCGACATGGCCTGGCCTGATGACGGCAACAATGACCCTAACGCGACCTTCAGCACCCAGTTTTTCAATCAAGAGCAGGCCAGCTTTCTGCCGGCGATGATGGACGTGGCCCGCGAGAACGGGATCAAGCTGCTGTTCTTCCGCGTGAAGCGCCGGCCCGAGGCGGACGGGGGTGTGACGGCGAGCGAACCCGACCAGATGCGCGGCTATGTGAAGCGGCTGCAGCACTGGATCGAGGAGCGTGGCGGCCTGCTCTACGACGAGACCTATGACCCAAACATCCGGCTGGAAGCCTACAATGACGGTGACCACATCGGTGAAGGGCACCGGGACTGGTATCGCAAGTACTTCTGGCAGCGTGTGGCCCCGATGTTTCCCTGAACTGCGGGACGCAATCCCCATTCCATTGACTCGTTCTGGCCGCCGCAACAGTTTGTTTGAAGCCCGGTGAGACGGGGCGATTTTCGTGAGTGCTCCCATCATGCCGCAGTCTTCCAGCTCTACTTCATTCGCCGCCCAACGAAATGGGCAGGCGGCTTTCCGGCTGCTCTCCTGGCTGCTGGCATGCGCGATCGTGCCTTTGCTGGTGCTGCGTTCGCGCCGGACAGGCGCGGGAGAAACGATGGCAAGCGTTGTGGATTCCCGCACCACAGGGGCTGCCGCGGCCGGGACGTCGCAGGGCTCCAGCATTGCCGCCGGCATGCTGGACGTGCCGGCGGTGATTGAAAAGCTGCGCGCTGAGCAGCCGGAGTACATCGCCATCGGCAACTCGATGATGTTCTCGCGGTTCGACATGACGCCGGAGAAGCTCAATGCGCTGACCGGCCACAAGTTCTTCTTCATCCTGAGGGGAGGATCAACGACGGCGGCGTGGTATCTGACACTGAAGAACGTGGTGGCGGCCAGCGGGGTGCATCCCAAGCTGGTGTTCTTTTTCTTCCGCAACACGGAGCTGACATCGCCGCTGGTGAACACGGCGGGGCAGAACGCGCCCTATCTTAACAGCTTGCGCGGCCCCAAGGAACCGCTGGTGGACCTGCTGCTCCAACCGCCGCCGGCCCGCGATGGTTTGTTCGATGGCTTGGTGGACCGGGTGGGCCTGTGGCTGGACGGTCCGCATGGAGTGTATCACTACGCCGGTGCGAAGGATGCTGTGCAACAACGTCTGTCAAACCTGGCCATGAAGGCAGGCGGGTTGAAGGGCCGCCGCCTGGCGGTGCAGGACCGTTTCAGCCTCACCCACCTGCGCTACGATGTGCCGGCGGACATTTCGGCAAACGACGAAGCCAAGGATGGAACCTTTGATCCCTACCAGTCGCTAAGCAAGGACTACGTGAATCCTGAGGAGCACAGCTTCCTGCCGCCGATCATGGATGTGGCGCGCGAGAACGGCTACAAGCTGCTGTTCTTCCGCGTGAAGCGCCGCCCGGATTCGCCCGACGGTATTGCCGTCAGCGAACCGGCGGACATGCGCGGCTACGTGGAGCGCCTGCAGCATTGGATCGAGGTGCGCGGGGGGCTTTTCTACGACGAGACCTACGATCCTAACATCCGCCTGGAGATCTACAACGACGGCGACCATGTGGGCGAGGAGCACCGGGACTGGTACCGCCGCTATTTCTGGCAGCGCATGGCACCCGTCTTCACCGGCGCCCCGGCAGGGGGATAAGTTCCCGGCGTTGCGCACGTATAGGGTGGGCGGAGATGGCGGCCTGCCTCTCCCGTCCCGCCTGCTATGCTGAACGCCCGGTCCATCGTCCTGCTTGCCCTGTGCGTGCTGATCCGGCCGCTGGAGGCGGAGGATTTGTTCGTGGCGAAGATCGAGCCGCTGCTGCGCCGGCAATGCTATGAGTGTCACAGCCATTCGTCTGGAAAGATGAAAGGCGGGCTCACGCTGGACTCGCGCAGCGGCTGGCTGGAAGGGGGCAACAGCGGCCCGGCGGTGGTGCCGGGCCGGCCGGCGGAAAGCCTGATGCTGAAGGCCCTGCGCCGCACGGACAAGGACCTGGCGATGCCGCCGAAGAAGCCGCTGGCCGATGCCGAGATCGCGCTGGTGGAGCAATGGATCGCCGCCGGAGCCGCTGACCCACGGCCGCAAGCCGCAGGCCGGGCGGCGGCGGACTGGTGGGCACTGCAACCTTTGAAGACGGCGGTGCGCATGGCGTCGGGCAGGGGCAATCCCATTGACGATCTCATTAAAGAGGCTCCCGGGCCGCCCGTGGAGCCGCGAGTGATGATCCGCCGGCTGACTTTTGACCTGCACGGCCTGCCACCGGCGCCGGAGGAGGTGGAAGCCTTTGAGCTGGCTTGCCGCCGCCAGCCTGAACTGGCGTTGACCCGGCTGGTGGACCGGCTGCTGGCCTCGCCACGCTATGGTGAACGCTTCGCCCGGCTGTGGCTGGATGTGGCGCACTACGGTGAGTCCAACGGCTTTGGCATGGACCGGCCGCGCATGAATGCCTGGCCGTACCGCGACTATGTCATCCAGGCCTTCAACGAGGACCGGCCCTGGGCGCGTTTTGTGCAGGAGCAGATCGCGGCGGATGCGCTTTTTCCGGATGAGCCGCGCCTGCTTCCCGCCCTGGGTTTCATGGCCGCGGGCCCGTTCAATCAAAGCGCGCTGGCGGAGCAGACGGACGGCACCGACTGCAAGAAGATCGCCCTGAACCTGGACCGGGATGACATGGTGAGCACGGTGGCGGCGAGCTTTCTGAGCGTGACCCTGCACTGCGCCCGCTGCCATGAGCACAAGTTCGATCCGATCAGCCAGCGCGACTACTACCGCATGCAGGCGGTCTTTGCCGGAGTGGCACGCGGCGACCGCGACTATGACGCTGATCCGGCGACGGGCAAGGACCGCGCGAGATGGCTGGCGGTGCGCAAGCGGCTGGAGGCAGGCGAGCCTTTGACCAGTCTCGACGCGGTGGAGCAGCAGCAGATCAAGGCCGAGCTCGCCGCCTTTGAGCAGCGGGTGCTGGTCTCGGAAAAGGACTGGCTGCCGGCCAAGACCTCGGCCACGACGACGTTGCCGAAGACCACTGTCACCACGCTGCCAGATGGCTCCCTGCTCTTCGGCGGCGAGGCGGCGGACAAGGACACTTACACGCTGACGGTTCAAAGCCCGCTTCCGCAAGTCGCGGCGTGCGCGTGGAGGTGATGACGGATGACTCGCTGCCGCATCACGGCCCTGGCCGCCAGCCGATGAACGGCAACCTGCACATCTCGGAAGTGGAAATCACCGCACCGGAGAAAGTGAATATCAAACGGGCGGTGGCCGACTTTGAGCAGGCAGGCTATGAAGCAAAGAAGGCCATTGACGGCAGTCCCGCCACCTCCTGGGCCGTTCATCCGCAGGAAGGCCGCAGCCATGCGATCGTGTTTATCTTGGCGAAGCCGCTGGCGGCCTCTTCTTTCGTCCTGCGGCTGGATCAGCTTCAGGGGCGGCAGCATCTGATTGGGAGGCTGCGTGTATCTGTTAGCCAGAGCGTGGATGCCGGGCCTGGCGAACCGGAGCTGCTGGGCCTGTTCCGTCATGGTGGCAGCCTCGATGAACGCGTGGCAGCCGCTGCTCCACGGCTGGTGGATGCGGTGATGGACCGCCTGCCCCCAGTGCAAACCGTCTTCGCCATTGGCAGCCAGATCGCCGGCCACCGCCGCTATGTGCCGCCGAAGAGCCCGTATCCGATCCACATCCTGCGCCGCGGTGACATCCATCGCGAGGCGCAGGAAGTGAAGCCTGGGGCCCTCGAATGCGTGGACGGGCTGGCGGCGGAGTTTGCCCTGCCTTCACCATCGGATGAAGGCGGCCGCCGTGCGGCCCTGGCTGGCTGGATCACCAGCCCGGACAACCCGCTCACCTGGCGCAGCATGGCCAACCGCGTGTGGCAATGGCACTTCGGCAGAGGCCTGGTGGAGACGCCCAACGACTTCGGCAAGATGGGCGCGCAGCCTTCCAATCCCGCCCTGCTGGATTACCTGGCCTCTGAGCTGCGCGCCACTGGCTCGGTGAAGCATCTCCAACGATTGATCGTCACAAGCAGCGCTTATCGCCAGGCGCGCGGTGGCGGCTTGCGCCTGGATGCAGAACAGCTTCGTGATTCGCTGCTCCAGGTCTGTGATGAGCTGGACACGGCCATGGGCGGCCCTTCGGTGATGCAGTTCAACTTCCGCGATCCTAACAAGGAGGTGTCGCCACGGATCGATTACGAGGGCTTTGATCCATCCTCACCTGCGAGCCGCCGGCGCGGGGTGTATCGCTTTCTTTTCCGCAATGTGAGTGATCCTTTGCTGGACGCCTTCGATGTGGCGGACCCTTCGCTGTCGGTGGCGAAGCGCAATGCCACGATCACGCCGTTGCAGGCCCTTTCATTGTACAACAACCCTTTCATTCTGCATGAGAGCGAGGCCCTGGCCGCGCGGTTGGAGCGCGAGTCCGGTTCGCTGGAGTCGCAAGTCGAGCGCGCCTGGCTGCTGCTGTACTCGCGGCCCCCGCTTGAAGCTGAAACCCGCGCCGTAGCCGGTTATGCGACGAAGCACGGCCTGGCCAACGCCTGCCGTGTGCTCATCAACAGCAACGAATTCCTCTTTGTTCCATGAGCTCCCTTTGTCATCGACGTCAGGCCCACGCCCTTACCCGGCGCGGCTTTCTGGAACACACGGCTGGTGGCTTTGGCACTGCGGCGCTGGCCGCCTTGCTGGCGGAAGAACAGCAGGCATGGGGCACAGCGCCGCATCATCCCGCCAAGGCAAAGGCGGTGATCCAGCTCTTCATGCTCGGCGGTGCCAGCCAGTGTGATACCTTTGACTACAAACCGGAGTTGCAAAAGCGCAATGGTGAGAAGGTCGCCTTCACCGTCACCGGCGGCACGGTCTCTTCGCCCGGTCCGGTGCTGGGCAGTCCGTGGGAGTGGCGGCAGTACGGCCAGTGCGGCCGCTGGGTGAGCAGCGCCATGCCGCATATCGCCCGCCATGTGGATGACCTAGCCTTCCTCATGGCCATGCACGCTCCGACCAGCGAGCACAGCGCGGGGCAGACGATGCAGGTCAGCGGCTTTGTCACGCCCGGCTTTCCCACCGTCGGCGGCTGGGTGAGCTACGCGATGGGCAGCGAGTGCCGCGACCTGCCCGCCTATGTCGCCATGCCGGATCCCGTGGGCCTGCCCTGGACCGGCAAGGCAGCCTGGACCAACGGGTTTCTGCCCGCCGTCCATCAAGGCACAATGTTGAATCCATCCGCCGCCAATCCCGTGCCGGACTTGTTTGCCGCTCCCGCCGGCCGCTTTGTCACGCCGCAGTCCACTGCGGACGGCCTTGTGCTGCTGGATGGCATCAACCGCCGCCACCTGCTCACCGCTCCCGATGACTCGCGGCTGGAGGCGCGCATCGCCTCCTATGAGCTGGCCGCGCGCATGCAGCTTGCCGTCCCCGGCGTGCTGGACCTGGCCGGCGAGAGCGACGCCACGCGCCGCCTTTATGGCATGGACGACAAGCTCACCGAGCCCATCGGCCGCAACTGCCTCATTGCCCGCCGCCTGGTCGAGCGCGGTGTGCGCTTCATCCAGCTCTGGGTTGGTTCGGGCCTCAATGGCAACTCCGGCAACTGGGACAACCACGGCGACATCACCCCAGGATCCGACTTTGAAAAGATGTGCGTGCGCTCCGACAAGCCCATCGCTGGTCTTCTTCACGACCTCAAGGCCCGCGGCCTGCTGGATGAGACCGTGGTGCTGTGGACCACCGAGTTTGGCCGTACGCCCTACAGTCAGGGCAGCAAAGGCCGCGACCACAACGGCAACACCTTCGTGAGCTGGATGGCCGGCGGCGGCATCAAGGGCGGCGTGGCCCATGGGGCCAGCGATGAGTTCAGCTACGCCGCCGCCGAAAATGACACCATGTGCTACGACCAGCACGCCACGCTCATGCACCTGTTAGGCTATGACCACACCCAGGTCACCTTCCGCCACAACGGCGCCAACCGCCGCCTCACGGATGTTCATGGGAAGGTGATCCGTGAGGTGATTGCCTGAAGTTTGTGGTATTATTCAGGCCGGCATGAAAACCGAACTGTGGGAGCCGCGGCGGCTCGAAGCGCTGCTTGCGAAAAACCCATCTCTGCGGCCGCTCATTGATCTGGGTTCCCGGGACGCGTGGTACTTGCATTGACGGCCGCGCCTCCCAATTTTCTTGCCGTGATCAGTCCCCACATGACAAGCTTTGGGCATGAACCGGTTCTTGTCCCTGGCATTCACGCTTGTCTTCGCCGCCATGATCGCCGGGGCAGAATCCAACTGGCCGCAGTTCCGCGGGACGGGCGGCCTGGGGATCGGGACAGGAAAGCCGCCGGTGGAGTTTGGGCCGGACAAGAACGTGCTGTGGAAGGTGGAGGTGCCGCAGGGCCACTCCTCGCCTTGCATCTGGGGCGGGCGCATCTTTATCACGGGGCTGGACCAAGGAAAGCTTGTGACGTTGGGCCTGGACCGCAAGGATGGTCACGAGCTTTGGCGGGCGGTGGCACCGGTGGAGAAGATCGAGCCCACGCATCGCATTGCCAGCCCGGCCTCGCCCACGCCGTGCACGGATGGCGAGCGGCTGTACGTGTACTTTGGCTCCTTCGGCGTGCTGGCTTATGACCTGAACGGCAAAGAGCTGTGGCGGCATCCGTTGCCGGTGCCGGTGGTGGAGTTTGGCACCGGGGCTTCGCCCGTGCTGGCGGGCGGCAAGGTGATTTTGGCCAATGACCAGGACGTGGGGTCATGCCTCATGGCGCTGGATGGCAAGACCGGCACCGAGGTGTGGCGAACACCACGGCCGGAGTTTCGCCGCAGCTTTTCCTCGCCCTTTCTCTGGAAGCATGACGACATCGAGGAAATCGTGCTGGCGGGTTCGCTGTGGGTGAGAAGCTACGAGGTTAATGACGGGCACGAACGTTGGTCAGCGCGCGGCATGGCCCGGGTGTCCAATGCCACACCGGTGGCGGGTGATGGAGTACTGATCGTCTCAAGCTGGAATGTGGGCGGCGACGAAGGCGACCGTGTGGCGATGGCGCCTTTTGACGAGTTCATCGCCGTCAACGACAAGAACAAGGATGGCGTGCTCACCCTGGATGAGTTTCCGCCTGGGGCGGTGAAGGACCGTTTTTCGCAGATCGACGTGGACAAAGACGGAAAGGTGACACGCGAGGAGTATGAGCACATGCGCTCGATGTTTGCCGAGGCGGTGAACCAGCTCTTTGCCATCAAGCCTGGCGGCCATGGCGACATCGCCGACACCCATGTGCTGTGGAAGGTGGGCCGCCACCTGTCGTATGTCTCCTCGCCGCTGTGCTTTAACAACAAGGTGTATGTCGTCAAGAACGGCGGCCTGGCCTCCTGCTACGATGCGAAGACGGGTGAGACAGTGTATCAAGCCGAGCGGCTGGACTCGCCGGGCGACTACTACAGCTCCGCCATCGGGGCGGACGGGCGCATCTACGTGGCCTCGCAGAAGGGCACCGTGGTGGTGATGGACGCCGGGCCGCAGCACCAGGTGCTGGCGCGCAACAACCTGGGCGAGGCGGTCTTTGCCACGCCTGCGATTGCCGATGGCGGCATCTTCCTGCGCACGGCGAAGCATCTCTATCTTTTCGGCAGTACCGCGCAGGTGATTCCTTGAAAGAGCGGTGCGGCCGGAGCTGTTTCTATATCTGTAAATTATTTGCAGATATAGAAGCGTATGCCGAAAACCACCGTCGCCTCCACGAAAGGCCGCAAGCCCAGGGCTGCGGTCACTGATTCCGGTTTCAGCACGCCGAGCCTGGACCGGGCGCTGGGGGTGCTGGAGTGCCTGGGCCGCCATCCGCGCGGGCTGGGCCTTTCCGAACTGGCGGCGGAGATGGGGCTTACCTTAAACTTTGTTTATCGCGTGACCCAGTCGCTGGCGGCGCATGGCTATCTGGTACGCGATGCAGACAAGCGGTTCCGTGTGGGCGCACGGCTGCTGTCGCTCTGCCAGCCAGTGAATGATGATGTGCCGCTGGCGGAGGCGGTGCTGCCGGCCATGCGCTGGCTCAGCAGTCAGACGGGCGAAGCGGCCCACGTGGGCATCATCGCAGGAGCGGAGGGGCTGGTGCTGGAGCGGGTGATCGGGGATGCCTTGATCAAGTTTTACGTGGAGCGCGGCACCCGTTTTCCCCTGCATACCAGCGCCCCGGGCAAGGTGATGCTGGCGTTCATGCCGGAAGCGGCGCGCGAGGCGGTGATCAAGCAGATGAGGTTTGAACGCTTCCATCCCTGGACCATCGCGAACGGCACGGAGCTGCGGAAGTGCCTGGACGAGGTGCGGGGCCAGGGCTTTGCCGTCGATGCCGGGGAGCATCTGGAAGGGCATCATTGCCTGGGCGCGCCTGTCCTGGGCGCCTGCGGCAACGCTGTGGCAAGCCTGTGGATCACCGGCCCCAGCCAGCGGCTGCCGGAGGACCGGATGCTGAAGCTGGCACCTGTGATCAAGAAGGCAGGCCGCATGGCCACGGACGCCCTGGGAGGCGGCCGGGCATGAAAAAATGCATGCATTTGTTAGTCTATGCGGCGGCGCTGCTTCCAGTTGCCGGGCTGCTGAAGGCGGCGGATGTGCCGCAGGCTGTCTCGGGCCTTCTCGCCCGGTCATGCACGGACTGCCATGATGACAGTGATGCGAAAGGCGGCCTGAACCTGGAAACCCTGCCCTGGAACCTGGCGGAGGCCGCCACGCGCGACCGCTGGGTGCGGGTGCATGACCGGATCGAGAAAGGCGAGATGCCGCCGAAGGGCAAGGTGCTGGAACCGGCGGACCGCCAGGCTTTGCTGGCATCACTAGGCGGTGCCTTGCACGAGGCGGACCATGCGGAAGTGGCGGCCCAGGGGCGCGGCCCGCTGCGGCGGCTGAACCGCGACGAGTACGAGCAGAACCTGCGCGACCTGCTGGAGCTGCCGGCGCTGGACGTGCGCAGCCTGCTGCCGGAGGACCGCAGGCAGGATGGATTTAACAAGTCGGCGCAGGCTTTGGACATGTCTCACGTGGAACTGGAGGCCCTCATGGAAGCCGCGGGCACGGCGTTGCGCCAGGCGGTGGCACCGTCCGCGCATCCGCCCCAGGCCAGGCATTTTCATGCCACGGCCACGGGTCTGTTTCAGGAGTCCGACACCTTTGGCGGCCGCGAGGCGATGTTCTATGCCCGCGACTCCTCCCTCCTGCCGCTGACCAGCAATGAGCTGCGGGACCTGCGCAAACGGGGCGGGCAGGACACCTCGGTGGAGATGGCGCTGTTCCGCTCTGCCTCCTGGCCCTACTATGGCTATCCGGACGGTTTCATCGCGGAAGCGGCAGGCGATTATGTGGTGAAGTTTTCCGCGCGCGCCGTGCGCCAGGTGCGGGATTTTCGCCTTGTGCCGGGCACAGCGCCGCAGCCCATGACCTTCCGCGCCCGTGCCCGGTCAGGCCCCGACGTCTCAGGCGATGTGAAAGCGGTGGGCGGGGTGCTGGACATCCTGCCGGAGGAGGCGGTGTATCAGACTGTCGTACACTTGAAGGCCAGGCAGACGATTGAATACAGCCTGCTGGGGCTGCCCGTGCCGCTGCCGATCACCAAGAACGGCGGCCCGCTGTACTACGACTTCCCTCCCATGCCGGAAGGCGGGCACCCGGGCGTGGCCTTTCGCTGGCTCGACATTACCGGCCCGGTAGTGCCCGCCTCCTGGCCGCCAGCTTCGCACCGTGTGTTGTTTGGCGATCTGCCCGTGCGTACGCCTGCCACAAAGAGCGCGCTGCCGGTGGAGGTGGTGTCGCAACATCCGCGAGAAGACGCGGTGCGGCTGTTCGAATCCTTTGCCGAAAAGGCCGCACGCGGTCCGGTGCAGCGCCAGGCGTTACAGACTTATGAGCGCCTGATCCTGGACCGGCTTGACCACAGTGCGCCCTTTGCTGAAGCGATGCTGGAGGGCTTCAAGGCCTTCCTTTGCTCTGGCCATTTTCTTTATCTTCGCGAGCCGGTGGAGGCCGGTGATCACTACGCCATCGCGGCCCGGCTTTCGCATTTTCTCATCAATTCGCGGCCCGATGCGGAGCTGGAGGTGCATGCCAGGGACCACGAACTGCGCAGCGCGGCAGTGATCCGCGCGGAGGCGTTGCGGCTTGTCGCCAGCCCCGGCTTCGAGCGGTTCATCGACAGCTTCACCGCCCAGTGGCTGGACCTCAAGGAACTGCATCGCGACGAGCCGGATGTGCGCCTGTACCCGGAGTACCGGCTGGACGATTACCTCATCGATTCGATGGGCCGTGAGACCCGCGCCTTCATCACTGCGATGGTGCAGGACAACCTGCCGGCGGCGGTGGTGGCGGACTGCCGCTTCGCCTTCGTCAACGACCGCCTGGCGCGGCACTACGACCTGCCGCCCGTGCAGGGTTCAACGATGCGGCAGGTGGCCCTGCCGGCCAGCAGCCCGTATGGTGGCTTGCTCACACAGGCGGCGCTGCTGCGGGTCACGGCCAATGGCACCACCACCTCGCCCGTGGTGCGCGGGGCATGGATGATGACCCGCCTGCTGGGCGATCCGCCGCCGCCTCCTCCGCCCACCGTGCCGGCTGTGGAGCCCGACATCCGCGGGGCGACGACGCTGCGCCAGATCCTGGCCCAGCACAAACGCTCCGCCAGTTGCGCGGCCTGCCACGCGCGCTTTGACCCAGTAGGAATGGCGCTGGAGAATTTCGACATCATGGGCGGCTGGCGCGGCCACTACCGCGGCGTGGAAAAGGGGCTGCCAATCACCGGCATTGACCGCGCGGGCCACGACTTTGCCTACACTGTGGCGGAGCCGGTGGATGCCAGCGGTGAACTGCTGGATGGCCGCACGTTTCATGATGTACGTGCGCTGAAGGCGCTGCTGGCGGCACGGCCGCGCGAGCTGGCGCGCAACCTTCTGCACCAGTTCACCGCTTACGCCACCGGCAGCCCCGTGCGCTTCTCCGACCGGCGTGAAATCGAGTCCATCTTGGATGCCTGCGAGGCCTCCCGCTACGGCGTGCGCGATCTGCTGCTGGGCTTGGTCACCAGCAAGATTTTTCTCGGCGAAGCCGGCTGCAACACCCTGGCCGGCCACTGATCTTTCCGCTCTTATGAACTCCGCCCACATCGCCATTGCTCCGCTGGAACGCCGTACTTTTTTGCGCGGTCTGGGGGTGGCTCTCGCCCTGCCATTGCTGGAGGCGATGACGCCGGTGTTCTCCCGCGCTGCCGCACCGAAGACTCCACGCCGTATGCTGGCGATCAGCAACAACCTGGGCATCCTCGCGGACTCCTTCTTCCCCCGCACGGCGGGCCGGGATTATGAGATGCCCTCCTGCTTGCGCGAACTGCAGGCGTTTCGTCAGGACTTCACCGTCTTCAGCGGCTTGTCGCATCCCGGGGTGACAGGCGGCCACTCGACGGAAAACTGCTTTCTCACCGCCGCGCGCGGCCCCACCATCAGCGGCTTCCGCAACCAGATTTCGCTCGATCAGTTCGCGGCGGAACAGCTTGGCCAGGTCACCCGCTTCGAAAACCTGAATCTGGGTGTTAATATTGCCAGGGCCAGCCGCAGCCTGTCATGGACGCGCGACGGCGTGCTGCTGCCGGCAGAGGACAGCGCTGCGGCATTGTTCAAGAAGCTCTTCGTCCAGGGCAGCGCGGAAGAGACCCGCCGTAGGCTCGATGAATTAAAAGAAGGCGGCAGCATCCTGGATGTGGTGCGGGCGGACATGCGCGATTTCAGCCGCCGCTGCGGCAAGGCGGACCAGGACCGGCTGGACCAGTACTTCAGCTCGGTGCGCGACCTTGAGCAAAAGCTGCACGTGGCCGGCGAGTGGGAGACCCGGCCGAAGCCAAAGCCTGACCGCGCGCCGCCCGTAGATCCAACCGACAACGCCCAGTTCTTTGACAAGTTCCGCCTCATGCTTTCGATGGCTGCTCTGGCGTTGGAAACCGACTCCACCCGCCTGGTCACGGTGATGGTGGACGCCTTTGCCACCAACCGCTTCAAGCTCACCGACGAGGAAACCTCCACCGACGGCTACCACAACCTGAGCCATCACGGCCGGGCGGAAAACAAGCTGCGCCAGCTCGCCCTCGCCGATCATCACCAGATGCTGCTGCTACGGGAACTGCTGGAAACCCTCGCCGCGAAAAAGGACGCCACCGGCCGCCTGCTCGACAGCACCATGGTGCTCTTTGGCAGCAACATGGGCGATGCCAACACGCATGATAACACAAACCTGCCCGTGCTGCTCGCCGGCGGCGGCTTCCGTCACGGACAGCATCTTGTTTTCAAGCGCGATGCAAACACGCCGCTGAGCAATCTTTTTGTCTCCATGCTCCAACGCGCGGGACTGGAGGCGGATGCCTTCGGCTCCAGCACCGGCACGCTGACGGGGCTTGAGATGGTGTGATATAGTTGGCTTGTTTGAGCGCCAGCGGCGAACTCGCCATAGAATGGCGTGGCAGCGTCTTGGACTGCGGCAGCTTGCTGCCGCTTTCGGTCGTGGCAGCTTGCTGCCGGAACAGTGCCGCTTCGCATCCAAGTCTCTTCGCCGCAAACGTCCCGCGGTGAGCACACGGAAGAGACAACGGCGGAAATCAGGCCTGCGCCGGCAGCAAGCTGCCATGCCCAAAAAGCGGCAGCGAGCTGCCGCAGTCCACGACGCTCCGCGTCATATATAGCATGGGCATCTTCAATGACCGGCAGGCAACCGGTTCAACATCATCCGCGACGGCCCGGTTGTTGCGCCTGCTTCCGCAATCGCGCGCGGTACTCGGTGGGGTTGCATTTCAGCAGCCGGCGAAACAGGCGGTTGAAAAACGACACCTGGCTGAACCCGCAGGCGAGGGCGACCTCCAGCACGCTGCGGTCGCCTTCGGCCAGTTCGCGGGTGGCGGCCTGGAGGCGCAGGCGGTTGAGGAATTCGCTGAAAGTGTGGCCCGAGTGCTTCTTGAACTGACGGGCGAAGGTGGGGCGGCTCAGGTTCGTTAACAGCAGCACTTCTTCCAGCCGCACTGGATCGCGGAAGTGGGCGATGAGATGCCGCATGGCCTCGCGGATGGCCTGCTGGTAATGCGATTCGGTGGGCAGGGAAAAGGACCGCACAGAGAGGAAAGCGCGGTCGGTGTCGGGCGCTTCCATCAGCACCGCGAGCAAGCGCAGCAGCATGCCGAGACGCTCCGCCCCGCCAGTGTTGGCCATCTCTTGAATGAGCGATCCAGCCGCTGCGGCGGTGCGGCCGGTGAAACGCAGCCCGCGCCCGGCTTTCTTGAACAGCGCGGCGAGCGGCAGCGTCTCGGGAAAAGCCCAGAAGGGATGGCTTTGCGGAAAATGCCACTGCACGGAAAGCCCGGCCGAGGGGCCGCGCGTGTGCCAGTAGTGCGGCAGCTTTTCACCCAGCAGCACCAGGTCGCCGGCGGCGAAGGAGCCGATGTGGTCGCCGACGAAACGCGTGCCTTCACCGATGGTGAAAAGCGTCAACTCCATCTCCACATGGTAGTGCCAGTGGCCGCCCTCGCCCGCGATCTTCTCCACCTTGCCGGGGGCTAGCACGCTCTCCACTTCACGCAGGTTGCGCGTCCAGCGGATCACTCGAAACGAGTGGCCGCTGGGGGGCTGGATCTTTTCGCGGAGCACGCGCATGTACCACTTTCATAACACGTCACCTGTCGCGGGGCCAGTGGTTTGAGACAATAGACGCAGCGCATGAGACTGCGGGCGTAGAAAGCATGCCCCGGCCAGCGTTGAATGAGGCAGCCTATGAGCACACCCACCCAGTATCGTTTTTCCTTCGGCCCCTGGAACATCAGCGAGGGCGCGGACCCCTTTGGCCCGGAGGTGCGCAAGCCTTTCCCGCATGAAGAAAAATACGCGCTGTACAAGAAGCTGGGCTTCGACGGCGTGCAGTTCCACGATGATGACGTGGTGCCCGACGTGGACAGTCTCACGCCTGCGCAGATTTCCAAGAAGGCGGCGGAAGTGAAGAAGATCCTCGACAACGAAGGCCTGGTGCCAGAGTTCGTCGCGCCGCGCCTGTGGTTCGCAGAGCAGACCGTGGACGGCGGCTTCACCTCTAACAGCGCCAAGGACCGCAAGTACGCGCTGGACCGCACCCTGCGCTGCATCGACATCGCCCGCGAAGTGGGCAGCAAAGCCACTGTGCTGTGGCTGGCGCGCGAGGGTACCTACATCCGCGAAAGCAAGAACGCCCGCGTGGCCTATGAGCGCATCTTGGAAACGATCAACGCCATGCTCCAGCACGACAAGGAGATCGAAGTCTGGATCGAGCCCAAGCCCAATGAGCCGACCGACATGGCCTACGTGCCCACCATCGGCCATGCTGTAGCCCTGGCCTATGCAGCGAGCGATCCCAAGCGCGTGAAGGGCCTGATCGAGACCGCCCACGCCCTGCTCGCCGGCCTGGATGCCAGCGATGAAATGGCCTTCGCGCTTGCTCATGACAAGCTCGCCAGCGTGCACCTGAACGACCAGAACGGCCTGAAGTACGACCAGGACAAAAACTTCGGCTCCGCCAACCTGCGCGGCGCCTTCAACCAGGTGCGCGTGCTTGAGGAAGGCGGCTTCGGCAGCAAGGGCGAGTTCGTTGGTCTGGATGTAAAAGCCATGCGCACACAGAAGGGCACAGGCGTCACGGCCCATCTCACCTCCAGCCGTGAGATCTTCCTGCATCTGGTGGACAAGGTGCGCTCCTGGGATCATAAGCTGGAGCAGCGGCTTGTGGATGCGCGTGATTACGAGGCCCTGGAACTGGCCGTCATGAAGCATCTCATGGGCGTGAAGTAACCGTCTCCCATCACCTTTTCCAACCATGAAAGAATTCCGTCTCAACCGTCTTTTCAATGCCAAATCCGGCCGCTGCTTCGATGTCGCGGTGGACCATGGTTTCTTCAACCAGCCCGGCTTCCTGCAAGGCATCGAGGACATGCGCGAAGTCATCAAGGTGCTGGTGGATGCCGCGCCCGATGCCATCCAGCTCACCCTCGGCCAGGCGCGTCATTTGCAGGCCATCCCCGGCCGTCAGAAGCCGAGCCTGGTGCTGCGCACCGATGTGGCCAACATCTACGGCAAGGAGCTTCCGGACACCTCCTTCAGCCTCATGATCGAGGAGACCATGCTGCAAGCTGTGCGCTACGACGCGGCCTGCGTGTGCGTGAACCTCTTCCAGATCCCCGGCGCGCCGGAAGTGCATGCGCAGTGCGTGGAGAACATCCTCAAGCTCAAGCCTCAGGCCGATTATTATGGCATGCCCATGATGGTCGAGCCGCTGGTGTTCCAGCCCAACTCCCAGGCCGGCGGCTACATGGTCAACGGCGACCTCACCGCCATCAGCTACCTCGTCCGCCAGGCCGTGGAGCTGGGCGCCGACATCATCAAGGCCGACCCTACGGATGATGTGAACCTGTATCACAAAGTCGTACAAGTCGCCTCCGGCATCCCCGTGCTCGTCCGCGGTGGCGGCCGTGTCAGCGACCGCGAAATCCTCCAGCGCACCCAGGGCCTGCTCGAACAAGGCGCCGCCGGCATCGTGTACGGCCGCAACGTCATCCAGCACCCCTCGCCCAAAGGCATCACCCAGGCTCTGATGGCGATGGTGCACGACAATGTTAGCGTGGACGAGGCGCTGAAGCTGGTCGCTTAGAGAGATCCAAGACTGTAAGATTCAAGAGGCAAGACCTGAGGGCGTGGCGGCTCTCAGGTCTTCTGTTTTTGAAGGTTCACTTTGCCGGGACAGGATGAACGGTCAGGCCTTCTGCCTCAGCGAGATCTCGTTGACGATGGTCGAAGGACAGGAACGTGACTGCCTTTAGTTCCAGGGCGGTGGCGACGTGAAGAATGTCCATCGCGCCGTAGGTGACGTCAGCCGTGTAATGGGCGCTGAGTCGGCGTGAGCATGTGAGCAGCCGCCGCATTGGTATTTCCCGCACAAGAACCATCCCCTCGACAAGGGCGCGTTTCAAACCTTCGATGGCGTGATGTGTTCCGGCTGCGGTGCATCTTCCTCCAACACGAAAGCCCCGAATCGTATTCTCTGCTTCAAACAAAACCAGGGGCGAGGCAGTAATGCCTGCATCCCATTTCTGCCACCACCTCCATGCCTTGCGATTGTGGTCGTCAGAAGGTGTGAAAGCAGCGACAAGAAAACTGGCGTCCGCAAAGACGGTCATGTGTCACGGCGAAGTCGGACGAGCTCGCCCACCGCATCAAATCCTTGCTCGCCGGGCTTGAGCATGAATTCACCGGCAAATCGAGAAATGGCGGCACTGACACTCTTCCGAGTGGGCCGAGGCTTTCGGTGGGGCTCCGCTTTCTTCGCTGAATTCGTGGCCGATTTCACGGTAGAAAATAGAGTGAAAGCATCCGCTGCGCAACCTTGCTCTCAGGTCTTCTGTCTCTTCCGAAACTCTCCCGGCGTCACCCCGTGCCGGTCCTTGAACGCCGCCTGCAAATAATGGCTGTGGGTAAAGCCCGTCTGGGCCGCGATGGCATCGATGGTGAGATCCGTGTCGCGCAACAGATGTTCCACGCTGCGGAAGCGGATGCGCTGGATTTCTTCCTTGGGCGTGCGGTTTAGCGCGGCCTGCATGCGGCGCTCCAGGGTGCTGCGTGAGGCGTTGAGCTTGCGGCAGATTTCATCCACGGTAATGCCGCTGCTGGCGCCTTCGCGGATGAGCCTGGCGGCGCGGGCGACGAGCTGGTCGTTGATGACCAGTTCATCGGAGGAGGCACGCACGACGATGCCTTTGGGCGGCACCACGATGTCTTTTTGCGGCGGCCGCTCGCCGCGCATGAGCTGGTCCAGCATCTGCGCGGCCAGATAGCCGACGGTGGCGCCGTCGAAGCGCAGGCTGCTGAGGGGAGGGGAGGCGAACTCGCACAGGGTTTCTTCGTTTTCTGTGCCGACGACGGCGACTTCTTCCGGCACGGAAAGACCGGCGCGCTGGCAGGCGTCGAGCAGTCTTACGCCCATCTGGTCGTTAGCCGCGAACACGCCCACCGGCCGGGGCAGCTTCGCCAGCCAGGTCATGAGCCGCGCCTGGCTTTTTTCCCAGTCCTTCACGCTGTCGGATTCTCGCTCCGGCAGCAGCGCGCAGTCGCAGCCGGCGGCTTTCACGGTGCTGACGAAATTTTGCACCCGCTCCTCGAAGAAACGTTCCGTGTGCAGGCTGTAGGCGGCAAAGGTGCGGTAGCCGCGGTTGAGAAAGTGCTCGGCCACCGTGCGGCCGATCAGCCGGTTGTCCATGCCCACCGAGGGCAGGTCGCGGCACAGATGGCTGGAGCGCGTCTCCACGGCGGGCAGGCCCGTGGCGGCGATGATGTCCGCCGTCTCGCGGTTGTACGTCCGGCTGATGATGCCGTCGCCGTCCCAGTTGCGCAGCCACGGCGGCGGCGAGGAGTCCAGCGCGCGCAGCTCGATGAAGGTGGACCACGGCCCGTGCTCGGCCACGTAGCGGCGCACGCCGCCGAGCAGTTCGCGGGTGTAGGTGCGCGTGGTCTCCACCAAAAGGGCGACCCTCGGGATGCGACGGCGGGTTTCGGACATGTGACGAAAAACCTGAGGAAGGCTGCATCATACCCGCAGTGACAACTGCCTGGCAATCACGTTTCATTGCCACGCACCCCGTTGTTTTCATCATCTATGTCCAAGCCCAAAGTCCTTATCATTGTCGGCGACGCCACGGAAACCGTGGACACCCTGTATCCTTATTATCGCCTGATCGAAGGCGGCTACGAGCCCGTGGTGGCCGCTCCTGAAAAGCGCCGCTACCAGATGGTGCTGCACGAGATCAAGCCAGGCTGGACCATCACCAAGGAGTGGGAAGGCTACTCCATCATGGCCGACGTGTGCTTCGCCGAAATCAATCCCGAGGAGTACGCCGGCATCTTCTTCAGCGGCGGCCGCGCCCCCGAATACATCCGTGAAGACGAAGACCTGCTGCGCATCACCCGCTGGTTCTGGGACAACAAGAAGCCCTGCGCCAGCGTGTGCCATGGCGTGGAGATTCCCGCCCGTGCCGGCATTGTGAAGGGCCTGCGCATGGCCACCGTGGCGAAGTGCAAGTTCGACCTGGAAATCTGCGGCGGCATCTACGTGAACGAGCCCTGCGTGATCGACCAGCACATGTTCAGCGGCCGCACCTACCATGACAGCGGCCACTTCATCGCCCCTTGGATCAAGGCGCTCGACGCCTCCATCGGCAAAGCCTGATACACTATATTATGCAAACACGACGCCACTTCCTGGGCCGCGCCGCCGGCGCCCTTGCTTTCTCCGCTGTTCCGCTGTCCGCACGCGCCGCCACCGGAAGCTTCAGCCTGGGCATGAGCCTGTACGGCATGAAAACGCTGCCGCTGGACGTGGCGCTGAAGACCTGCGAGGAAATCGGCTACCACAACGTGGAGCTGGCCCTCAACAAGGGCTTCCCCACCGAGCCGAAAATCTTCACCACCGAGGCGCGCAAAGAGGCCGTGAAGCAGCTTCATGACCTGAAGCTGGGCCTTTCTTGCATGATGCTCAACATGAGCCTCGCCGCGGATGAGAAAACCAACACCGGGTTCCTTGCCGACATCAAGGAAGCCGCCGCGCTGGCCTATGAGCTGTCGCCCGAAAGCCCGCCGCTGATCGAGACCGTGCTCGGCGGCAAGCCTGCCGAATGGGACCAGATCAAGGACCGCATGGTCGAGCGCCTGCAGTCTTGGGCGGATGCCGCCACGGCGGGCAAGGTGGTCATCGCCATCAAGGCCCACGTCGGCAGCGCGGTGAATTCGCCCGAGCGCCTGCTGTGGCTGGTCGAGAAGGTCAAAAGCCCGGCGATCTGCGTGGACTATGATTACAGCCATTTCGAAGTCGCTGGCATCCCGTTGAAGGACAGCCTGGAGGCTCTGCTGCCGCACACCAAGTTCATTCACGTGAAGGACACGGTCGGCGACTCCGCCAAGTTCCAGTTCCTGCTGCCAGGTGAAGGGCATACGGACTATGCGAATTATTTTAACATCTTGAAGCAGCACAATTACACCGGCCCGGTGGTGGTGGAAGTCAGCGCCCAGATCTTCAACAAGCCAGGCTACGACCCCGTGGCCGCGGCAAAGAAGTCGTACACGTCCCTCGCCGCCGCCATGACCAAGGCCGGGGTGGCAAACAGCTAATTTAGTTGTTAAAAAGCCATGCCCGTCATCACCTCATCGAAATCGAAGCCGGAGTACGATGTCATCATCGTCGGCTCCGGCGCGGGCGGCGGCCAGATGGCCTTCACGCTCACCATGGCCGGCCTCAAGTGCGTGATGCTGGAGGCCGGGCGCAACTATGTGCCCGAGGCGGAGACGGCGATGTTCCAGCGGCCGGAGCACGTGCCGTTGATGAACACGCCCACGCCGGACAAGCACATGGGCTTCACCGACGCGACGGTGGACGGCGGCTGGGAGGTGCCGGGCGAGCCATACACACAGGCCAGCAGCAACGAGGAGGACAAGTTTTGGTGGTGGCGCGCACGCATGTTAGGCGGCCGCACCAACCACTGGGGCCGCATGTCCCTGCGCAACGGCCCTTACGACTTCAAGCCCCGCTCGCGCGACGGCCTGGGCTTTGACTGGCCCATCGGTTACGAGGATGTGGAGCCGTATTACACCAAGGTGGAGATGCTCATCGGCGTCTTTGGCACCAACGAGGGGCTGGACAACACGCCGAACTCTCCCGAGGGCGTGCTGCTGCCGCCGCCCAAGGGCCGGGCTTCGGAGCTGTATTTGCAGAAGCACGCGAAAAAGCTGAACATCCCCGTGGTGTCCATTCATCGCGCGGTGCTGACACGGCCGCTGGATGCGGACAACATCCCGAAGAAGCTCTTCCCCGGCAACCCCGCGGCGCAGCGCATCGTCGGTGACGGCATGCGCATGCGCGCCCCGTGCTTCTGGGCCACGGACTGCCATCGTGGCTGCGCCATCCGCGCCAATTATCAAAGCACCACCGTGCATCTGCCGCCCGCGCTGGCCACGGGCAACCTCGACATCATCCCCAACGCCCATGCCCGCGAGGTGATTCTCGATAAGGACGGCAAGGCCTCCGGCGTGCTCTACATCGACAAGACCACTGGCCGTGAAGAGCGGGTGAAAGCCCGCGCGGTGGTGCTGGCCGCGAGCAGCGGCGAGACGGTGCGCCTGCTGTTGAACTCCAGGAACGCGCAGCATCCGCAGGGCATCGGAAATGCCAGCGGATTGTTAGGCAGGTATGTGATGGATTCCGTCGGCGTCTCCGTCGGCGGCCAGGTGCCGGCCTTGGAAAACCTGCCGCCGCACAATGAAGACGGCGCCGGCGGCCCGCATTTCTACATCCCGTGGTGGAACTACAAGGACCAGCTCGGCGGCAAGTTCAATTTCGCCCGCGGCTACCATGTGGAATTCAACGGCACACGGCCCATGCCCGGTGGTCGCAATCCGTTGAGCGATGACTATGCCAAGGGCGCGTATGGCACCAAGTTCAAGGAAGAAGCGCGGCGTTATTTCGGCTCCTTCGTCGGCTACACCAGCCGCGGTGAGCAAATTCCCAACGAGGACTGCTTCGCCGAACTCGATCCGCAGGTGAAGGACAAGTGGGGCATCCCGGTGCTGCGCTGGCATTGGAAATGGGGTGAGCAGGAGCGCAACATGGCAAAGCATGCGGTGAAGACTTTTACCGATCTCATCGAAGCCATGGGCGGCAAGGCGCGCTCGCCCAAGGCTGCCATTGAGAACGGCGGCAAGGTCATTCATGAAGTCGGTGGCGCGATGATGGGCTCCGATGAAAAGAAGTCCGTGTGCAACGGCTGGAACCAGGTCTGGGGCGTGAAGAACCTGTTCCTTTCCGATGCCGCGCCGTTCCCTTCCAACGCGGACAAAAACCCGACCCTGACGATCATGGCCCTGGCCTGGCGCACGGGCGACTACATCATCGACCAGGCAAAGAAAGGAGAGCTGTGAACCCTCTTACAGAAGCAATGACCAGCACGCGCCTCGACCGCCGTGTGGTGTTGAAATGGTTTGCCGCCGCCGCGGCCTCCACCGCGCTGCCGGACTTCGCTTTTGGTGCTGAGCCAGCGGCGAAAGGCTATGGCACGGACCCGGATCTGATGAAGATCTACAAGCCGGGCGACTTCTGGCCGTTGACGCTCACCGCCACCCAGCACCAGACGGTCACCGCCCTGGCCGATGTGATGTTTCCCGAGGATCACCTTGGTCCCGCCGCCAGCACCCTGCGCGTGCCCGATTACATCGACGAATGGATCAGTGCACCATACCCTCTGCAGCAGAAGGACCGCGAGGCATTCATGCCCGGCCTTCAGTGGCTGGAAGATGAGGCAAAGAAGCGCTTTCAAAAGGACTTCGCCGCCCTCTCCCAGGAGCAGATGCACGCGATCTGCGACGACATTTGCGGCGAGCCCGCGGTGAAGCCAGCCTTCAAGACCGGCGCCGCGTTTTTCAAGAAGTTCCGCACCCTTGCCGCCAGCGCCTACTACGGCACGGACGCGGGCTGGAAGGCGCTCGGCTACGTGGGCAATGTCTCGCTGGCCAGCTTCGACGGCCCGCCGCCGGAAGTATTGGCGAAGTTGGGTGTGGAGCAGACGGTGAAGTAATTTTGCCGGAGTCCGAAAGACTGCCTCGTTTTCATTCGATTTTGAAAGTGGTAAGACCTCTTACCATTTACCAAGCATGAACCTCGCACCCGTCCGGCCGGTCAACAATCTCGTGGAGGAAGTCTGCCTCCGGCTCTCCTCGCACATCCGTTCGGAGCTGGCGGAGGGCGAGGGCTGGCTGCCGCCGGAGCGCACGCTGGCGGCCCAGCTTGGGGTGAGCCGGCCGGTGGTGCGGGAGGCGACGAAACGCCTGGAGCTGCAAGGGATGCTGGAGATCCGCCACGGCTCGGGCATCAAGATGGTGAACCGGCTGCACGCGCCGTTGAACAAGGCGGTGACCCTGCTGCTGCCGGATGAAGTGGAGCGCCTGCGCCAGCTCACGGAAACGCGGCTGATCCTGGAGCCGACGCTGGCCCGGCTGGCGGCGGAGCGGATGAAGGTGAAGGACCGCAAGCACCTGCGCGAGGTGCACCGGCGGCTGGTCGCGGCGCAGACCTCGGAGGAGGCGATCCCGGCGGACATGGATTTCCACCGCGCCATCGCCCAGGTGAGCGGCAACGACATCCTGCACCTGATGGTGGACTCGATGGCCGATCTGCACCGCTCCAGCCTGGCACGCGGCTATGAGCGGGCGACCATTGTTGATACGGTGGCCCAGCATGAGCGCATCCTTGCGGCGCTGGAGTCACGGGACGGCCACGCGGCCGCCGCCGCCATGCACCGGCATCTCGTCACCGCCTGGAATGACCTGGGCCTGCGCGGCTCCCCCTTGAATGTTTTGGTGCCATGAAAACGATCCTTGGATTTCTCTTTGCCTCGGTCCTTTCCGCCCATGGGGCGGGGGATGCCGCTTTCTTTGAACAGAAAGTGAAACCGGCGCTGGAAGCCCGCTGCGTGGCCTGCCACAAGGCGGACAACAAGAAGGGCGGGCTGGACTTGAGCAGCCTGGCGACGCTCCTGCAAGGTGGTGATGACGGCGGCGACCTGGTGCCGGGCAAGCCTGACGGCAGCGGGCTTTACACCCGCTCCGTACCTCATGACGGCAAGAAGCCGGAGATGCCGAAGAAGGGCGAGGCGCTGACGGCGGAGGAGGCCGGGGCGCTGAAGACCTGGATCGCCGAAGGCGCGGCATGGCCGGCAGGACTGGTGTTGAAGGAGAAGGCGAAAGCGGACAGGACCTTCTGGTCCTTCCTGCCGCTGTCCAAGGCCGGGCCGCCATCGGCCGAAGGAGCGCCGGAGGCATGGCGCGGCAATCCCATTGACCGCTTTATTTTCGCCAAGCTGGCTGAAAAAGGCTTGAAGCCCGCCCCGCCCGCATCGCCGCGTGACTTCATCCGCCGCGCCACTTATGACCTCACCGGCCTGCCGCCCGCGCCGCGGGAGGTGGAGGATTTTGTGAGAGAGTGTGATACAGCGTGGGATGCCGCCGTGGAGGCGCTCATCGACCGGCTGCTGGCCAGCCCGCGCTACGGCGAGCACTGGGGCCGCCACTGGCTGGACGTGGTGCGCTTTGGCGAAAGCCGGGGCTATGAGCGCAACCAGATCATCACCGACCTGTGGCCGTTCCGCGACTATGTCATCCGGTCGTTCAACGAGGACAAGCCTTTCGACCAGTTCATTCACGAGCACCTGGCCGGGGACGTGATCGGCAAGGGCAGGCCGGAGGT
>OUNM010330025.1_pt1 | contig 24749 bp, 19 predicted proteins | sample 1769961 | NCBI WGS metagenome assembly OUNM01 (sample SAMEA3914820, study PRJEB12502) | metagenome | biome: forest; material: soil | place: USA | collected 2012-03-12 | depth 0.3 m | reverse complement strand
GCTCGCGACCGGTCTCGGCCACGTGGGTGGCGTAGTTGAGGCCGACGCAGAGGATCTTTTCCGGGTTCGGCACGACAGGCAGCAACTTCACCGCATCGGCGGCGAACTCACCCGTTGCAGGCAGCGCGGCAAGGTCACCGGCCAGCACGTCCTTCAGCCATGCGTCCGCGCCGGTGGCGCCGAGATCGATCACCTTGTCCCCTTCGAGGCGGCCGAAGCTCTTGCTGCCATCGGGACGTTCGAAGCTGATGTAACGGTTCATGCGTAGTCTCCCCTGCCCCCCGCGTCTCACGCGGCGGCGGTCAAATGGTCAGAGCGGTGCGGCATCCCAGTCGCGGCGGAAGCGGAAGCGCTCCTCGGCACGGCGAAGGCCGTCGAAATCCTTGTCTGAGATGCCCCACTGGTCGATGCGGTTCGGCGGCCAGGTCCAATCGTCCGGCGCGCCGACCTTGTAGTCCTCCGGCACTTTCTCCACGGCGGTCGAGAATTCGATCACCGGGCCGAACGGGGCGATGAAGTAAGCGTAGACATTGGCGCCGGGGCCGTGGCGGCCAGGGCCCCAGGCGGGCACCAGCGCATGGTCACGCAACCGGCCGATGCCGCGCATCACTGCGTCCAGATCCTCCATCTCGAAGGCGACGTGGTTGAGCGAGGCGAAGCCGGCGCGGGCAAAGGCGGTGGAGTGGTGGCTGTCGTTGCAGCGCACGAAGACCATGCCCTTGGTGCGGTCCGACACGCGGAAGCCCAGCACGTCCTCCACGGCATCGCCGCAGGCTTCGGCATCGGCGGCGTTGAAGACGACGTGGGTGAGCTTCACCGGCAGGTCGCGCCCGGCGATCGGTTCGACTTCGGTGGCATCGACGAGGAAGCGCAGGATCGTGCCCTCTGGCAGTTCGACCAGCACGCCCTGCCCGCCGCCGAGGTCGTCGCTCGTGGTCGGGCTCGCCGTCCATCCGGCGGCAGCGACGCGGGCCTTCAGTGCTTCCAGTTCCTCCGCCGTGCAGACGAACGTGGTGGAGCGGACGAATTCGTCCTCCGACTTCTCCAAAGCCACAAGGTATGGAAACGGGCCGGATCCGCGTAGATAATGCGTTTCACCTTTGGGTTCCGCGGCGGCCATGCCCCAGATTTCGGTCATGAACGCGGCGGCGGCGGCCGGATCGGGCAGCGCCAGTTCGATGCTGCGCAGTTTCATGCTTCTATCTCCTGAGAGAGCCCCGCCGCGCAGATGCCGGCGCGGGCGCAGTCGGCGTCGCATTCGCCGGTGTCACCGCTGACGCCGACAGCGCCGATCAGCGTGCCGGCGGCATCGCGGATCACTACCCCCCCGGGAGAGAACGCGATGCGGCCGCCAACGGCAGCGGTGACGCTTTGAAAGAAAACCGGATTGCCCTTGGCCCGCTCGGCCAGCACGGCGGTGTCCGCGTCCATGCCCACGGCGCCTTCGGCCTTGGCCTTGGCGATATCGAAGCGGTAGAGACTCGCCCCGTCCTCGCGCGCGAAGGCGACCGGGTGTGCGCCTGCGTCGAGCACGATCACGGCCAACTGCTTGGCATTGCGGGCGCGTGCTTCGGCAAGCGTGGCGGTGACGATGGTCTGGGCCTGAGCCAGCGTGAGAGTCATGCGGCAAGCTCCTGATGGCTGAAAAGCTGAGCCGCACGGGCGGCAAGCAGGTCTTCGGCGCTGTGGCTGGCGGTTCCGAAGACGTAATGGTCGGGGCGGATCAGCACGGCGTCGGCGCCGTGGTCGTCCAGCCATGCGGTCACCGCGCCATTGTCCGGCAGGGTGCTGGCGGATACGCGCGTCACGTCCTTGGCATCGCCGGGCACGGCATCGTCGCGAACGAAGAGGCGCCAGTCGCCGCCGGTCAGATCGTCCAGCTTGCGGCCATCGGCCAGCACCGGCTGCACGAAGCGGGCACCCGCGCCGGAAGTGCCGGACAGCACCACGCCCTCGGCAATCGCCGGGATCAGGTCATGCGCGGTCTCGCCGGACTTGCGCGCGGCTTCCTCGCGGATGCGGGCGTCGCGCGCGGCGGCCTCGGCAGGGTCGAGTTCGCAGATGTAGCGCCCGGCAGCGACGGCGGCGCCGATCACGGCGCGGACATGCGGATCGCGCTCGGGCTGGTAGGTGCCCAGCACCGATGCATCGGCGCCGTGGTTGGCCACCGCGTCCATCTTCCACGCCAGATTGGCGACATCGCGCAGCCCATGGCACATGCCTTGCCCGAAGAACGGCGGCGTCTGGTGCGCGGCATCACCGGCGAGGAACACGTTGCCGACCTGCCATTGGTGGGCGACCAGACCGTGGAAGCGATAGGTTGCGGCGCGCACGATCGTGTGCGGAACGTCCGCCATCCACGCGCCGACCAATTCGGCCACCTTCTCCGGCGCTGACATTGCGACATCGTCCTCGCCGGGAAGCAGCATGAACTCCCACCGGCGATGGTCGCGGCGGCCGGGGACCACGGTAGCGGGGCGCGAGGGATCGCACATCATCACCGAGAGGCGCTGGAGGTCCGCCCCCTCGGGCACGCCGGAGAGCGGCGGGAACGCAACAGGCCCCTCGACTTCGGCGTCGACGACGAGCCAGGGCTCCTCGAAATCGAGATCATCCAGCGCGACACCCAGCGCCTTGCGGACCGAACTGCGCGCGCCGTCGCAGGCGATCACCCAGCGGGCCTGCGCGCTGCGCGTTTCGCCATCCCCGCTATAGTCGACGGTAACGCCGCTCTCGTCCTGCGTCAGGCCGAGAAACGTTGCGCCGAGCACGAGTTCGACGTTGTCCCGGTCCGCAAAGCCCTCGCGCAAGTGCGCTTCGAGTTCGGGCTGATAGAAGAAGTAGTCGTTGGCCCAGCCATAAGGGCGCGGTTTGCCCACGGTGCCCATGTAGCGGATCACGCCATGGTCGGCGCCGATATGCAGGTGGCCGTCGGTGGCGATCATGTCGCCCTCAACCCGGTCGATCACCCCGGCGGACTGGAACAGGCGCATCATCTCGTGATCGAGATGGACCGCGCGCGGCAGCGGGTAGTGTTCCAGTTCCCGTTCGAGAACCAGCACGTTGAGCCCTTTCAGGCCGAGAAGGTTCGCGGCCAGCGCGCCCACAGGGCCGCAGCCTACGACAACCACGTCGTACGACATCTTTTAAGACCCTGTTTTGGAGCAATTGATCCGGTTACTTCGGATCAATTGCTCCAAGTTCTTGGTTTGTCGCATTTTCCGAGTCATCAGGTGATTCCACCCGATTAGAAAATGCTCTAGTTCGGTTCGATCTCGGCAGGAGCCTTGTAGAGCGCCCCGCCCTTCATGATCATCTTCAGCCGGTCCTTGTCCTGGAGGATCGCGACGTCCGCCGTGGGATCGCCATCGACCAGCAGCAGGTCGGCCAGCCAGCCCTCCTTCACCAGTCCGACCTCAAGCCCCATCAGCTCGCCGCCGTACTGGGTGGCGGAGCGCAGGGCTTCGGCCGGGGTGAAGCCGAAATACTGGACGAAATGCTCAAGATCGCGGGCATTGCGGCCATGGGGATTGAACGGAAAGCCGTAGTCGCCACCCGTTAGGATGCGCACGCCGCGTGCCTTCAGCGCTGGCACCAGCTTGCCTTCAAGGCCCATGCGTTCGTTCGCGCTGGCCTTCATGTGCGTCATGTCGACATGCGGCGGCGGGTTCGCCTCCAGCGCGGCGACCGAGACGCCCGGACCGGGAGCGTAGAAGAACTTGTCCTTGTCCGCCGCCATGCGATCGACCGTCGCATCGTCTGCGAAAGAGCAGTGATAGAGCACGCGCGCACCAGCATCGAGCGCAAGGCCGATGGCTTCCGGCGAGTAGGTGTGCGCGGCGATCCACAGGCCGGCCTCACGCGCGGCTTCGCCGGCGGCTTCCAGTTCGTCGCGGGTGTAGAGTACCTGCATTGCCGAGCCCGGCTTCAGCGCATCCTCACCGGAGACGACCAGCTTGATCGACTTGACGCCCTCATCCTTGCAGTAGGCGACGAAGCCCCGCATCGCGTCCGGCCCGCGCCCGTTGAACACGTCGCCCGTATCGACGCCTTCGTCGCCTTCCGGGCTGCGTTCGAGGGTGGAGGGCACCATGCGCGGCCCCGGCGTCTCACCCGCAGCGATAGCCTGCGCGAGTTCCGGCTCGATCATGTCGCCCAGCGCGCCGGCCGAGTAGATCGAGGTGAAGCCATGGTCCAGCAGCACCCGCGCATTGCGCCAGGCGGCGACCTTCAACTCGTCCGGCGGGAGGATGAACTGGTGGTAGATTTTCTCGACCGAGGAGCCCCAGGTGAGGTGCGTGTGCGCGTCGACCAGGCCGGGCATCAGCGTCTGGCCATGCCCGTCGATCGTCACGTCTGCGGTTTCATCCGCCAGCGCATCGTCGCCGTAAGCGACACAGGCGATCCGGTCGCCGTCCACCAGCACCGAGCCGGTCTGGAGAGCGCTGCCGCTGCCGTCGAAGATGGATACATCGCGGATCAGGGTCCGCATCGCTCTCTCCCGTGTGTTCTCTTTCGAATTGAGAACGGTTTAACGGGTCAGCGCATCCAAAGTAAAATAATGATATTTCGATATGCCATAGTCAAAAACTATGGAACGGCGGGAAGCGCCGCCAGCATCGCCTCACCCAGCGGCGACAGCGCACCACCATCCATGCGCAGCACGCCGACGCTGCGTTCGAACACGGCCTCGGCAATGGCGATGGCACGGATCGAACCATCGGACATGCCATCCAGTGCGACGGTGCGCGGTAGCACGGTCACGCGGTCGGTATCGCGCACGATCGCACGGGTTGTCAGCAGCGAGTCGCAGCGGATCGTGGTGCGCGGCACCGAAACGCCGGCCGCGATGAACAACGCATCGACCTGACGGCGGAACGCGCCGCGCGCTTCGGGCAGCACCCAGGGCAGCGCCTCCACCTCGCGCAGCGAGACCCGGTCGCCCAATGCCGCGTGGTGCGGGCCGACGATCAACGCGAAGGGATCGCGCGCGGCGGTCACTTCCACCATGCCTTCGGGGATGGATTCGATCCGGGTGGTGACCATGGCGAGTTCGATCTCACCTTGCCGCAGCATCTCGTGCAGTTCGGCGTCGGGCCGCTCGACCACGCTGAGCGCGAAATCGCCCATCGCCGCTTCCATCCGCATGATCGCGCCCGGCAGCAGGGTCAACAGCGCGCCCGGGGTGCCGCCGATGCGCAAGGGGCCGGAAATGCGATGGCGGGCGTGCTCCACGTCGCTCACCGCATCGGCCAGCAGCGTCGCCAGCGCTTCGGATCGGCGTTGCAGCACCAGCCCCTCGCGCGTCAGCACGATGCCGCCGCGCCCGCGCTCAAACAGCACGGTGCCGAGCCGGCTTTCCAGCAAGGCAATGGTGTTGGAGACCGAGGGCTGCGACAGGTTCAGCACCCGCGCCGCCGCACTGATCGATCCGGTTTCGCAGACCGCGCGGAACGTCAGCAGCGCGCGCGGATCGACGGCCGGCAGGCGCGCCTTTCGCGGCGTGGAATGGTCGGCCATAAGTCCCGCTCCCCCGCTTCCGCTCTAGACCTGCCGCTTTTCGAGCTTGCGCGCGAGGGTGCGGCGGTGGAGGCCGAGACGGCGCGCCGCTTCGGAAATGTTGAATTCGCATTCGACCAAGGTGCGGTGGATATATTCCCACTCCAGCGTCTTGATCGAACTCTTGCGCCCGTCCACCGGCACGCTGGCATCGCCCTCAACGCTGGTGAAAGCTGCCTCGATATCGTCGGTGTTGGATGGCTTGGCAAGGTAGTGCGAGGCGCCCAGCTTGATCGCCTCCACCGCCGTCGCGATCGAGGCATAGCCGGTCAACACCACGATCCGCGTCTCGGGCGAGCGGGCATGGAGTGCCTGCACCACCGACAGACCGGACGACGCACCCAGCTTCAGATCGACCACCGCGTAATCGAAATCCTCCGCCGAGCAGAGGCTCTCCGCCTCATCCGGGCTGGCAGCGGAGCTGACGCGATAGCCGCGACGCTCGAACGAACGGCGCAAAGTGCGCGCGAACGTGGGATCGTCCTCCACGATCAGGAGTGTGGCATTCTCCGCGTCGGTGGCAGCGGCTTCGGTCATGGCTGGCTCGGTCAAAAGGGGGCCCCGGCGTTAATCGTCGCCCTTTCTGGGCTCGTAGGCCAGTGTAGCAAGGGGAATCGCAAGTTGCACCCTTGCGCCGCGATCGGGCAGATTGTCGACCGCGACTTTGCCGCCCAGCTTGCGGATCACGTTGACCACCAGGAACAGGCCTAACCCGCCGCCGTCGCGCCCCTTGGTGGAGGCATAGGGCTGGCCGACGCGCGGCAGGATTTCCGGATCGAAGCCGGGGCCACGATCACTGACAGTGAGGACGAGGCGGCCGGATTCGACCCAAGCCTCTATAACCACCAGGTCGGGCGAGACTTCCACGGCATTATCGATGACGTTGCCGATTACCTGGCGCAACCCCGGATCGGAGACGATCGAGCGGTCCTCATCGATGGAATCAAGGAAGCGCAACTCGCCCGACATGCGCGGGCGCCATTCGCGCAGGATCTCGCCAATGAAACCACGCAGGGTGGTGACGGCCGGCGCGACGCCGCGCATCTCGCCAGCGGACATCAGGATGCCGCTGACGATGGTTTTGCAGCGCTCAAGCTCGCGCCGGACGTCGACGAGGTCGGCTGAAAGGTCCGGGTCCTCGGCGATCGCCGGCTCGTGACTCCAGTCGCCCAGGATCACCGAGATCGACGAGAGCGGCGTGCCCAGTTCATGCGCCGCGCCCGAGGCCAGGAGGCCCATGCGGATGATATGGTCTTCCTCCGCCGCCTGCTGGCGCAGCGCGGCCAGCTTGGCATCACTCTCACGCCGGGTCAGATCAAGACGGGCGACGAAGACGATCAGCAGGACGGCGGCCAGCACGAAGCACAGCAGACTGCCGTAGATGTAGAGCTGGAACGGGTCGCGGGCCTGCACCGGCAGGCGCAGCGGCTCGTAATAGAACGTCAGCAGCAGCACGCAGAGGCAGGCGTTCACCGCCACCAGCGAACTCCACCTGAGGTCCAGGATGACGGCGGCGATAACGATCTGAAGCAGGAACAGGAAGGTGAACGGGTTGGTCGCACCGCCCGAGTGGTAGAGCTGCCAGCAAAGCGCGATCACATCGATCATCAGTGCCGAGAACAGCTCGCCCTGCGAGAACGATTGCCGTCTGAGCACCACGCTGGCGGAAACAAGATTGACCACGATCAGCAGCAGCGGCGCCAGCAGCAGCGGCGCCAGCGAAAGCTTCACGCCCAGCACCTGCTGGACGACGACGATGGTGACGAGCTGGCCGACCACCGCCGTCCAGCGCAACTGCGTGAGCAGGACGATGTTCGCGCGGCTGGCGGAACTTCCCGGAAGCCCGCGCGGCGCGAACAGGTCGATCAGCCGTTCCATCGGCGGCGGCGCCAGACGAAGACCAGCGCCATGGCCGACATCGCCGCCATCGCAAACCACGTCAGCGCATAGCTGAGATGGTTGTTGGGGAACTGAATCTGAGTCAAGCCTGGTACCGGAGCCAGCCCCTTGGGGCGGTTCGCCTGTTCCACTTGTGCATCGACGAAGGCGGGCACGACCGCGCCGATACCGCGCGCCTGCGCCATCGCATTGACGTCGCGTGAATACCAGCGATCCGCCTGCCGCTGGTTCGATTGGAGCAAGCTGCCATCGGGTTCATTCGAACGCAGCAGGCCTGTGACGGAAACCGGCCCCTCAGGCGTGGTCACGGCGGCGACCCCTGCGGTGGTGCCCGCCGGCACGAAGCCGCGGTTCACCCAGATCTGCCGTCCATCTTCCAACCGCAAGGGCGTCATCGTCCAATACCCGGTGCCGAGGTCCGTGGCGGCCCGCACCAGTGCGGTCGCCTTCCCCTCATACCGACCCTGAAGCGAAACGCGCAGATAGTCGAGGTCGGTGTTTTTCACCGCCTTCAGCCGCGCATCGGCGGGCAGCGGGATCGGCGCGGCGTGAACGCGCGCGTCGACACGGGCGATCAGCGCCTGCTTCCATTGCAGGCGCTGCACCTGCCAGATGCCGAGCGCCAGGAACGCGGCGATAGCCAGCAAAAGAAACGCGGCGAGCCCCCAGGGCCGCCGCGCTTCATTGGTTTCGATCATCTTGTGCATGATACGCTTGAAACCGTGACGATCAGGGCAGCTGCCCCATGTCGTGCGCGTTCATCGGCATCATGTTGTGGTTCAGGTGGTACATAACCCACAGCGAACCGGACAGCGTGATGACGAGCAGCACGATCGTGAAGATCAGCGCCATGACGGTCCAGCCGTTTTCGGCCTTCGTGTTCATGTGCAGGAAGTAGATCATGTGGACGACGATCTGCACCATCGCGAAGGCCATGATGACCAGTGCGGTGGTGGACTTGTCGGCGATCGCGCCGGTCATCACCAGCCAGAACGGAATGGCGGTGAGGACGACCGAAAGCAGGAAGCCGATCACATAATCGCGCATCGTGCCATGGCCGCTGGCGTGCACGTCGTCGACGTGCTCGTTGGGGTGGACGTGGTCGCTCATCACAGCATTCCCATGAGATAGACGAAGGTAAAGACGCCGATCCAGATGACGTCGAGGAAGTGCCAGAACAGCGAAAGGCACATGAGGCGGCGCTTGTTGGCCGGGATCAGGCCCTTGGTGCCGACCTGGACGACCAGCGTGAACAGCCAGATCAGGCCGAAGGTGACGTGAAGGCCGTGGGTGCCCACCAGCGAGAAGAACGCGGTGAGGAAGCCCGAACGCATCGGCGTCGCGCCCTCAGCGATCATGTGATGGAACTCATAGAGTTCGATCGACAGGAACGCCGCGCCGAACACGGCGGTAACCAGCAGCCAGATCTGCGTCGCGCCCTTCAGGTTCTTCTCCATGGCGAGCATGGCGAAACCGTAAGTGATTGACGAGAACAGCAGCATCGCCGTGTTCACGGCCACGAGCTTGAGGTCGAAGAGATCCTTCGGCCCCGGACCCGCCGCGAAGTTGCCGCCCAGCACGCCAAAGGCGGCGAACAGCATGGCGAAGATGAGACAGTCGCTCATCAGGTACATCCAGAAGCCCAGCATGGTGCTGCCGCCTTCGGGATGGTCATGCTCGTTCAGGTCGTAGAACGCGGCCTGAAGCTGGGGCTGGGTAAGCGGGGTCTTCATCTCGGTTGCAGTAGCAGTCATCGATCAAGCTCCTGCGGCTGCAAGCTGGCGCGTACGCTCGGCCTCGGTCGCTTCGACCGTTTCGACCGGGATGTGGTAGTCGCGCTTGTAGTTGAAGGTGTGGAAGATCGAGTAGCCGATCACGCCCAGGAACGACACGGCCGCGAGCCACCAGATGTACCAGATCATCGCGAAGCCCAGCGCCGTGGACAGGCCGGCCAGGATGATCCCGGTGCCGGTGCCCTTGGGCATGTGGATCGGACGGAAGCCCGAGGTCGGACGTTCCACGCCGCAGCGCTTCATGTCGTCCCAAGCGTCGATATCGTGCACGATCGGCGTGAAGGCGAAATTGTATTCCGGCGGCGGCGACGAGGTCGACCACTCCAGGGTACGGCCGCCCCACGGATCGCCCGTCTCGTCCTTCAGTTCCTCACGCTTCCAGATCGACACGGCGAACTGGAGGAGCATGGCGCCGATGCCACCCGCGATCATCAGCGCGCCGAAAGCAGCGACGATGAAGAAGGGCTGGAGCGACGGATCATCGAACACGCGCATGCGGCGGGTAACGCCCATCAGACCCAGGATGTAGAGCGGCATGAAGGCGAACCAGAAGCCCGGAACCCACAGCCAGAAGCTGACCTTGCCCCAGAACTGGTTGAGCTTGAAGCCGAAGGCCTTGGGCCACCAGAAGTTGATCGCCGCGAAGATGCCGAACAGCACGCCGCCGATGATGACGTTGTGGAAGTGGGCGATCAGGAACAGCGAGTTGTGGAGGACGAAGTCGGCCGGCGGCACCGCGAGCAGAACGCCGGTCATGCCGCCGATGGTGAAGGTCATCATGAAGGCGACCGTCCACATCATCGGCAGTTCGAACCGGATGCGGCCACGATACATCGTGAACAGCCAGTTGAACAGCTTCGCGCCGGTCGGGATCGAAATCACCATCGTGGTAATGCCGAAGAACGAGTTGACGCTCGCGCCCGAACCCATGGTGAAGAAGTGGTGCAGCCAGACGAGGTACGAGAGGATGGTGATGACCAGCGTCGCGTAGACCATCGACGAGTAGCCGAACAGGCGCTTGCCGCAGAACGTGGCGGTGACTTCTGAGAAGACGCCGAAAAGCGGCAGGATAAGGATGTAGACCTCAGGGTGGCCCCAGATCCAGATCAGGTTCACGTACATCATCGGCGAGCCGCCGAAGTCGTTCGAGAAGAAGTTGAAGCCCAGGTAACGGTCGACCGACAGCATCGCCATGACCGCCGTCAGCACCGGGAAGGCGGCAACGATCAGGATGTTGGTGCAAAGCGCGGTCCAGGTGAAGATCGGCATGCGCATCATGGTCATGCCCGGCGCACGCATCTTGACGATGGTGGCGATCAGGTTGACGCCCGAAAGCAGCGTGCCGACACCGGCGATCTGTAGAGCCCAGATATAGTAGTCGACGCCGACCCACGGGCTGTACGCCAGGTTGGACAGCGGCGGATAGGCCAGCCAGCCGGTCTGCGCGAACTCACCGATGAACAGCGAGGCCATGACCAGCACCGCGCCCGCCGTCGTCATCCAGAAGCTGAAGTTGTTCAGGAACGGGAAGGAGACGTCGCGTGCGCCGATCTGCAGCGGCACGATGTAGTTCATGAGACCCGTGACGAAAGGCATCGCCACGAAGAAGATCATGATCACGCCGTGCGCGGTGAAGACCTGGTCATAGTGGTGGGCCGTGAGGTAGCCCTCACTGCCGTTGAAGGCGATCGACTGCTGGATACGCATCATGACCGCGTCGGCAAAGCCGCGCAGGAACATGACAAGACCCAGCACCATGTACATGACGCCGATCTTCTTGTGGTCCACGCTGGTGAACCATTCCTTCCAGAGATAACCCCAGAGCTTGAAATAGGTGAGGCCGGCCACCATCGCCACGCCGCCAAGGGCGACGATGACGAAGGTTGCGAGCACGATTGGTTCCTGTGGCAGGGCGTCCCACCACAGGCGGCCCAATAGTGGGCTCCAGTGCGAATGGTCTACGGCTTCCATGTTCTATCAGTTCCGGGAAATCTGAGTGGAATGCGCGGGCGTGGAGACGGGAGCGGCAAGCGCTTCCTTATCCCGCGAAAGAAACGGCACAGCCTGCTGCGGCTCCGAAATGCCGGCGCCCGAAAGCGTCTGCATCGATGCCGGAGCCTTCACGCTCTTGTCGGGCGCGGAGCCTGGGTTCTGGCGGCAAAGCGCACGAACCCAGGCCAGCTCACGCTGGACAGCGGCCGACGGATTGGCGGAGGCACGGACGACGGCTTCGCGGCCGCCGCGATCATAGGACAGCATCTCGACATTGCGGATGCCCGCCTTGCCCAGGCCGCCACGGGCATCGATGGCCATCATTTCGCTGGCGCACATCTTGCCCGGCTGAACGCACATGTTGAGGATGGCGTTATAAAGGTCAGGCGAAACGGCGGCGAAGCGGGTTACGGGAACCTTCTCGCTCGGCTTTTCGAGCTGGAGGTAGGCGGCGCGGTCCAGCGTGCCGGCATTGGCATCGTCCGCACCGGCGGCGCCGGCCTTCGGAGTGGCGGTCTGCACGTTCTTCACCCAACTTGCGAAGTCCGCATCGGAAACCGCGTGGGTGGCGAAGCGCATGTGGGAGAAGCCCGCGCCCGAATAGTTGGCCGAGAAGCCGACCGAATCGCCAGCCTTATTCATCACTGCATGCAGGCGCGTTTCCATGCCCGGCATCGCGTAGATCTGGCCGGCCATCTCCGGCACGTAGAAGGAGTTCATCACGCTCGACGAGGTGATCTTGAACTGCAGCGGGCGGCCGGTGGGCACGACCAGCTCGTTCACCGTGGCGATGCCCTGTTCGGGATAGATGAACAGCCACTTCCAATCGAGCGCGACGACTTCGACTTCCAGCGGCTTGACGTCGGCGGCAACGGCGGTCTTGGCGTCGATCCGGCCGATGGTGCGGTAGGGGTCGAGAAGGTGGGTGCTCACCCAGGTCAGGGCGCCGAGGCAGATGATGATGAGCAGCGGGGCCGCCCAGATCAGAAGTTCAAGCTGGGTCGAGTGATCCCAGTGCGGGTCGTACTTCGCGGTCTTGTTCGCGGCACGATAGTGCCAGGCGAACCACGCAGTCAGCGCCATGACCGGGACGATAATCAGCAGCATCAACAGGGTAGAGGCGACGACAAGGTCACCCTGCTGCTGCGCGACATCACCGGAAGGGTGCAGCACGACGGCATTACAAGCGGACAGCGCACCCGTCAGGGACAGGGCGGCAGCGATCTTGGCGAGCGCGGGCAGGTGCCGCGGCTTCGGTCGGGACTCGGGTGGGCGCATGGCTGGAGCGCCTAAGCCGATGCCGCGAGTGCGAACATAGGACATTTTGTCCAATCCCCTTGACGTCAATCAATGACGATAGGGCCTCACCATGAACACGGGCGTTTTCGCGCGCCCGCTTTGATTCGTCCGCGACCGGCTTCGCGCGTTCCGCGTGGGGTCTGAAGCGGACCCGAGACGAAGGCCGCAGAATCGAAATGACCAGCACACCCCAGTCCAGAGACGCTCTGGGCCTGCCGACGTTCAAGGAGCATCACCAGCCCTCGCCGGGTGAGATCGCCATCGGCGTCATCATCGGCCGAACCTCGGAGTTCTTCGACTTCTTCGTCTATGCCATCGCCTCGGTGCTGGTCTTCCCGAAGCTGTTCTTCCCCTTCGTCGACGCGCTGACCGGCACGATCTATTCCTTCGCGATCTTTGCGCTGGCGTTCGTGGCCCGTCCGTTCGGTTCGCTGCTGTTCATGGTGATCGACCGTGCCTACGGCCGCGGCACCAAGCTGACGATCGCGCTGTTCATGCTGGGCGGGTCGACCGCGGCGATCGCGTTCCTGCCGTCCTACGCCTCGGCCGGCACCACCGCGATCTACCTGCTTTGCCTGTTCCGTCTGGGCCAGGGCTTCGCCCTCGGCGGCACTTGGGACGGCCTTGCCTCGCTTCTCGCGCTCAACGCGCCTGAAAACAAGCGTGGCTGGTATGCGATGATCCCGCAGCTCGGCGCGCCGATCGGCCTGATCGTCGCGAGCCTGCTGTTCGCCTACATGATCCGCGAACTGCCGGCGGCCGACTTCCTTGACTGGGGCTGGCGCTATCCGTTCTTCGTGGCTTTCGCGATCAACGTCGTCGCCCTCTTCGCCCGCCTGCGCATCGTCGTCACCGACGAGTTCGAGACCCTGTTCTCCACCCGGGACCTTCAGGCCGTCAGCGTTTCGGCGACGATCCGCAGCGAATGGCGCACGATCCTTGTCGGCGCCCTCGCCCCGCTCGCCAGCTTTGCGCTGTTCCACATGGACACGGTGTTCCCGCTTTCGTGGGTCTTCCTGTTCACCAACGATTCGCCCACGGGCTTCCTGCTGATCGAAGCTATGGCAGCCGCCTTCGGCTTCGCCGCCGTCGTCGCTTCCGGCCTGATCGCGGATCGCTACGGCCGCCGCAACCTGTTGGGCACTTGTGCCGTCGGCATCGCCGTGTTCTCGGGCTTCGCACCGCAGCTGCTGGATGCCGGCCCGATCGGTGAAGTGACCTTCATGGTCCTGGGCTTCATCCTGTTGGGCCTTTCGTTCGGCCAGTCGTCGGGCGTCGTCGCTTCCGGGTTTGCCACGGAGCACCGTTATGTCGGCTCCGCGCTCACCAGCGACCTTGCGTGGCTGTTCGGCGCCGGCTTCGCCCCGCTGGCCGCGCTGCTGCTCTCGGCCAACTTCGGCCTGATCGCCTCGGGCGGCTACCTGCTCTCGGGCGCGCTGGCGACCCTGGCGGCGCTCTGGCTCAACAAGGGCCTTGCTTCGCGCACCTGACGTTCAACAAACGTCGAGTGATTCGAGAGGGGCGCTTTGGCGCCCCTCTTTTTTTGCGCCACGGCCGCCCGCATCGCCCGCGCCCGGTTTGTTACGAATTGTTGCCCGGGCACGGGATCGGCCAATTTCAGCAGATTGCAGAGTTTGAGCACCTGTTCAAATAACGCCCTCCCGTAGTTTTTAAAAAATGAAGGCATTTCATTTGACAAGTCCGCCGGCGGCCTAGCACCCATACCTCCAAGAAAAATTTATATAAAATGGAGGGAGAGTTCATGCGCGCTTACAAGCAGCTTCTGCTGGCTTCGGTGGGGCTACTGGGGATGAGTTCCCCAGCGCTGGCCCAGGAACAGCAGCAGCCGGATGCCACTGCCGAAGCCAGTGCCGCCAACGAGGCGGCCAACGTCATCATCGTTTCCGCCCGCCGCCGCGACGAAGACGTGCAGGACGTGCCTGCGGTAATCGACACCGTAACCGCGGATGACATCTCCAAGCTCAGCATTCGCGACTTCAAGGAAGTGCAGACGCTGGCCCCCGGTCTTGAACTGACCACCAACGCCAACGGCATCGGCGGCAATGCCAAGATGCGCGGCGTCAACTTCGACGTAAACGCCAGCGGTAACAACCCAACTGTCGAATTCTACATGAACGACGCGCCGACCACCGCCGGCCTCGTGCTCCAGCAGATGTACGACATTGGCCAGATCGAAGTTCTACGCGGGCCGCAGGGCACCCTGCGCGGCCGTGCATCGCCTTCGGGCTCGATCACCGTCACAACCAAGAAGCCGGACCTCTATTCGTACGGCGGCGTCATGGACATGACTGCCAACGACATTGGCACGCTCAACTTCAAGGGTGCGGTCAACATTCCGGTCGTCGAAGGGATCGCCGCAATCCGCGCCGCCGGCGTCTGGGACGAGAACGAGGGCGACCGCGTCCGTTCGATCTACAATAATCCCGATCCGTTCTGGCGCACCAAAAGCGGCCGCATTTCGGCGCTCGTCACGCCGACTGACTGGCTGCGCTTCGAAGGCATGTATCAGCGTACCGACGTTCAGGGCCGCACTTACGACCAGGTCGCCTCGTTCACTGAAGCCAATCCGGACGCCACGCCCAGCCCGGTCGTGATCTCGACCAAGGATCGCCTGTCGATCCAGGAAGACCCGCGCGTCATCCGCCAGTTCTTCGACCTCTACAACTGGCGTGCCGAAGCGAGCCACTGGGGCCAGCGCCTGATCTACCAGGGCCAGCATTATACCCAGAAGATCCATTCAACCGACAATGTCGACGATGGCAACTTCTTTGCGGGCGATGTGAATCAGGTCACCGATACCTATTCCACCTCAACCTCGCACGAAATCCGGTTGCAGAACGACGAACGCCTGTTCGACATGTTCGACTACGTCGTCGGGTTCTTCGATAACCGCAATCATCCCGATACCACGCTCAACAACCCGACCATCGTTCGCCTGCCCTATGTTCCGGGCGTGCCGCAACTCAACGGCGGCATCGCGAGCATCGTCCAAACTCCGGTCGAAAGCGAAGGCAAGTCGCACGAGCAGTCGTTCTTCGGCAACCTGACCGGGCACTTCGGCGGTTTCGAAATCGCCGGCGGTGTCCGTCACATCGATTACAAGAATCGCGGCATTCTGACAGTGGGCGGAAATGTCATTTCCGACCGCCCGCAGCATGAAAAGGCGTGGATTTACAGCGGATCGCTGAAATACAATTTCTCGCGCGATTTCATGATCTATGCCTCAACCGGCAGCTCCTGGCGTCCCGGCATCGACGTTGTTGGTGACTTCAACATCGCCCCTTCAGCGCTCGAAAGTTCGTTCCTGCACCTGCCGGCGGAAACCTCGAAGTCGTATGAAATCGGCATGAAGTCCACACTGCTTGATGGCCAATTGCGCTTCAACCTCACCGGCTATCACCAGAAGTTCAAGAACTACCCCTACCGTGCGCCGGGCAATGGCGTGTTCTACATCAACACTGTGGCGGTGCGCGATGCAACCGGCGCCGTGACCAGCCTTGCCCAGCAGGTGAACAACTTCAACTTCGTGGGCGCCGTCCCGGTCGAAGTGAACGGCGTGGAGGGCGACGTGTCCTACACCGTCCTGAAGGGATGGGATCTCAGCGCCCAGGCCAGCTATTCGCTGGGCAAGATCAAGAACGGGACCATCCCGTGCAACGATCTCAACGGCGACGGCGTGCCGGACGCGGTGACCAGCGCACCTACGCTGGCTCAGCTACAGCAGGCGGTCGGCGCGAACAATATCGCCTCGTGCCAGGTCAACCAGCGTTCCGGCTTCCAGGCCCCGTTCAGCGCCACGGTGCAGAGCGAGTACAGCTTCCCGGTCATTCAAGGCGGCAATGCCTACGTCCGCGGCTTGCTGACCTACTATGGCAAGTCGAAGGGCGATCCGACCAACGCCTATGACGACGTGTCCGACTATGCCCTGGTAAACCTGTTCGCCGGTCTGCGTGCGGATGACGGTGCCTGGGAAATCGGCCTCTATGCGAAGAACGTGTTCAATACGACAGAAACGCTCACCCGCACGACGCCACTCTACACCGCGTACCAGCAGCTCGGCCTGACTCCGACAGGCGTAAGCAGAACGACTACGGCTGCAACCTACACCAGCACTTACACGGGCGTGACCACCACGATCCCGCGCGAGTTTGGCATCAACGTGCGTTACGCTTTCGGCTCGCGCTGATCGCACTATCCGCACACGAAAAGGGGCGGCAAGGCACTGGCCTTGCCGCCCCTTTCTCTTTGGGCGCAGCTCCTGGAACTCAGGTTTCCTGCCAGTTTCCGCCCAGCGCGCGGAACAGGTCCACTTGCGCAAAGGCCACCGCGCGCGTGGCGGAGGCATAGTCCGCCTCAGCCCCAGCCAGCGTGCGCTGGGAATCGAGTACGTCGAGCGCGTCGATCTGCCCCCTGCTCTGCCGCGCCATGCTGACGTCAGCCGCGCGCTTGGCCGCATCGCGGGCCGAAGCGAGCCGGTCCTTGCGCAGTAGCGCGTTGCGATAAGCGGAAAGCGCCGTCTCGGTCTCTTCCAGCGCCGTCAGCACGGTGCCGTCGAACGTCGCGAGGTCGGCCTTGGCATCGGCGCGGGCACCGCCGATCCGCGATCGGATCGCTTCCTGGTTCGGGAACGCCCAGGAGATCATCGGCCCGACCAGCCAGCGCAAAGGCCCGCCGCCGAAGATATCCGTCGCGCCCACCGCCGTGGTGCCGATCGATCCGCCCAGCGTGATCTTCGGATAGAGATCCGCCGTCGCCACGCCGATCCGCGCGGTGTCGCCGGCCAGACGGCGCTCTGCCGCCTTCACATCCGGACGGCGTGCCAGCAAGGTAGCGCCGTCACCCACCGGGATTGGCTGACCAACATCGGGCGTGGTCGTGCGATCGCGCACCGAAGCCGGCAGGTCCTGCGGCGTCCGCCCGGTCAGCGTCGCCAGTCGGAACATCGCCGCATCGCGCGTAGCCTGAAGGCTGGGGATCGCCGCCGCCTGCTGCTCGCGCAGCTGCGTCACGCGGATCACGTCCAGCTTCTGGTTCAGGCCGCGTTCGAAGCGGGCATTGGTGATCCGCTCCGACTTGTCGAGCAGCGCCACGGTGTCCTGTGCCACCGCGATCTGCTCGGCCGCGCTGGTCGCATCGACATAGGCGCGCACGGTATCGGCAACCACCGTCACCCGCACCGCATCGGCATCCTCTATCGAGGCGGCAAGATCGGCGCGCGAAGCCTCGATCCCCCGCTTCACGCGGCCGAACAGGTCAAGCTCGTAGCTGACTGAAAGCTCGCCATCGACGCGGCGCCCTTCCCGATCATAGCCCGGCAGCACCTGGCTTTCTGAAACGCGGCCGTAAGTGCCGCTGGCGTCGATCCCGGTCTGCGGCAGAGCGTCGGACTTGGAACCGCGCAAGTTCGCCCGCGCCTTCTCGATCCGGGCCACCGCCACGCGAACGTCGGTATTGGCGGCCAGGGCATCGGCGACCAGACCGTCCAGCACCGGGTCCTTGTAGAGCCGCCACCAATTATCGTCCGGCCAGGCATTGGTCACTTCGGCGGACTGGACGCCCGCGAAAGGCGCGCTCGCCGTGGCCGGCGGCGTCGGCGCGACATAGTTGGGTCCGACGGCGCAGGCAGAGAGGCTGGTCGCGGCAAGAAGCGCCGCGACCATGGTTTTGATATTCATGGACATCATCCGTCCTTTCATTCCGCCGGGATCACCGCATGGCTCTCGTGATGCGGTGCTGCGGGTTTCCGGCGCAGCGCCGCCGCGAGCTTGCGGCAAACGACGTAGAAGGTGGGCGTGAACAGCAGACCAAAGGCAGTCACACCGGCCATACCGAAGAACACTGCCGTACCCAGCGCCTGCCGAAGCTCGGCGCCCGCACCGCTCGCCACCACCAGCGGCACCGCGCCGAGGATGAAAGCGAACGAAGTCATCAGGATCGGGCGCAGACGAGTGCGGGCCGCATAGACGGCAGCCTCCGCCGGCGAGTAGCCCCGCTCCTCTTCGGCCTGTTTGGCGAATTCGACCACAAGGATCGCATTCTTGGCGGCAAGCGCAATCAGCACGACCAGGCCGATCTGGGTGAGGATGTTATTGTCCATCCCACGCAGGTTCACGCCCAACATGGCCGCGAACAGGCACATCGGCACGATCAGGATGATCGACAGCGGCAGGGTCAGGCTCTCGTACTGGGCAGCCAGCACCAGGAAGACGAACAGCACCGCCATGCCGAAGACGATTCCGGCCGTGTTGCCCGCAGTTGCCTGCTGATAGGCGATACCCGTCCACTCATGGCCGTAGCCCGAAGGGAGCGTTTCGTTCGCCACCTTCTCCATCGTCGCCAGCGACTGGCCCGAGGAATAGCCCTTGCCGTAGCTGCCGTCGATTTCCACCGCCGGGTGCAGGTTGTAGCGCACCACGCGGTAGGGTCCGGTCTCGTCCTTGAAGGTCGCGACCGAGCCGACCGGCACCATCGCACCCGAGTCCGAACGCGCCTTGAGATTGGCGATATCCGCCGTCGATCCGCGATAGGGCGCATCGGCCTGCGCGGTGACGCGATAAGTACGGCCCAAGAGGTTGAAGTCGTTGATGTAGGACGAACCGAGGTAGACCTGCATCGCTTCGAAGATCTTGGACGGAGAGACGCCCAGCATGTCGGCCTTGCGGCGGTCCACGTCGGCATAGACACGCGGGGTGTTCATGCTGAACAGGGTGTAGACCTGCTGGAGCTGTGGCTGCTGGTTGGCCTGCGCGATCAGCGCGCCGGCAGCCTTCTGGAGTTCACCCAGACCACGGCCTTCCTTGTCCTCCACGATCATGCGGTAACCGCCGGGGGGGACGATGCCGTTTATGGTCGGCGGCGGGATCAGCAGCACCTGCGCCTTGTCATAGCCCTTCATGGCCTCCTGCGCCTGCGCCATGATGCCTTCGTACGTCACGCCGAGTTGCTTGCGCTCCTCGAAGCTCTTGAAGGGGAAGTAGATGGCGGCGGCATCGGGCGCCGCGGTCTGCGACGGGCCGTGGAAGCCCGCGAACATCACCGCACCGCGCAGGCCCTTGATCGGCAGCAGACGCTTGGCAACGTCCTGCGACACTTCATCCGTGCGGCTGAGCGAGGAGCCCGGCGGCAGGAAGATCGCGGCCAGGAAGTAGCCCTGATCCTGCTGCGGGATGAAGCCGGTCGGCGTTGCCCAGAACATGCCCACGGTGGCGGCGATGAGAGCGGCATAAGTCGCCATCATCTTCACCGGCGCCTTCACCAGCTTGAGCGTCAATTGCGCATAGCGCTCGCTCATCCGTTCGAAGCCGTGGTTGAACTTGTCCGCCGCGCCTTGCAGCGCCTGCTTCCAGCGCGGGGCATTGGCGGGGAGGCCATGCTTTTCCCGCAGAAGCAGCGCGGCCAGAGCCGGCGAGAGCGTGAGCGAGAGCAGCAGCGAGATCGCGGTGGCCGTGGTGATGGTAACGGCGAACTGCTTGTAGAACTGCCCCGACATGCCGGTGATGAACAGCGTCGGCACGAACACCGCGCAGAGCACCAGGACGATGGCGATCAGCGCGCCGGTCACTTCGTCCATCGAGCGCCGGGCGGCCTCGATCGGCTTCATGCCTTCTTCGATATAGCGTTCGACGTTCTCGACCACGACGATGGCGTCGTCGACGACGATGCCGATGGCCAGGACAAGCCCGAACAGCGAAAGGTTGTTGAGCGAGTAGCCGACTGCCGCCAGCATGATCGCGGTACCGACAAGCGAGACGGGGATCGCGATGATCGGGATCACTGCCGCGCGCCAGTTCTGGAGGAAGACGAGGATCACGAGCACGACCAGGATCACCGCCTCGAACAGCGTGTGATAGACCGCGTCGATCGACTGGCCGATGAATTCGGTGGGGTTGTAGATCACCGAATATTCCAGGCCCTTGGGGAAGGACTTGGCGACATCGTCCATTTCGGCGCGCACGGCCTTGGCGGCGTCGAGCGCGTTGGAGCCCGGACGTTGCAGCACCGCGATCACGACGGTGGGCTTGCCCGAGAGATAGGTGTTGGTGGTGTAGTCCTGCGCGCCCAGTTCGACACGCGCAACGTCGCGCACGCGGACCTGACGGCCATCGGCATCGGTACGCACGACGATATCGCCGAACTGTTCGGGCGTGTTCAGGCGGCCCTGCATTTCGACGCCGACCTGGTAGGCATTACCCTTGTCGAACGGCGGGGCGCCGATCGAACCGGACGAAACCTGCACGTTCTGGGCCTTCAGCGCGTCCACGATCTCGCCCGCCGTCAGGTTCATGGCGGCGGCCTTGTTGGGATCGATCCAGATGCGCATGCCATAGTCGCGCGAGCCGAACAGCTGCACGTCGCCCACGCCGTCCAGACGCGCAAGGCGGTCCTTCACCTGGGTCAGCGCGTAGTTCGACAGATAGTCGCGGTTCAGCGAGCCATCGGGCGACTGCAGGTTCACGACCATCAGGAAGTCTGGCGAGGTCTTGCGGGTAACGACGCCCATGGCGCGCACCGCTTCGGGAAGGCGCGGTTCGGCCACGGCCACGCGGTTCTGCACCAGAACCTGCGCGGCATCGAGATCGGCACCGATCTTGAAGGTGACGGTGATCGTCACCTTGCCGTCGCCGGTCGATTGCGAGGACATGTAAAGCATGTTGTCGACGCCGTTGATCTCCTGCTCGATGGGAGCAGCCACGGTGTCGGCAACGGTTTCGGCGGAAGCGCCAGGATATTGGGCGGTCACCGTCACCGTCGGGGGGACGATGTCGGGATATTGGCTGACCGGCAGGCCGAAGAACGCAAGCGCACCCACCACGGTGATGAGCACCGCGATGACGCCTGCGAAGATCGGCCGGTCGATGAAGAACCGGGAAAATCGCATGGGAATATGCCCCTCTCACGGGGAGCGGTCACGAAATGGACCGCCCCCCTGATGGGTGGATCAATGGGCGATGGTGGCCTGCGCCGCGGCGGGCGAGCTGGGGCCGGAAGCGGCAGCGGCGGCCGCTGCCTTCATATCGGGCGCGATCTGGCCGCGACGGGTATTGACCTTGGCGCCGGCAACGGCGGCCTGATAGTTGGAGATGATGACGCGGTCGCTGGGCACGAGCCCCGTGCGGATAACGCGCAGACCATCCACCAGCGGGCCGAGTTCCACCGGCTTGGCGGCAACGGTGCCATCCTTGCCGACCGTCAGCACCACCTTGCGCGCCTGGTCGGACTGCACGGCATCGTCAGGCACCAGCATAGCCTTGACGGTGCCGCCTTCGGCCAGGCGCATGTTGCCGAACATGCCCGGCGTCAGGAACCCGTCCTGGTTGTCCAGCACGGCGCGCACGCGGATCGTGCCGGAGCGCGGATCCAGCCCGTTGTCGGTGAAGTCCAGCTTGCCGTTCCAGCGATACTGGGCCTCATCCTGCAGGCGCACCTGCACGTTGGCGGCGTCCTTGTGTTCCGCCTTTTCGCGCTGGGTCTTCAGGAACAGCGCTTCGGACGCGTCGAACGTGAAGTAGATCGGGCTGACGGCGTTGATCGTGGTCAGCAGGCTGGCGCCGGTGCCGTTCTCTCCGGAGACGAGGTTGCCCACGTCCACCCGGCGGTCCGAAATGCGGCCCGCAATCGGCGCGCGCACGGTGGAGAATTCGACATCGAGCGCGCGCTGGGTAACGCGGGCCTGCGCGGCGCCAAGCTGCGCGCTGGCGGCGCGTACCTTGGCGGCGAGCTGGTCCACCTCGCTGGCGGCCATCGCCTCGTCCCCCTTCAGGCCGGCGACGCGGGCATAGTCGGAACGGGCCAGTGCCAAGGCGCTCTGGGCCGATGCGACATCCGCCTTCGCCTCAGCCAGAGCCGCACGATAGGGGCGCGGATCGACCACGAACAGCGCCTGCCCGGCCTGCACATAGTCGCCATCGCGGAACAGGATCTGGGTGACCGCGCCGGAAACGCGCGGACGCACTTCCACGGTCTTGCTGGGGGCGAAACGGCCGACGTAGTCATCCCACTCGGTCACGTCCTTCACCAGCGGATTGGCCGCCTGCACGATGGCGGGCGGCATCGCGGCAGCATCAGCAGGGGCTTCGTGGAACACCTTCCACCCCAGCCCCGCCACCGCGACGAGGGCGATGGCACCGATCGCCATGTGGCGACCACTTCCTCGCTTACGGCCGGTGTCGCCGATCGGCGTCGACACCTCGGCCAGGTCTTCCAGTTTTACGGGAGCATTCACGCAGCAAGCCTCCGGACCGGGGCGCGCAGGCGCCCGATAAAATCGATGACGGCGCCGACCTTGGCTTCGCTGTGACCCGCAGCCTGAGCCTCGCGGATCGCCGAGACCGGCAAAGTGTAACCGTGGTGCCAGGCCTGGACCGCCAGCTGGCGCAGCGCTTCAAGCTGCTCGTTGGCGAGCATCTTGGAGGGCGGCGTCGGGCCGAAGATCAGGCGGCTAAGCCAGCGACGCGGGCGCTGCGGGATCAGGCTTTTCAGCCCATCCTCGCGCGCCAGTTCGACGACGCGGCGTTCGAGGCGGCTCAGCAATCCGCCATCCGCATCGGACATACGGGCGGCCGGGATCGGAACCACATTTGAATTTGCGACGGGCAGCGCCGGGTGCGCTGCATCGGAGAAATCGATGAAGGCCATGTCTGTGCTCCCTGGAAAGAAACCGACGCGCGCCCCCGGGACAGGAGGGGGAGGTAAGGGCGCGCGCCGGCGGGCTCCGGCGCAAGGGGCACCGGAAAGTCATTGGGTGCAGCCCAGCACCGCACGGAAACAGGGTTCCGCCGCGTGGGCCACTTTTCGTTTTTCAATGGAGCCGCCCGCGGGGGGGTCGGGCGGCGCCGGGGAGGAACTCCGGCCCCGTACTCCCGTTAAACGGCGAGTCGGCTATGCCCTCGTTCTGTACCGATTGGTATATATAGCGGTACAGAAATCGTCAAGCAGTTTTCTGTACCGCTCGGTAAAATTAGGTGCAACGCAGCAATTTCAAGGGCGTGAATGCTGGGTGAATGAAAAAAATCATCACCCTCTCCGCGCCTTAGCGGTTGCTGCCTTCCGCTGATGTCAGATTGATTCGCTTACTTACCCGGCCACATGGCAAGGAACGTATCGACCACGCTCTTTGCTTCCTGCGTGCAGGCACCGCCCTGGGCCTTTACCGACATACCCTGAAGCACGGTCGTCAGGCAGTGGGCCAAGGCGCGGGGATCGATGGTCTGGGGCAGATCGCCCTCATCCTTGGCGCGCGCGAAACGTTCGATCAGCGCTTCCTCGGTCGCGACGCGGCGGGCGACCACGAAGTCGCGGATGGAGGCATCCTCCATCGTGCAGGCCACCGTGGAAATCACGCTGAGGCACCCGTTCGGATCGTTGCCGCTGCCGCCACAGTGAGTCGTGATGGCACCGTTCAGCAGTCGCTCTGCCACGCCGCGCGCGGTCGGCGCTTCCAGCGCCTTGCCCACATAGGCCAGCTTGTCGCGCTCGTAGAGGTCCAGCGCCTTCTTGAAAAGCGCCTCCTTGTTCCCAAAACAGGCGTAGAGGCTAGGCTTGGTGATGCCCATCGCCTCGGTCAGTTCGGCCATCGACGCGCCTTCGTAGCCACGCTGCCAGAACACGCGCAGCGCCGAAGTAAGGGCCTGTTCGGGATCGAATTCACGCGGGCGACCACGGGGGGCGGCAATGGAGTCGGAACATTTCATACCGGTCGGTATATAGTTATCCACACCCCCGCCGTCCAGAGGCGTTGCGCGCTATGATAAGTCATAGCTGCCGATAATCCCCGCAATTCCCGGCCTTTCGACCCGCTGTAATTTTTCGTCACAAATGATCGAGCGGCAATGCGGTGGTGAACTTGATCTCCGACAGTGCGACCATCGAGTTGACTTCCTGCACGCCCGGAACTTGCGACAGTTTCTCGAAGAAAAACCGTTCGTAAGCCTCGATGTCCTCAGTGACGATGCGCAACATGAAATCCACTGCTCCCATCAGCACGAAGCAATCGAGCACTTCGGGAAAGGCGTTCATGGCATCGGCGAATTGCGACAAGTTGGCGCGACCATGCGCGGTCAGCTTCACTTGCGCGAAGACTTGCGCGCGCAGTCCGATCTTGCGCCGGTCCAGCACGCAGACTTCGCTGCGGATATAGCCTTCGTCCTTCAGCCGCTGGATCCGCCGCCAGCACGGCGCCTGCGACAG
>OUNM010241193.1_pt1 | contig 24752 bp, 19 predicted proteins | sample 1769961 | NCBI WGS metagenome assembly OUNM01 (sample SAMEA3914820, study PRJEB12502) | metagenome | biome: forest; material: soil | place: USA | collected 2012-03-12 | depth 0.3 m | reverse complement strand
TGTGAAAATTCCCGTGCCGGAAACGTTCACCGTCAAAGATCTCGAAAAGCTGCCCCTGCCGGTGCAGAAGCTCGCCACCCGCGAGCCCGGCGGCCTGCACAAGGTCACCCAGGAACGCCTGGAATGGATCTACCGCAGCTACTACGGCGCCATCAGCCATGTGGACCACGAGATCGGCCTGCTCATGGATGCGCTGGAGGCCAGCGGCCAGGCGGACAACACCTTGATCGTGTTCAGCTCCGACCACGGCGACCAGCTCATGGAACACGGCATCATGGGCAAGAACTGCTTCTATGAACCGGCCGTGCGCGTGCCCTTCATGGTCAGTCTCCCTGGCCGCATCAAGCCCTCGCACCACGACGAGCTGATCGAAACCGTGGACCTGCTGCCGACACTTTTCGACTTCGCCGGCCTGCCGGAGCCTGATGATTGCGAGGGCCGCAGCTTCGCGCCGCTGATCGCTGACATGGGCCGTGAGTACAAGCCGCACCCCGCCATCTTCAGCGAGAACATCATCCCCGAGGTCATCACCGGCGGCCCCGTGGAGCTGCCCTTCGAAAAGGGCAAAGGCGTGGACGGCATCCGCCACCCCGATGCCAAGATGGTGCGCACCGACCGCTGGAAATACTGCTACTATGTGGGTGAGGGTGCCGAGCTCTTCGACCTGAAAGCCGATCCCCAGGAACGCCACAACCTCTCCGGCCAGCCCGAGGTAAGGGCTGTCGAAGAGGACCTTCGCCAGCGCATTCTCGACTGGCTCATCGGCAGCACGGAAACCGATCAGATCGCCCCGCGCTGGCTGATCCCGGAAAAGAAGTGAAGCTCAGCCGCCAGCATGATCTGCCTCGTCACTCCTCTGGTGCCTTCGTAGGTCCCGTGCGTCCCCTAGGTCCTGTTCATGGCAGCTTGCGCGCTCAGGCCTCCGGCGCAGGCAGGGCCCCTGGCATCGGTGGCGGCAACTGCGGCGGCCCGGCGATGGGGCGCACCGTACCACAAGCAAGGCAGGATCTCTCAGTCGTAGGATTGTGGTTCTGGCACCTCGGGCACACCCAGGGCTCCAAGATGTCGAGGATCTGCTCACGAGAAAGCCGGATGATGTCCGGCTTGAAATTGCTCTGGCAGTTGTTGCACCGCACAAACTCCGCCAGCATTGCCATGGGGAACAACGGGATGAAATACAGGGTGAAGTAGCGCGAGATGCGTATGTGCCGGCAGCCGGAATCGAGCCGGCAGTTGGGACAGAAAAACACGCTGTCGCCAACGAAGTGTTCTTTAGCCTTGGATCCCCAGATGATCATGAAAGTACGGGTAATGGTTCGGGCACCCCACAGCGCGGCCTGCCTAAAGCAAGGCTAGGCTTTTTCCCCCTCGACCGTCAACCAAAAGCTGCCGCCTGGCACAGGTCGCTAACGCTCCGCGTTCCAACGAAAGTCGAAGCGTGCCTGGGGCACCGGCTTGCCCGCCGCATCCGTGACGAGCACTTCCAGGTTCACGGTATCCCAGTGTATCACATTGGCAAAACGCCCCGGCGTATTCACGGTGGCAGCCGCGGAGCCAGGCTCCAATGGCACAGGACCATTTTTCAGGCCGTGAGGGATGTGCACCAGGCCCTTGTCATCCGTGGTGGCACTGAGATGGCCGCCGGTGGCGAGTTCCAGCCCCTCGCAGTTGGCGATGCGAGTGCGCGCGCGGCCAATGACGCCCGTGGTGGCTGCCACATCGCCATTGCGCAGGGAGGTGCCGATGATGGACAGAGGACCAGTGAAAGCGGGCTCCACGACGACGTTCTGCTCGGCCACGTTGGACACGGCATTGACTGGAAAGTCGCCCTCCGTGTTCTTGGGATTGCTGATCTGGCCGCCATTGATCGCTACGCGTCCGTTGCCGGACATGAGGTGCAGATTGATGCCGCCCGAAGCCTTCAGCGGCCAGGCATTGCCGACGATGCCCGGCGCATCGAGCGTCAGTTCGCCGAACTCGCCTTGCACGCGCAGGCCTTCGGTGTGCGAGGCGTAGGCGTTGAAGTTGCGCAGATGCACGTTGCTGAAGTTTTGCAGCACCACAGCCGGCGTGCCGATGGAGCGCAGCCAGGCGAGATCGACATCCACCAGGGCCGACGAGTTGATCTGAAACTGCACGCCGCCGCCCCAGTCAAAGTTGATGTCACGGAAGTAGATGCCGTCGGGCCGCGTTGCGCGTGCATTCCACTTGTCGTTACCCTCGCTGTCATGGATCAGGATGCCGTACTCCGTGCCTGCGCCCGTGATGTGGTCGAACTTGATGTAGGCCGAGCGGCTGTCGATATCGAGGCCGATGCCTTTGGCCGCGGCGGCTGCTTCCAGGAAGTTCTTCGTGTCCGGCTTCGGTCCGCCAGACAGCGAGTACTGCCCCTCCACCAGCACGTTCTTCACCAGGAACTCCACCGCCTGCACGCCGTCCTTGTTGCCGCCCGTCTTGAGGTAGGAGTCCTTGCAGCCCATGAGGTCAAGCTGCTCCACCGAGCCGTAACCTCCACGGCGAAACCAGAAGCCGATGTTGCAGTTGTGCACCGCGATGTGATCAATACGGAACTGCGAGAACTCGCTGATGATCCCCGCCGCTGCGCGCTGCCCTTTCGGGTGGTTCAGCGACGAAACGCCAATGCCATCGATGCTCCAGTCATGGCACAGTTTGTCGAACAGCAGGATGTGCGGTTGCTTCGGCGTGCGTGCCAGGAACAGCGAAGCATCCACACCCGCGCCGATCACCTTCACTCCACGCAGGTTCGAGAGCGTGACCGGGTTCACCGAGTACATGCCGCCATCGACAAAGCCGATGAGATGCAGGGCCGAGAGCGCGGCGAAGAAATCTTGCGTGGCCTGCGTGTCATCATGCCGCTGATCGCCCTTCGCCCCAAACGCACGAATGGACAGCGTGGGCCCCGTCATCTGCCACCACGCGCCATCGGCGGACTGGAGATGCCAGGCGGCCGAAACCTTTGGCCCGGCCGGCAAGCGCTTGTACAGCACTGCCCCGCCATCACCGCCGCTCTCGTAGCCGCGCACCTGCAACGAGGCTGCCGTGGCCGGCACCGAAGCCAATTTGGCTGCGGCGTGTGTTTCAAATTGTGCGGGCGTTGTGTCAGCCAAGGCGGCTGCAAGGGCGAGGCAAAGAATCGATGGCATCCATCAACACACGAGCCGGAGTCTCGCGGCCTTTCGCCCTTTGTCTCAAGGCGAGGGGGCGGCGTTGTCCAAAGGCAGAAGCTCCAGCCCGCCATCCGGCTGATAATGCACACGGGACGGCAGCGACAAGCTCGTGCCGCGCTTAGCATCATTGATGGTGAAGAGCGCCGCATCCAGGCCATCAGCCATGGGCAGCACCTTCATGATATAACCGCCTTTAGGCCCCACGATGTGATGCAGCTCCGCCACGCCCGCAGGTTGAAGAAAGTCCGCCAGCGTAAAGACATAGTTCTGGTGGGTGTGCAGTCCGCGCATCAGCGCAGGCATGGCCTCCGGATGCTGTGCGGCCCAGGGTTCGTTCAGCACCCCGCCAAAGGAAAGGTGCCAGCGGCCCTCATGCCGCCAGAGCTGCGGTGTCTCCATGCGTTCAAAGCAGCGCGGCCACGCCATGATGCCCGCCGGTTCCCAGTGATGCAGGTCACGGGCGCGCATCAAGGTCAGGCAGCCGCTTTCCTCCAGCGGCACATTCAGGACTCGCGAGCACAGCACGAGGTAAAACCAGCCGTCCACCAGCTCCGGGTACACATAAGGATCGCTGATTCCGACCCACTGGTGAGCCTGTCCCTCCCAGGCCGATTCAAACGGCTTTCCTTGCTTCGCAAAAGTATCCGCCAGCGGGAACAAAGGCCGCGGCTGGGTCTTCCAGGCCATCAGGTCATCGCTCACCGCCAGCCCCACGCCGTCGCCCTGCCGGCCACGGCCGGTGAAGAACATCCACCACCGGCCGTCATGATGCAGGATGCTGCCCGTCGCGATATGGCGGTCGTTCCATGTCCCCGGCAGCGCGCACAAAGCCGGCCCCCGATCCTGCCAGTGAATGAGGTCAGTGGAGACGGCATGGCCCACGTGCTTGTACGGATCATTGTCCTTCCACCGGCGCCCGGGTCCGACTGCCTGCGGCAGTGCCAGATAGAACGCATGCCACCGGCCGCCATCCTGGACAAACCAGTTGTCCCAGATCCACATGCCTGGCGGCTGGAAAAGAGGTGGCGGTTCGGCGGCGGAAGCGAGCCCTGCCATCATGAGGGCCGCTACCATTTTGGCCGCTATGAAAAAGTGGGGTCTCGACTCGGTTCCCATCGGAAGACTCAGTCCAGGTCCGCACTAATCCAGGTCCAGCAATGCCTTGGCTTCTTCCCAAGGCACCAGCGGCTTGCCGTTGTTTTCCCGAATGGCCTTCCCGAGGTCACGAAGGTCCTCATGAGACTCCAGTTCTTCTACCCGGCTCTCAAGCTGCCGCACCGTCTGGGTGAGGGATTCGATTTTTTCAAGCACGGCGGATTCACTCATAAACGTCCTTTCGATCCCTCACAGCATACACTTCGATTTCGTCTCACTCCCTCGACCCCGGCGTGATCTTCAGCTCCACGTCCTTGCCCTCGCGCTGCACCACGATGCTGGTTTCCTTGCCGATCTTCAGGTCGCCAAGAATGGCGGTGTAGTCATAGATGTTGAGCACGTCCTTGCCATTGAGCTTCACGATGATGTCGCCGCCTTTTACACCACCTTTGGCCGCTGGGCCAATGGGGCTGACGCCGCTGAGCTTCACGCCCTTGATGTCGCCCTGGGCGTAGTCGGGGATGGTGCCGAGGTAGGCGCGCATGACGCCGCGGCCGGTGCCCTTGGGGGCTTCCATGGCCACGTAGTCGGGAGTCTTCGGATTGGTGGCCAGGCTGCGGGTGATCAGGCCCATGAACTTCGCGATCTGCGCGGCATGCGGGTAGTCGATCTTGTCCGCCGTGTCGCTGGGCATGTGGTAGTCGTCATGCGAGCCGGTGAAGGCGTTGAGCCCAGGAATGCCGCGCGCGTAGAAGCTGGTGCTGTCGGTGGGCAGATGCGCATCGCTCTGCGTGGTGATGGGCAGGCCAATGGGCGCGTTGCGTTTCTCGATCTCCTGCGGCCACCAGGTGCTGGAGCCCACGCCCTGCATCACCAAGGTCTTTTGGAAGCGGCCGATCATGTCCATGTTCAGGCAGGCATCGATCATCCCTTTGAGCGGCGCATCCGGCTTGCCGGTGACCATTCTGGCAAGGTCTTCAACAAAGTGGTTGCTGCCCAGCAGCCCCAGCTCCTCACCGGTCCAGGCGGCAAAGATCACATCCCGGGAAAGGCTGATCTTGCCCTGCTTCTTGAGGTCCGCCAGCCACTGTGCGATCTCCATCATGCCGGCGGTGCCGGAGGCGTTGTCATCAGCTCCATGGTGAATCTTGTGCACGTCATCGCCCTTTGCCCGCGAGTTGCTGCCGCCATTGGTGCCGAGGTGGTCCACATGCGCGCAGACGATCACCGGCGGCACGTGGAAGTTAGGCTCCTTCCCTGCTGGAAGGATGCCCAGCACGTTGCGGCCGGTCCGCTTCTCCTGCTTGATCACGATGGTCGCGGCGAGCGTGGTGTCCTTGCACTCGATGCCGCCCATGAGGTCACCGGTGTCGAGCTTGTCTTGAAGCTCCTTCACAGTCTTGCCCGCTGGCTTCAGCAGCGTGTCCGCCAGCGCGTCGGTGATGCTGATCGCCGGAATGCCGGAGGTGGCAAGCGAGGCGTCAAAGGCCATCGGGACCAGTTGTTCCACCACCTTGCTGTTAGGCCCGCTCACCACGATGATGCCGCGTGCGCCCTTCTCCCGGGCAGTCATCGCCTTGCGGCGCAGGCTGTCAGAGTACGGGGAGAGCTCATTGCGCCGGGCACTGCTGATGCCCTCGGGCTGGTAACGGAACATCAGCACCCATTTGTCCTTCACATCCAGATGGGCGTAGCTGCTGTAAGGCTCGATCTTCTTGCCATCGGCGCCCGCGGCCTCATCCGGCGTCTCGATGCCATAGCCGGCGAAGACGATGCCGCTGGCCGGCACCTCGCCCGTCTGGGAAAAGGAGAGCGGCCGCCAGTCCTTGTCGGCGGTGAAAGGCTGGCCGTTCACCTTCAGGCTGTTGCCTTCGCCAAGCGCCACGCCGGCGGTGAAGTCGAAGTTTTGGAACCAGGTATCTTTGTCGCCAATGGGTTGCAGGCCGCTCTTGGCCAGCACATCTGCCACGTACTGGGTGGCCAGCTTTTCGCCCGGTGTGCCGGTCAGCCGGCCCTCCAGTTCATCACTGGCCAGATAGGTCACGTGCTGCTTCATGTCGGCGGCGGTGATCTCCGCCGTGGTCTTGGCAAAGTCCGGCTCATTCGCTGGTTTGGCCGGCATGGCTTCAGTCTGGGCGCTGCCATCCAGGCCTAGCGCTTGGCGAGCCGCGGCGTCGTTCCAGTCGGAGATATAAATCTGCGAAGCACCGCCCGCGCCACGGCCGCTCGTCCAGGCCAGCTTCTTGCCATCGGGCGAGAACACCGGCAGGCCGTCGAAGCCATCGGTGGTGGTCACGCGCACCGGGTCATGCCTGCCAGCAGCATCAACAATGTAGAGCTCGAAGTTGGCGAAGCCCTGCAGGTTGGTGGTGAAGATCAGGTAGTCGCCCGAGGGATGAAAGTACGGCGCCCAGCTCATCGCTCCGAGATGAGTGATGGAGTGCTGGTCGCTGCCATCAATGTTCATGGTCATGACCTCCGCGACATCGCCCTTCGGCGTAAAGCGCCGCCAGCAGATCTTCTTGCCATCGTGGCTGAAGAAGGGGCCGCCATCATAGCCGGGCACATCGGTGAGGCGCTTCGCGTTCGAGCCGTCGGCATCCATGATGTAGATGTCCATGAAGTACTGTTTGTCCACCTTGAGCCTCTCCTGGTCCTCCTTGCTCAGCTCGTGATCATAGGCCGCGCGGTTGCTGGCGAAGACGATCTTTGTGCCGTCCGGCGAATAGTCGCCCTCCGCATCGTAGCCGCGGGTGTGGGTCAGGTTCTTGAGCGACTTGTCCGCCAGCGAGTACTCAAAGATGTCGTAGTGCTCGTCGTAGTCCCAGGAGTAGCGGCGCACCTTGCTGGTGGCGCGCTCCTGGTACTCAGCCGCCTGCAAGGCCTTAGATTCCGGATCCGTGTGGGTGGAGGCGAACAGCACCCTCTTGCCATCGGGATGAATCCACGCGCAAGTGGTCTTGCCCATGCCGGGGGAGATGCGCTCCTGGTCGCCCGTTTCCAGATCCATGAGATAGATCTGGTAGAAAGGGTTGCCTTCCTCGCGCTCAGACTGGAAGATCATCTTCGTGCCGTCGGCACTGAAGTAACCTTCTCCCGAGCGCTTGCCTCCAAAAGTGAGCTGGCGGGTATTGGGCAGGAAGTCCGTCTCCGTCAGTGCGAAGGCGGTGGCGGAGGTGAGGAGGAAGAGGGCGATGGGCAGACGCATGATCGGGTAACAGAACATACGCAGCCGGCGCGGACTTGCAGGCAATGGATGTGGGAGGAAAGGAGGGCAGCCTGAACAGGACCTATGGGACGAAGGGGACCTACAGATGACGGCGAGGCTACTTGTAGGTCCTCTTTGTCCCATAGGTCCTGTTCAGGTTCCTTGGGCCCCTCGCTTTACCAAGGGTTTACAAACTCAGCCGTCTGTGATGGTATCATCAACCCATGGCCATCGATCCACGCCTCTATCAGATCGCCGTGCTCGGCAGCCTGCTGTTGTATGGAGTGCTGGCGCTGGATTTTGACATCACAGGGCTGAGGGCTGCTACCATTCTCGGAGCGGCGTTGACAACGCAATGGGCGGGCGCGCGGCTGGCTGGAAAGCCCTTCGAATGGCGCAGCGCCTTGATCTCCGGGTTGTCACTGTGTCTGCTGTGCCGCACCTCCGCCTGGTGGCTGGCGGCGCTCGCGGGAATCATTGCCGTGGGCTCCAAGTTCGTGCTGCGCTGGCGCGGCAAGCATATCTTCAATCCCACCAACATCGCCCTGGTGCTGCTCATGCTGGCAAGCGACGGCCGCGTGTGGGTAAGCCCGGGGCAGTGGGGCAGCGTGGCGTTCTTTGCTTTCTTGATGGCCTGTCTCGGCGGGCTGGTGGTGATGCGGGCGGGCCGTGCCGATGTGGCGCTGGCCTTCCTTGCGGCGTGGGTAGTTCTCGTGACCGGGCGCTCGCTCTGGCTGCATGAGCCGATGACCATTCCCTGGCACCGCCTGCAAAATGGGGCGCTCCTGCTGTTCACCTTCTTCATGATCTCCGATCCGCGCACCACGCCGGATTCACGTGCCGGCCGCGTGGTGTTTGCCATCCTGGTGGCCGCAGGCGGGTGGTGGTGGCAGTTCCGCCTGTTTGGCACCAGCGGGCCGCTGTGGTCGCTGGCTTTCTTTTCCTTCTTCACCCCGCTGATCGACCGGCTGCTGCCCGGTCCGCGGCATCACTGGCGGCAGCTCATCCATCCCTCTTATGAAAACCCATCCCCTGATCCTGCTGGCGATGCTGGCGCTGCCGTTTCGTGCTGAGGCGTTCTGCGGCTTCTATGTCGCGCGTGCCGACAGCAAGTTGTTCAACCAGTCCTCGCAGGTGGCGCTGGCCCGCGATGGCAAGGCCACGTCCATCACCATGGCCAGCGATTATCAGGGCGATCTCAAAGAGTTCGCCCTGGTCATCCCTGTGCCTACGGTCGTTGACAAAAAGGACGTGAAGGTGGTGGAGAAAGCCGTGCTCGATCACCTCGATGCCTATACCGCACCACGCCTGGTGGAGTACTGGGACCCCGATCCCAATGAGCCTCGAGTCTATTACGACATGGCTGTTCCCATGTCAGCGGCAAGCCGTGCCAAAGACAGGAGGGCCGATGGTGCCCGGGCCCATGGTGTCACCATCGAGCGCCAGTTTTCCGCCGGCGAATACGACATCCTGGTCCTTTCCGCCAAGCAAAGCGACGGCCTGGTGACCTGGCTCACCGAAAACGAGTACAAGCTGCCCGATGGTGCCGGCCCCGTGCTGGACAGCTACATCCGCCAGAACATGAAGTTCTTCGTGGCCAAGGTGAACCTGGAGCGCCAGGCTAAGGAAGGCCGCACTTGGCTGCGCCCCATCCGCGTCACCTACAAGAGCCCCAAGTTCATGCTGCCGCTGCGCCTGGGCACCGTGAATGCCAGGGGCCCGCAGGATCTCATGGTGTATGCGCTCAGCCGCAACGGCCGTGTTGAGGCCACCAACTACCGCACCGTGCGCCCGCCTTCGGATGTGGAGATTCCGGAGCATGTGAAGGGCGAGTTCGCCAGCTTCTACCGCGCCATGTTTGATCGTGTGGTGGAGAAGGAAAACATGAGCTCCATCTTCACCGAGTACTTCTGGGACATGGGCTGGTGCGACCCGTGCAGCAGCGATCCCGTGCCCATGAAAGAGCTGCGCGAGCTGGGCTGCGACTGGCTGAAAGGCAATGACAACAGCCGCCCCGAGCAGGGCACCATGTTCATCACCCGCCTGCATGTCCGGTATGACCGCGAGCATTTCCCCGAAGACATCGTCTTCCAGGAGACCGGCGATGTCAGCAACTTCCAGGGCCGCTACATCATCAACCACCCCTGGCGGGGAAAGGCGAAAAATGCGGATGGCAGGCAGTACTTTGCCGCGCTGCCCAAGCGCGAGGAGCAGTGGGCGCAAAACCTTGCCCGCCTCACCGGCTGGAAGATCGAGGAGATCCGCGGCAAGCAGGCTTCATGGAAGGAGCCGGCCAGACGGCAGGGGCAGTGACCTGATCTTCAGCCAGGGTTTGGCATGATTTCTGGCCGGATTACTGCGAGCGGGGCAACCTTTTCACTTGCCCGTTTGTAAGTTGATCGGCTAAAGAAGTCATCGCCGGCACGTCTAGTGGAAAAGCCGCGAAACCATTTCAAATCCGCGGCGAATTCATTATATAGACAAAGCTGAACCCTCGTTGCCTGTTGTGCCTGAGATAAACAAGATTGCCGTTACCCATGCCGATGTGTCAGCCGTGGCTGACACCTCAGGTGGTGGTCGCTCAGACGTGCGGCTGCCGTCGCCTGTGCCCATCCTTTTTCGGCTGCTTCTCCTGCCCCTGGTGCTGGTGCTGCCCCTGCTGAGCTTGGTGGCGATGGCGGCCTGGTTCGTCGTGCGGAACAAGGAGGCGCGGGTGCAGCTTGCCTGGTTTCGCTGCCTCTGCGGCTTCATGATCGCCAGCAGCCTGGTGACGACGGTGGAAGCAGGTCTGCTCTATTTCCTCGGGGTGCGTCCGCCCGCCGCCGCTGAATGGGGGGCATCATCATCGGAGCCGTTTATTCTCGACACTCCGGATGCCCTGGCTGCGGAGCCCTTGGGGTCTGGTGTCTCCGTGGAGGAAGTCGTGCGGCGTCGGAAGCCTGCCGTGCTGATCGCCACTGGCGACAGCGCATGGGGGCGGCCTACTTCGCGCGAGCAGCTTATGTTCGGCTCAAGCTTCGGGGCGGCGGTGCTGGTGGCGGCCTCGGAAAAGGAGTACCTCATCGTCACTTGTCGCCATGTCATTGATGGCGAGCACTGGCAGCACGCCTCGTCGCCGGCCACCAGCATGTTTGTGTGCGGCCAGAAGGGCGGCTTTGCCCGGGCGACCGTCGTCGGCCGCCACAAGTCATTGGACCTGGCGCTCCTCAGTGTGCCGCGCACCCATGGCAGCGGCTTCTTTGTGCAGCCGGTGAGCCGTGGGGAGCAGGTCGCACTGGGCGGCCACATCGTCGCGATTGGTCATCCGCAGGGCATGTTTTATTCCGTTTCTGACGGTCTCATTTCGCGCCTGCAAGGGGCGGACAGCCTGCAGATCAGCGCCCCCATCAGCCCCGGTGCCAGTGGTGGCCCGGTGTATGACATGCGGCTGCGGCTCGTCGGCATCATCAGCAGCACGTTCGACAAGTCATCGCATCCCCAGGCGGAAAACCTGAACTTTGCCGTGCGGGCGGATGCGCTGCTGCAACCCAGGTCCTGGGATTTCACCGAAGGCGGCAAGGCGGCCCTTGAAGCCTTCGCCAACGCCCCGGAAAACACCCCTGGCACGGTCACCGCCAGCGCGGACTCCGAGTCTCTCTAACACCTCAGAGCATTCTCCTCCTCCCTTCTCTACTCCCATGGCCAGCATTGACGTCACCGTATTCGATTCCACAGAAAACAAGCGCGTTCCGGTGGAGCTGCCGGACGATGCCCCGGCAAACAAGCTCATCGCCGTGCTGGTGGAAAAGCTTCAGCTCCCGCGCAACGGTCCCGATGGAGCGCCGCTCTCGTACAAGTTCCACCACAAAAACTCCGGCCGCCAGGTGCAGGACGGCCAGACGCTGGCCCAGGCTGGCGTAAAGATGGGCGACATCCTTCGCCTTCAGCCTGAAATCACCGCCGGTTGAGCCATGACAGGCGAAACGGGTACACTGCGGCTCTCGGCCGAGGATCTTGAGGAAGACCGCTTCAGCCGTTTCCGGCTCATCACTTGGTGGGAGCAGGAGCGGCTGCGTGAGGCCAATGTGCTGGTGATTGGCGCTGGCGCACTTGGCAATGAGATCCTGAAAAACCTGGCGCTGCTCGGCGTGCGCCGCATCATCGTGGCGGACCTCGATTCGATCGAGTATTCGAACCTGTCGCGCAGCGTGCTGTTTCGCGCCGAGGACGTGGGCCGCCCCAAGGCGGATGCCGCTGCCGCCGCTGTCCGCTCGCTGGCGCCGGACGCTGTGATACACCCGGTGAACGTCAACATCCTTTCCCAGCTCGGCCTGGGGGTGTTTGGCTGGGCCGACGTGATCATCGCCGGCCTGGACAACCGCGAGGCGCGGCTGTGGATCAACCGCTGCGCCTGGCGCATGAACCGCCCCTGGGTGGATGGTGCCATCGAAGGCATCAGCGGTGTCGCCCGCGTGTTCCTCCCAGGCGTTGCCCCCTGCTACGAATGCACCCTTGGGGAGACGGACTGGGCCATTCTGGAAAAGCGGCTTTCGTGCAACCTCCTCACCCGCGAGGAAATGGCCGGCGGCAAGACGCCCACCACACCCACCACCTCCTCCGTGATCGCCGGTATCGAGGTGCAGGAGGCTGTGAAGCTGCTGCACGGCCTGCCTGTCCTGGCCGGAAAAGCCTTCGTGTTTGAAGGGCTGCGGCACACCTCCTATGTGACCGAGTACACGGAGAACCCCGACTGCATGAGCCACGAGACCTTCGCCGGCCTGGTGGAGCATCCTGGCACCTCGCACGAAACCACGCTGGCGGACCTGCTCGCCTTTGCGCGTGAACGGCTGGGCAGCGACGAGGTCACCATCGAGTTCAGCCGCGATGTGATCCACAAGCTTGTCTGCCCGAGCTGCCATGAAGAGCAGGAGCTCTTTGCCGCCGTAGGCACCGTCTCTTCCGCCCAGGGCCTGTGCCCGGCGGATGGCACCATGCGCGAGGTGGTAAGCCTGCACAGCTTCAATGGCGAGGAGGACCTCGCCGGGCGCACCCTTGCATCCCTCGGACTGCCACCGTTTGACGTGTTCATTGCACGCTCGGAGGACCGTGAACTGCCCGTCCTTATAGCCGGCGACCGTGCTGCCGCGCTCGGTCCCCTGGCACCTTTCCCATCCCAGGTCTGGGCCCGCGTGGAGCACGCCTGCCGCAGCGCCCAGCCCGTTCCCGAAGTCATCACCACCAAGGAGGTCATCCATGTCTAAAGCTGCCGCCCCTGCCAAAGCCGAAGCTCCCAAGGCCGCGCCCGTCCTCTGCAATGTGGAGGTGGATGGTAGCGTGCTGCAGCAAATCCGCCAGCATGCGCGCGGCTCCATGAAGGCGGAGATCTGCGGCGTGCTCATCGGCTCCGGGTCGGACGACTGCACCCGCATCGTTGCCTGCATCGCCGGTGAAAACGCCTCCCAGGGCGGCGCGCACGTCACCTACACCCAGGAGACGTGGGAGCACATCTACAAGATTAAGGACGCCGAATTTCCCGATCTTGCCATCGTCGGCTGGTACCACTCGCACCCTGGGTTTGGGGTGTTCCTGTCCGATTACGACCTGTTCATTCATCAGAACTTCTTCAGCTCGCCCAACCAGGTGGCCTGGGTGTTCGATCCGCATTCGGACGAGGAAGGGTGCTTCGGCTGGAGCGAGGGCAAAGTGGTGCCCCTGTCGCGCATCAGCGTCGTCCGGCAGCAGAAGGTCACCGACCAGCCGGAAGTAGGGCGGCCCGAGCCGGAAATCGTCAGAAGCGAAGAAGAAAAAGTCGAGAAACAAGAGCCCGCCCGGAAGTCGGGATGGTTGGGCTTGGTTCTTCAGCTTGGCCTGGCGGCTGTGATTTTGTTTGTCGTCTTTGAGGTGGGCTTGTCCCAGGGCTTTGAAGTCGGCCAGAGCGAGGCTAGGCGTGCCATCCAGGCGCAATTGCGTCCCCTCATTCCCATCTTCGTTCAATTGGGCAAACTGGGCCTGCTTCCCCCAGGCATTGCGGTCGATGGTGCAGAGCCAGCGGGAGATGGAAAACAGGGAGGCCCCGTTACTTTAAGTCCTCAAGGCCAGCCTGGGCAACTAGGCCCTGTCTCTCCTCTGGTTGTGCCTCCATCGGCTGGAGCGCCGCTGATGTTACCCTTGCCTCAGGCATCGTCGCCAGGCGTGGCAGTGCCCGTGCCTGCACCCACCACACCTCCGGCTGCCGTGACCGCACCGGTCGCTACTCCGGCTGCTGCACCCGCACCGGTCGCTACTCCGGCTGCTGGGACCGCACCGGCCGCTACTCCGGCTGCTGTGCCTGCCCCGGCCGCTACTCCGGCTGCCGCGCCCGCACCGGCCGCTACTCCGGCTGCTGGGACCGCACCGGCCGCTACTCCGGCTGCTGGGACCGCACCGGCCGCTACTCCGGCTGCTGTGCCTGCCCCGGCCGCCACCCCGGCTGCTGCGCCCGCACCCTCCGCTACTCCGGCTGCTGCCCCTACGGCCGCAGCTTCTCCGACTTCAGCGCCAGTACCGGCTCCGGCCCAGGCGAAGTAAGACCCAGGATTCACCACCGTTTACCCCAAGACCTCCATGTCTGACAGTCCCGACAAGATACGCATCACTTTTGATGAGGTGGACAGCATTGTCCTGGAGCAGTCCCAGCCTCTGCCAGTCCCCGCAGCCATGGGTGCTGCGCCTTCGGACGGGCCCCGGCAGTGGGGCTCCGTCGCTTCGGTGGGTGCTCCGGCGGCGCTGCAAGGAGAGCAGGCAGGGGCGGGCAGCTTCTTTCTCAAAGGCTGGGTGTACCTGGGCTTTTCGGGCATGCTCGGGGCGTTCATTGGATGGGCCATTTGCGAGCCGGCGTTCAATGACACGGGGGCGGTCAGTTGGGGCAATGCGATGCTTTTCCCCCTGATGCTGATGCTTCAGTGCGCCGGCCTCGCCGTGGCGGAAAGCATGGTGGAGCGGTCGTTCCAGAAGGCTTTGAAGCGAGGCCTTCTGGCGCTGGGCCTGGGCATCTTGTTTGGCTTCTTTTTTGCCGCCCTTGCCGGGGTGATCTTCATGGCGCTGCTGCGAACGGTGGCGATGCGCAGCCATGAAATCCATGCGACCGATCCTGCCGTCTGGTTCAGCCGGGCCTTTGCCTGGGTGGTGTTCGGCATCAGCGGCGGTGTGGTGTATGGCATTGTGGGGCAGTCCAAAAAGAAGTGCCTGTACGGCATTCTCGGGGGCATGGTGGGCGCCGGCTTTGGCGGCCTGCTGTTCGATCCCATCAGCGTGATGATGGGCGGGGCCGCCCTCAGCCGCATGGTAGGCCTGTCCATTCTCGGATTGTGCACCGGCGTCTCCATCGGCCTGGTGGAAAGCGCGCTGAAAGACCGCTGGCTCTATGTTTCGGCCGGTCCTCTCGCCGGCAAGCAGTTCATTCTCTACAAGGCGGTCACCCATTTTGGCAGCCAGCAGTCCAATGACGTGTACCTGTTCAAGGATACGTCCATCCTTCCCAACCATGCCGCCATCCAGTTGCGGGGGCCTCAGACGGTGCTTCTGGCCCAGGGGCTGGTCACCGTCGGCGGCAGGCCGGTCACCCAGCATGTGCTGCGCAGCGGCGATGTGATCCAGATCGGCCGCTACTCCTTCAATTTCCAGGAAAAACAAGCCTCCCGTTGATATGTCCAGCACCTGCCCTTACTGCCGCGAAACCGTCGAAGAGAGCGAAGGCATGGCATGCCCGGAGTGCAAGACTCCCCATCACCATGACTGCTGGGATGAGAACAAGGGCTGCACCGTGTTCGGTTGCATCAAGGCCCCCGCCGATGAGCAAAAGATCGCGGTGAACTCTGCCGAGGTGCTGCCGCCGCCGCTGCCCCGCGCTTCGGCTTATGCGCCGCCAGGCCGCTCTCCCTCGGATTCCGCGCCCGGCGTTAACGCCGACGTGGCCTACCTCGTGGCGCGCGATGGTGTCCAGACTGGCCCTTACAATGAGCCGACCCTGCTCGCCCGGCTGAATGCCGGCCTGTGCCTGCCCACCGATCTGGCCTGGAGCATGGGCATGGACGGATGGAAGCCCTTGTCCGAGATTTTCCCCACCGCGCTTTCGATGGCAGGGGCCTATCCGCAGTCGGTTCCACAGCCGAGGTACGCGGCTCCGCAGCCGGCCTATGCCGTTCCGCAGCCGGGCTATACCGCTTCGCAGCCGCGCTACGCGGTCCCTCTGGGGGCTATGGATCCGATGGGCGACCGCCTTCGCTTTGGCCGCCTGGCGTACATTGGCAGCGTTTTTGGCTTCAGCTTTGTCATGGGGATGATGATGGCCCTCGTCAAGGACATGGAGCCGGTGTTGATCCTGCTGCTCTACGCGGGTGTTTTCACCATGCTGGTGCTGCGCATCCGTGATGTCGGGCACAGCGGCTTTCTGGTGCTGATTGCCCTCATTCCGCTTGCTGGCATTTACATCGGTTATCTTGCCATCGCGGCCCCCCGCGGGTACGCCATTACCAAGCAGGCGGACACGGGGATGAAAGTGTTCCATTGGTGCCTTCTCGGCATCCTGATCCTCGTGGTGGTCGGCCTGGTCATCAACGGGGTTGCAGGCAGATAGCCAGGCTTCTTTTTTCCTATGTCCAGCCCCCGCCTTCGCCGCCTGAAACTCGACTCCGAAAGGCTCGACGCACGTTTTGCCGGATGGCCTGCCGTCTCCATCACGCGCCGTATCGGCACGCCGCCCGAGGCTTACGAGGTCACTTACAACCTGAAGGGTCTGTACGTGGATGCCGGCGGCACCATCCTGGAGCGCAACAAGCATGTGATGACCATCAGCCTGTCGCTGGCCTATCCCCGCCGCGCTCCGCAGTGCAAGATGCTCACACCGGTGTTCCATCCCAATTTTGACGATGCCAGCGTGTGCATCGGCGATTTCTGGGCGGCCTCGGAGGGGCTGGATGACTTGATCGTGCGCATCGGCCGCATGATTGGATACCAGGAGTACAACATCAAAAGCCCGCTCAACGGCCTGGCCGCCCGCTGGGCCGCCGAGCATCAGACCATGTTCCCGGTGCACCTGGGCGAAATCGCGCCGCCGGCCCCTGCCGCCGACGGCGACGATTCAGATAAGGTGGTGATCCGGTTCAAAGGAGAAGAGGAGGGCCCGTCCGTGACGTTCACGGAGCCGGTGACGGAAACCTGGCAGTCTGCCGTGCTGATGGACTGCCACAGCGGCGATCATTCCGCCGTGGACCAGTTTCCTTACTCGGTTGGCGGTCTCGAGACAGACAACTGGCACATCGTGGATGAAGCCCTGCACGGCAGCCTCTTCACCCTCACGGCAACGGAGGGCGCCTGCTGGCTCACGCCCGCGCCCGGGGCCTCGCTCTTTCTCGACGGGCAGCCGGTGACCGGGGAAACATTGGTCAACCCGGGTGAAGACCATACCCTTACAGGCAGCTCCCAGTATTTCCTTCTGCGGCTCGCCGCCTCCCCTGAAGCCTGGCTGGGCATGATCAACCCCACGCGGTGGCATGTCTTCCAGCCCGACACTCAAGCCATCGCCGGCCCCTTTGACTGGCCCGCGCTTCTTGACCACCTGCGGCAGGCTGCCGGCACCAGCGAGGATGCCGTCGTTTACTGCGAAGGGCTGCAGAAAGGCTTCTTCGCTTCGCAGTTCTCTGCCAGCCCGTGAGCTGAGGACAAGGCTGTGCCGGACGAACGTTGGCGGCATCTTTCCAGTTGCCGCCACCGCCGCTGCGGCCGTCGCGCGCGAACTTGTTAGCGGCATTCCGCTATCAACCTTCAGTCCGCGTTCATCCTCATGCGCCCCATCTGGAAAGGCTCCATCAGCTTCGGCCTCGTCAATATCCCCGTGGCGCTCTACCCCGCCACCACGACCGATGACTTGAAGTTCCGCCTGCTGCGGCAGAAGGATCTCAGCCCCGTGAACTACAAGCGCGTGGCCGAGGCCGATGGCAAGGAGGTGCCGTGGGATCAAATCGTCAAAGGCTACGAGCATGAGAAAGGCAAGTTCGTGGTCATCAAGGACGAAGACTTCCGCCGCGCTGATGTCGAAGCCACTCAGACCGTTGATATCGCCGCCTTTGTCGAGCTCAAGGAAGTCAACCCCGTCTTCTTCGACAAGCCCTACTACATGGAGCCGCAGAAGGGCGGCGACAAAGCCTACGTCCTTTTGCGCGATGCCCTGCGCGACAGCGGCCGCATCGGCATTGCCAAGGTGGTGATCAAGACGCGCCAGCATCTCGCCGCGATCAAGCCTCAGGAGGAAGGCCTCATGCTGGAGCTCATGCACTTCGCCTCCGAGCTGCGCGATGTCTCCGAGTTTGCCCGGCCCAAGGCCGCCAAGCTTGCCAGGAAGGAGATGACCATGGCCCGCTCCCTGATCGATTCCATGACCGAAAAATGGGACCCCGAGGCCTACAAGGACGATTACCGCGAAGCGCTCGAAGCCGTGATCCAGGAAAAGGTCAAGCGCGGCGGCAAGGACCTGCCCAAGGCCAAGGCCGCCAGAAAGCCCACCAACGTGATCGACCTTGTCTCGGTCCTCGAGAAAAGCTTGCACCGCAGCGGCCAGGCAAAGAAGAAGGCTCCGGTCAAAAAAGCCCCTGCCAAAAAAGCAGCGGCCAAGAAGAAGGCCCGCAGCCGCAAGGCCGCCTGATCACGCGCCGCCATGTCGCTCAAGGAATACCATCGCAAGCGCGACTTCACCCGCACACGCGAACCCGCCACTCATGGCAAGCGCGGCGACACCAAGGGCGGCCGGCGCTTTGTCATCCAGAAGCACGATGCCTCGCGCCTGCACTATGACTTCCGCCTGGAACTCGGCGGCACCCTCGTCTCCTGGGCCGTGCCGAAAGGCGTGCCTTACAAGAAGGGCGAAAAGCACCTCGCGGTGAAGGTCGAGGATCACCCCCTTTCCTATATCGACTTTGAAGGCACCATCCCCGAAGGCCAGTACGGCGGCGGCACGGTGATGGTATGGGACAAAGGTACCTTTGAACCCCTCAGCGAGCATCCGGCGAAAGACCTGGAGCACGGCAAGCTGCATGTGCTGCTGCACGGCAAAAAGCTCAGCGGCGAATGGTACTTCGTGCGCCTCCACGATGATGAAAAGCAGTGGCTGCTCATCAAGGCTGGTGAAGATCACAAGCCCGCTAGCAAGAAGGCCGAAGACACCTCCGCCCTCTCCGGGAAAAGCCTGGCCGCCCTGGCCAAAAGCGATGCCGTGTGGAACTCCAACTCCAAGAAGGCAGCCAAGAAAAAGACCGAGCCCGCCAAGAAGAAGCGAGCTGCCGCCGCGCATCACGCGCGCATGCCGAAGTTCATCGAGCCGATGAAAGCCCTGTCCGTCGAGGAGGCACCCAAAGGCGATTGGACCTACGAGATCAAGTTCGATGGCTTCCGCGCCGTCGCTTACAAGAATGGCGGCGAGGTACGGCTGCTCTCACGGACTAACAACAACCTGGCTGACAAATTCCCCGAGGTGGTCGAGGCCGTGGAGAAGCTCGACGTGCCCGATGCCATCATCGACGGTGAGATCGTCGCCCTCAATGGCAAGGGCGTCTCCTCCTTCCAGTTGCTCCAGGCCTTCGAGCTCGGCCAGCAGCGGCCGCCTCTCTTCTACTATGTCTTCGACCTGCTCCAGGCCGAAGGTGAGAACCTTCAGCACGAGCCGCTGGAGGACCGCAAAAAGCGGCTCGAAAGCCTGCTCGCCGGGGCAGGGGAGGTCATCCGCTACTCCGCCTCGCTGGGCACCAAAGCCGCACCGCTGTTAAAGAAGGCCGCGCGCCTTGGCCTGGAAGGCTTGATCGGCAAGCGCTCCGGCTCCAGCTACGAAGCAGGCCGGCGCAGCGGCGCGTGGATCAAGCTCAAGATCCATCGCCAGCAGGAGTTCATCATCGGCGGCTACACACCGCCTAGCGGCAGCCGCTCGCACTTCGGTGCCCTGCTGCTTGGCGTGTATGAGGGCAAAAAGCTCGTGTACTGCGGCAAGGTCGGCACCGGCTTCAATCACAAGCTGCTTGGCAGCCTCCACGCGCAGATGCAGAAGATCGAGCGCGCAACCTGTCCCTTCACCGGCCTGCCCGAGGAGCGCGAAGGCCGCTACGGAGCCGGCATCACCGCCGCCGTGATGAAGCGCTGCCACTGGCTCAAGCCCCAGCTGGTCTGTCAGTGCAAGTTTGCCGAATGGACCAACGAGGGCCGCCTGCGCCAGCCTGTGTACCTCGGCCTGCGCGAAGACAAGCCGGCAAAGAAGGTCGTGCGCGAACCCGCCACGTAATCCCATGGCCGCCAAAACCACCCTCAAAGTCGGCAGCAAGAAGGTCGAAGTCTCCAGCCTCGACAAGGTCTTCTATCCCGCCACCGGCTTCACCAAGGGCGAGGTCATCGATTACTATGTCAACATCGGCTCCGTGATGCTGCCGCACTTGAAAGGCCGGCCCGTCACCCTCAAGCGCTACCCCGATGGTGTGGAAGGCAGCTTCTTCTATGAAAAGCAGTGCCCCTCCCATGCCCCCGATTGGATCCACACCACCGACGTGGCCAAGGAGAACGGCGAGATCATTCACTACTGCGTCATCGACAGCATGCCCGCCCTCGTCTGGGCCGCGAACATCGCCAACCTCGAGTTCCATTCCTTCCTCCACCGCGGCCGCGCCCTTCATCGCCCCACCTCGCTCGTCTTCGATCTCGATCCCGGCGAGGGCACCGACATCATCCAGTGCTGCCAGGTTGGCCTGTGGATCAAGGACCTCTTCGAGGCCATGGACCTGCAAAGCTTTCCCAAAACCTCCGGCTCCAAGGGCCTGCAAATCACCGTACCGCTCAATTCCGCCACCACCTACGACAAGACCAAGCCCTTCGCCCACGCCGTCGCAAAAGCCCTGGAGCAACGCTTCCCCGAGGCCGTCGTCGAGAAGATGGAAAAGAAGCTGCGCAAAGGCCGCGTGCTCATCGATTGGAGCCAGAACGATGATCACAAGACCACCGTCTGCGCCTACTCCCTCCGCGCCAAAACCCAGCCCAGCATCTCCACTCCCGTCACCTGGGATGAAGTCGCCTCCGCCCACAAGCGCAAGAAAGCCTCCGCCCTCACCTTCGATCCCGCCACCGTCCTCAAGCGGGTAGAAAAACACGGCGACCTCCTCGAGCCAGCCCTCAAGCTCCGGCAAAAACTGCCGGCCTTGTCCGCGGTGGACGAAGTTTGACATTCCCCTCGACAACGCCCGTCGTGATTCCCACGAGTATGCGCATGAACAGAAGCCCTATGCCTCTCACCACCTGCGAACGCCTCGCGGATCGGTCTCCCCGCGGCAAATCCAGCCCAATCCAAGTCAATCGCACCCGATCCAGGCAGAAAAGGTGGCCCTTGGCTGCCGCCGTCGGTGCCTGGCTGCTCGCTTCGGCCCAGGCGGAGATGCCGCGTATCTGGCTCACGCACCAATCCAGCGACCCCTCGCGCATCGTGGTGAATTGGGAGACCGAGATGCCAGCGGCTTCGGTGGTCCACTTTGGCCGCTCCGCCTCGCTGGGACAAACCGCGGGCTCACAGGAAAAAACCACGCTGCATCAGGTCGAGATTCCAACCCCTGACAAGGACGGGCTGTATCACTACGCCGTGGGTGACGGCAAGGAGATGTCGGCCCAGGCAGTCTTCAAGGGCTATCCCTCAGACGAGCTGCGCGTGGCCGTGGTGGGTGACTGGGGCTATGCGATGGACCGCGATCTGACAGCGCTGCAAAAAGACGACGTGCATCTGCTGATCACCGCCGGTGACAATGTGCCTAGCCTGCATGAAAAAGGCATCGAGGGCATGAAGGCCTTCAGCGCCTTGATCGACAGCCAGCGCGAGTTGTTCCGCACCACGCCCTTCATGCCAATTCTTGGCAATCATGACAAGGAAGCGCATTCGCGCGGGCCGAAGCCGCCGGCGGAAGCGGTCTATGATGTGGACGCGAAAGACTATCGCACCTTCTTCGCCCTGCCCGGTGATGAGTGGAAGTGGACCTTCGACATCCCGGGCTTCGACGTGCGCTTCTTCGCCCTCGACCTCGAGCATATCCAGGACTTCGGCACCACCTGGCAAACCTGCCATGCCTTTGGCGAAGATTCAGAGCAGTTCCGCTGGTACAAGGACACCCTGGCAGGCACCAAGGCAGGCTTTGTCTTCACCGTCATGAACGAAAAGCAGACCGCGCTCCAAGGCCGCACCAAGGGCCTCTGGCATGAGCAGTTCAAGAAAACCAGCGCCCTCATCACCGGTTTCGGCTACTTCGCCGACCGCGCGGAACTGGACGGCGGCCTGCCTTATTTTAACACCTGCCTGAAAGGCAATGGCGATGCGTACAAGGACCCGCGCTCCAAGTTCTTCGCCAGCCAGGACAACTACCTGCTGCTGCGCTTCCGCAAGGGCGAAAAGCACATGACGGTGCAGTTCAATAACCTGCACGGTGAGGTCATGGACACACTGGAAATCGCCCGGCGGCCAGAGTGATTCGACATAAAAGGCTTCGCGAGATCCTCCCGAGCTTGGCAGCCCTTGTAGGTCCCCTTCGTCCCCTGAGTCCCGTCTCAGAAAACCTCCTCCCGGCAGCCGTCCCCAGCGAAGCCCTTCCACGCCCGCCCTCATCCGCCACGGGGATTTCACCGTATCTTGGGTGAAATAATGGCAGGCCTTCTGCGTTTCTGCCAGCCCGCCATTTCCGGCAAAACCCCGATCCGCCTGTTTGTTGCTATGAAGTCCCCCGCCACCCTTTCCCTGGGCGCCGCCTTGCTCCTCAGCCTGGGGCTCGCCCCGGCCGCCCTCGCCGCTCCGGACGTCAAGTCCGAGGCTGCCCAGATCGACCAGCTTGTCGCCAAGGACCTGGCGAAGAGCAAACTGAAACCAAACGCCCCGGCGAGCGACGAGGTGTTCCTCCGCCGCGTTTACCTGGATGTGGCCGGCCGCGTGCCAACCAAGAAGGAAACACTGGAGTTTCTCAATTCCAAGGACGCTGACAAACGCGCCAAGCTGATTGACGCCCTGCTGGCGGGCGATGGTTACGCGCAGAACTTCTACAACTTCTGGGCCGATGTGCTGCGCCTGCAAAGCCAGTCCATCGGCGGCGGCTCCAGCCTGCCGGCCGGCTACGCCTACGAGCGCTGGCTGAAGGACTGCCTGCGCAGCAACGAGCCCTATGACCAGATGGTGCGCGAGCTGGTGGGTGCGCGTGGCACCTCGTATGAAAACGGCGCCATCGGCTTCTACATCCGCGATTACAACATGCCGCTGGATAACATGGCGGTCACCACCCAGGTCTTCCTGGGCACCAGCATTGTCTGCGCCCAGTGCCACAACCATCCCTTCGATAAGTGGTCGCAGATGGACTACTACCAGATGGCCGCCCACACTTACGGCATGGAAGGCACCAACCGCCTCATGAACCCCGACTTCTACAAGACGTTGGGCGCCGGTGGCGGCTACGGCAAGGCGAAGGGCAAAGTCAAAGGGGCCAAGGCAAAGGCAGTGGCTGCCACCAACGCCGCACCCGAGGCGAAGCCTTCCGTTCTGGGCAATTACAAGAGGGCCGAGCTGAACACCGCCATGGTCGAAATCCTGCGCCCGCTGCGCTACAACCGCGTGGTCGAGGACGACAAAAAGGCGCTGAAGCTGCCGCATGATTACAAGTATCCCAACGGCAAGCCGCTGCAGGTGGTCGAGCCGGTGATTCCCGCCACCTTTTCCAAGGATGGCAAGGTCGCCAAGCCCGGTGAAAGCGCCTCCTTCAACTATGCGGACTGGATGACCTCGAAGGACAATCCGCGTTTCAGCCTGGTGATCGCCAACCGCCTCTGGCGCAAGCTTATGGGCATCGGCCTCATTGAGCCCGTGGATGAAATCACCGACTCCACCGTGCCCAGCAATCCGGCGCTGATGACCTGGCTGGAGCAGAAGATCAAGGACCTCAACTTCGACATGAAGGAGTACCTGCGCATCGTGCTCAACAGCCAGACCTACCAGCGCGCCGCCTGCACTCAGGACCTGGAGCTGGGCGAGGCCTTCCACTTCCAGGGCCCGCTGCTGCGCCGCATGTCCGCCGAGCAGATCTGGGATTCCATGGTGGCCCTTTACAAGCCCGCTCCCGACCGCCCCAGCCGCACGCATGATCTCGACGAAGAAACCGCCATCCGCCGTGTCGAGTGGCTGGACCGCGCGCTGAACTCGCTGACCACCGAAGAGGCCATTGATTGCGCCAAGAAGATTGCCGACGTGCAGAAGAAGCTCGCCGAAGACGTGCGCCAGGCCCAGCACCAGCTCGCCGAAGCCACCAAGGCCAAGGATGATGCCGCCATCCGCGCTGCCAAGCGCACGGTCGGCCAGCAGCGCCGCAACATCGATCTCGCGGTGGAGGACATCGTCTTCACCATGGGCTGGAAGAAGTTTGCCCAGCTCGCCCATGAAGGAAAGCTCGCCGACGTCGTGGGCGATGCCGACTTCGCCAAGGAGATCGAGACCGTGCTCAAGGCCAAGAAGGAAGGCGAGGACATGAAGATCGAAGAAGCGCTGGCCGTGTACAACGAGATGCAGCGCTCGAAGCTGGCCGCCTCGATGAAGAGCCGCCAGAAGGAGGATGCCGAGCACCTGAAGGTGGCCCCCGGCGACCAGCGGAAAGCCTTTGTTTCCTGGGAGCAGGCCCGCGACACCGTCGCCGTGCGCGCGGCGGACCTGAAGAGCCCGGCCCCCAACGGCCACTTCCTGCGCGAGTTCGGCCAGAGCGACCGCGAGCTGGTGAACAATGCGAATGCCGATGCCACCGTGGGCCAGTCGCTCATGATGCTGAACGGGCGGTACTTTAAAACCTTGATGAACCCGTACACCATGATCGGTCGTGCGCTGGTTCATGAGAACGATCCGGACAAGCTCATTGACACCATCTACCTGAGCTTGCTGAGCCGCCATCCCACGGCGGATGAAGTGGCCCTGCTGCGCCCGATGGTGGAAGGCAGCAAGACTTTGGAGGCAAAGGGCGAGGCCCTGTGGTCGGTGATCAACACCCGCGCATTCCTGTTCATCGAGTAATTCCCGCTCAAAACCCCCCACGCTTCCTCCAAGCCATGACTCATCTGAACCGCCGCGACTTCGTCGCCACTGCTGCCAAGACCTTCCTGGGCGTGACCGCGCTCGACCAGCTTGGCGGCAAGGCCTTTGCCCTTGCCGGTGAAAACACCTCGCCCCTCAAGCAGGTGGCCACCGCCCGCAACGTCATTTATCTCTACATGAC
>OUNM010264627.1_pt1 | contig 24772 bp, 23 predicted proteins | sample 1769961 | NCBI WGS metagenome assembly OUNM01 (sample SAMEA3914820, study PRJEB12502) | metagenome | biome: forest; material: soil | place: USA | collected 2012-03-12 | depth 0.3 m | reverse complement strand
GGCCGCGCTCAGTTGTTGCGCAGGTCGCGCACCGAGATCACCGCGCCCGTTTCGGCGTCCGTGATGACCTCGCGCCCGGCGGCGCCATAGCGATACGCATGTCGAGCGACCGTCTCGCCGTTCGAGTCCGGCCGCGCGACCCAGAGGATCGGCCCGCCGCCTTCGATCCTGACCGGCGCCCGCACGCCATCGAGCGCGGCGAGAGTCCGCGATTGCGCCTGCTCGGAGCTCAGGATCCGCTCGTTCCCGATCCGATCGATTTTCACGGGGCTGGCATAGAGCGAGAAAAGCTCGCCATGAGGACCAAGATCGAAGGAGAGCGTGCCCCGAGGATAAACCAACAACCCATCCAGGCTCTGCCTGAAGCTCACCTGGGCCGATACCGAATTGCCAAGCACCTTGGGCGGACCGAAGCCCCAATGATCGTCAGCGCAGATCAGCGAGCCCAGATCCTTGAGCATCTGCGCGGCCCTCTGAGCTGCATCGCCCGCGCCTTCTCGCCCGACGCCGCGGATCGACTCGAGACAGCCGCCTTCTCCGAAGACCGCGCTCAAGCTCTCGCCGTAGCGGCGCTGGAATTCTTTCCAACGGCCGCCCGAACCCGCAGTCGCTGAGGTTCGAGGCGCTCGCGCGGGACGGCGTGCGAGCGCCGCTCCGTTCGGGGCTTGGGGAGCGGCCGCCACGGGCGCCGAGGTGCCGTCACGAGCCGGGCGCGTGCTTTCGACTGGCTCGAGAAGCTTCATCGCGATCAAGCCAGCCAGAGCCAGGACGGCGACCGTGACAAGCGCACGCTTCATCTCAATTGATCCTTGCCGGAAAGATCACCGTCGATGCAGCGCCGTTGCTCGGCTTGGCTTCGACGTTGAAGTGTACCGTCTGGCCGCTGCTTCCTGGTTTGACGCGCATCCAGATCCCCGTCCACCAGGTCTGGTCATAGAACGGCTGGGTCAGGAAGAAGCTGTTTCCCGTCGGTACCGCGAAACTCGAATGGGCGCCGTCGACCGTCGAGAGCGCGCTGACGATCTGCGTGCCGTTGATCTTGGCGTAATTGATCTGCGCCTTCTGCGGCGAGAGAACGCCGAAGTTGAGACCGGGATGGATCTCGATGAAGTCCTTCTCGGCATCCGGGATCGTGACGGTCACCTGAACGGCTCCGGCGGTGATCGCGCTCGTGTTCTTGATGTCGAACCAGACCACGACGACCTCACCCGGATCGAGGGTCCCGTTGAGTCCCGTGCTCACGCCTTGCGGAATGAGTCCGGGATCGGTCGATCGCCCGAGCATGCGCATCGTCCATTGCGTGAGCTTGGCTGGGTTGTCCAGGATCTTGATTCCGCTTCCGAGACTACCCGTACCGATGTCGGCCCAGTTCGCCGGCAGCAGCTGCGAGCCGGTCGGCTGAAGCCCACGCGCCGCCAAAGCGTCAGCGACGGCCTGCCTCTCCGCCGGCGTGAAGGCCAGCGACGCGAGCGAAGACCGCTGGACGAGCGCATCGGCGAACGCGATGAACGAGATGGGAGCGACCTGGCTATCGGTCGGCTTAGGCAGCGCGCGGATCGCCTCGAGCGTGAGGCGAGTCATCTTGAGGCGGGCCGCGACCGCGTCGCCTCCGTTCGCGGCGCGCACGCCTTCATACGCGTCCCAGAGCGCGCCCTGAATCAAAACACCCGCGTTGTGGATCTCTTCGGGATAGGTCGTCCCGAGATACGCTTGTTTCGCGTATTCGGGTCCGTGCGAGTTCTTGCCGTACGGCCAGCCGATCCCGTCCGGGTAGACATAGCTGATCGTGTTGTTCTGGGCCGAAAATGAGGGAAAATTAGCGCATCCCGGATAACTCGAGTCGTACGCCGGACAGCGATTGGCCCCGCGCGTGCCATCGCTCGACGGATCGAAGAGCTTGAGCGCCCAGCGCCCGAAGAGCTTGGGGTCAAGCCTGGAGTCCGTCAGCTCTTCAGTCGAGAGAAGTCCCATGAAATCGGAAATGCCTTCATTGAGCGCGCCCCCCTCCGAGACCCAAAGAGGGTTGAGATAGAGGCCGGGCTCGTCCTGGGTGTACAGACTCGTCGTCGTCGCGTGCTGAAGCTCATGGATCGTCACGAGCCCGTCATCCGCGTAGTACGCGCCGGGGGTGGTCGTCGAATAACCCAGGCAAACGGCACCCGCCGTCTGGCTATAGAGCGCATTATCCGGTTCGTCGCAGATCGCCCAGATCGGCACCGGGTTCGCAGGATAAAGGTACTCGGCCGAATCGAGGTACGAGCGGTACCGATCGCCGAAGTAGTACGCCATCGTCTCCTGAAAGCGCTGGTCCTTATGCGAGTAGTTGAACTGGTTCTTATCATCGAAAGCGCCGAAGCCCGAAGAGCGGCAGCTCTTCTCGTTGAGCGAGTAAACGTATTTTCCTTCGAGAAGTCCGTGTCCGCCCAGGTTGGAAAGCGTGACTGATGCGCGATAGTCATCGAGCGTGAGCAACGAGGGCGATAGAGCTTGATTTCCGGTGGCGCTGATCGGATCCGGATTGAAAACGCTCGCGCTGCCTCCGGAGCCGGCGCCGTCGACGGAGCCTTCGGCGCAGCTCGTGTCTTCTACCTGATTGGGCGGGTCCTTGCGGAAGCAGCCGGTCAGGGCAAACGCGATAGTCATTGAGAGCAGGGTCGATCTCGCGGATAAAGCCATACCCTCAGATTTTAACCCGAAGCGATCCAAACTCCGCGCTGCAGAGTTTGCCTAGCGGAACCGCGCGGATTTAATGCGCGAGCTCGAGCTTGAGCACGTGCTCGCGAAGCACCTTGATCAGCTCGCGGCTATGTTCCGGGCCCCGCGTCTCCAGCGTCAAAGCGACTTCGGTCTCATCGATGTGCGTCGAAGGTTCGCTGTGGTCATGGATCGCCTGGATGATATTGGCGCCTTGGCGCGCCAGAAGCTCGGTCAGGCGAGCGAGCGAACCGGTCCGGTCGGAGATCAGCACGTTCACGCGAACACGGCGGCCGGCGCGGATCAGGCCGCGATCGATGATGCGGCCGAGCACGTTGACGTCGATGTTTCCGCCGCCCACGATCAACACGACTTTCTTGCCGCGGAACTGCTTTTTGACCTGATCGAGCACCGCGAGAGGAAGCGCGCCCGAGCCCTCGGAGATGACCTTGGCCTTCTCCATGAGCATCAGGATCGCGTTGGCGATGCCTTCGTCGTCCTCCTGGAGCATGCGATCAATTCGCGACGAGAGAAACTTCCGCATCGGATCGCTCGCCTCTTTAATGGCGATGCCGTCGGCGAAGGTCTCGATCGCCTCAAGTTTCACCGCGCGCCCCTTCTTGAGCGACTGAACCATCGATGGCGCGCCCTTGGCCTGGCAGCCGATGACCTGAACCTGCGGCTTCATCTCCTTGAACACGGTCGAGACGCCGGCCATGAGACCGCCGCCGCCGATTGCGCCGATGACCGCGTCGACATCCTCGAGCTGCTCGACGATCTCGAGGCCGATCGTACCCTGGCCCGCGATGACTTCCTCGTCTTCATAAGCGTGCACGAGCACGCGGCCCGTCTTTCGCGCGATTTTCTTGGCTTCGGCCAAAGACTCATTGATGTTCTCGCCGGCGAACTCGATCTCGGCGCCGAGCGCCTTGGTATTGTGGATCTTCACCAACGGCGCGCCCTTGGGCATCACGATGAGCGCCTTGGCTCCGAGCTGCCGCGAGCCCCAGGCGACTCCTTGCGCGTGATTACCGGCACTCGCTGCGATCACGCCGCGACGCCGGTCCTTCGCGCTCAAGCGCGAGATCTTGTACGTGGCGCCTCGGATCTTGAAAGACCCGATCGGCTGCATATTCTCGAGCTTGAGATAGACCTGGCAGCCCATCGATTCGGAGAGCCACGCGTTGAAAAGGAGAGGCGAAGGCGAAAGGTACTTGCCCAACTCGTGCTTGGCGGCCTGGATATCGGCGAGCGTGACCTGGATGCTCATACGCCGCCCGCCACCGGAAGCACCGCTCCCTGAAGAAGCCGCATCTCAGGCTGGGTCAGCCTGAAGAGAATATCGGCCAGATCCTCGGGCCTGACCCATTTCGAGAAGTCCGCGCCCGGCATGTCCTTGCGATTGGCTGCCGTATCCAGAATCGAAGGCAACACGCAGTTGACCGTGACATCCGTGCCCTTGAGCTCCTCGCCGAGCGACGCAGTCAGCGCATGGAGCCCGATCTTGGATGCCGTGTACGGACCCATACCGGCGGCCGGATGCAGGGACGCCTTCGCGCCGATGAAAAGTACGCGGCCGAACCCGCGCTTCTTCATCGCAGGAAGCAGCGCGCGCGTGAGCAGGAACGCCGACTTGAGATTGGTGTTCAGAAGAAAATCCAGATCCGCGTCCGAAACCTGATCCGCGTGCGTCCAGCGGAAACCGCCCGCGCAATGGACCAGGCCCGAAACCAGGTCGGCGCGGGAGCCGAGAGCGACCTCGACCGACTTCGAGCTGGCGACGTCGCAAACCACCCACTCGACATCGCCTTGGATGTCGACGGTCTTGTCGCTCTCGAGTCGCGTCGCGATCACGCGCACGCCTTCGGCTGCGAACTTTCGAACGACGGCGCTTCCCAACGCACCGGTTGCCCCGGTGACGACGAACGTGGCTGACATGAAGCCACTCTACGACTTCAGGCCGCTTTCGGCAACGCTCCGCCTGCCCCGCGCCGCATTGATTTTTCAGGCATCATCGGGTGCATCACCCAGACCGGACAGTCGGCGTGCCGGATCACCTGCCTGGTGATGCTTCCGACCAAGGCCGCGGTGACAGGGCCGCTATGCGCTTCCATCATCACGACCGAGACTCTTCTTCTGTCGATCAGGCTCAGGATGTGGTCGGATATCTCGCCGCCTTGCGTATCCAGGACCAACTCGGTTTGGACGCCTTGGCCCTCGGCCCACTTCACCCAGCGCTCCGCATGTTCGGTCCGCCGGATCACCTCGTCATTGAAATACGCCTGCACCGGCACCCAGCTTCCGCCAAGGAGGTAGACCCCCGACTGAAACACCGGCTCGATGGGATGCGGGACTGAGTGGAAGAGGGTGAGGCGAGCTCCCATCTGTCGAGTAACTTCCACTACGTAGCGAAAATTATTGCGCGAGTACTGGCCAAAATCCGTGGGATACAGCACGTGCTCAAGCGCCCCCTTGCGGGTCATGTGAGGGCCGACTACCACGACCGGCACCTTGGAACGATAAAGCAGTGTCTCGGCAAAACTTCCGAGGATCAGCCGGCTGAACCCCGAGCGCCCGTGAGTGCTCGCCACGATGACGTCAAACCGGGCCGAAGCCGCGTAATCCGAAAGTGCCTTCACCACCGCCGAGGTCGACGAGAGATTGCGTACCATCACTCGTGGCGGCTCCAAACCTTCGAGGTGGATGTCCTTGATCATCCTCTCGAGCGCCTGGCGCGCCGAGGAGCGATATTGGATCAGCCAGGGAGAAGAAAATTCGGTCGATAAGTTGAGCTGAGTGGGCGAAAGGACGTAGACCGGCTCCACGCTCGCTCCCTCGAACCGATCGGTCAGCTGCCGAATCACCCGCACGGTTTGCGTGAGGATTTCGCTCGGGGGATCGAAGGCATCCACCGCCCAGAGAATCTTCTTGATGGATCGAGCAACCGGCATAGATTCCTCCGTGACTGGCCCTCCGATTCAAGCAGCATGGGACGTGCCAGTTCGAAAGCGCAACCGGGCTGCTGCACCGCTTGCCGCCCGGGGCCGCGCGGGTTATGCTCGCTCCGCTGCTCGCGTGGTGGAATTGGTAGACACGCTGGTCTTAGGAACCAGTGGGGCAACCCGTAACAGTTCGAGTCTGTTCGCGAGCACCATTTTGGAATTGATTCGAGCTAGGCGACTTTGAGCGTCACGCGCGAATCCAGTCGCTGGGCGATGTCGATCTAGCATTCCATCGAGACGTGAGTCGCGTTGGCATTCGGCACGGCCGTAATGACGGGCCTTTGAAGGTCAGCTGACAGCAACCACTCCATCTGAAGCTGCGCTTGCCTTTACGGGCGCACCTTGCCCGGATGAGTTTACTCAGACGGTCGGCCGGACGGCTGATTTCGGATGTGGGTTGGTACGCGATAACTTTAGACCGACCTTTGAAAGTGAGATAAACATTTCCAAATGGAAACCGCCTGTTTATTAGCGCTTCTTGTAATTACGTTGTCGTTGAATGCACGGGCCGATCAGGCTGGGAAAGTCTGTCTACCCAGGCCGGTCAAGGTGCACCAGGCTCCAGACTTTCATCCGCATCGATATACAACCGAGAAGTACCAAGGAGACGTGGACGTTCAACTCGGTGATTCTAGGCAAATTCCCATGGGGTCTGAAGGCGGACTGATCATAGAAGGCTTGTCGCCGACGCAGGCCTACAAGGTTAAGTTCAGAAATAAGGGCAAGATTGTCGCCGGTTTTAATTTCAAGTTCGACGACCCTACTCACCCCGACCAAGTTGTCGATCAAGGGGCCTACAATGGGGGATTTCGCGTCTTGCCTACCGGAAACAAGTGTCCTTATAAAAAGATAGAACCGCTCCAAATCAAGTAAACTAACCCCTAGTCCGAAATCCGGACGCCAGATAGGGTTCCAGTACGCTTTGAGGTCTTTTATGCGTTTAAAGCGGGAACCAGAATTGCTTTGGCGAGCTCTGCCAAGCTGAGCAGAGTAGATGGAACTGCCTCCTTTCCAAAGGGAAGGAGGTGATTTGATGGGGAAAATGAACGACGGGAATCGTTATTTTCTTTATCGTCAGCGGCTAGAAAAACTTAAACAGAAAACCTGGGCTCTCATTGTTTTGGCTAGGCTACTGTTTCTTCTAGCTGTTCTTGTCATCCGATACTTGTAACCAATCGAGGATGTGGCTTCGGGTACAGCATTAACCGGAGTCTCTCACGATGAGAGCTGCTCAGCTTGGTCTTCTTCGCACCGCCCTGCCAAAACCCCTACAAAGTCGTACGCAAGACCAGCCGCCGCCACGTGCGTTCCCAGCCAAGACATCGGCCTGCTAACGGCCGAAACATCGGCGCCATTCCGACCGCGCTAAAACCAAAAAATCGTAACAGCGGCAAAAGTACCCACGAAAAATCCCATGTAATGCAGCACTCGCATACGTACCTCATAAGTGGGTATCGCCATGGCCCCGAGCGGGGCCTGTGATTCCCATTTGTTAAATTATATTAGTTTTGATGCGAAGCGCAATTGCGGCATCAGAGACACGGCCTCAAATATCATCCGCAATATCAACAAGTTACTTATGCGCCGCCAGTTCCAGTTGCGGACCCCGAATCGGACCCAGACCCGGTGCCGTGATCATGGTCGTGGTCATGATCATGCTCGCCTTCGACCCCATCATGTTGATGGCAGCCGTGAAACGTACTCTCCCGCAGATCGCCGCGCCCACCGACAGCAAAACGTGAAATCTGCTTTTCGCTCTCGTCGTTTTTTCCGCATTTCGGACAACGACCGTAGTCAGCCGAGCGCCGAGCCGCCTCGGTGGCGGAATTGATCTGCTCGAATCGGACTTTGCAGCGATTACAATGAAACTCGAAAAGCGGCATCTGAGTTCAAACTCCCTCTCGGATATGGCATACCGAATAACAGCGATCCCGTAGCTCAGATGGATAGAGCAGGTGCCTTCTAAGCATCAGGTCGGGGGTTCGATTCCCTCCGGGATCGCCATTTCCGTGCATAAATCTCATGCGGCGTTGCCCTTTCGCGCATGCAGGAGCTCCTTCTTCAGGCGCGCTTCCTCGCGCTGAAGCTCTTCGACTCTGAGCTGGAGCTGCTCGCACTGGGATTCGGCCTTGGCAGTGTTGCGATTAGCGGCGTCGAGCTTCTTCTTGAATTCTTCCATGCCCGGGGTTGCCGGGCCCTGCCCTTTGGCGATGCGCTCCTGAAGAAGCTGATTGGCTTTCCTCACTTCATCGAGTTGCCTGACCGCGCGATCGTGCTTGGACTTCATCGCGGCGAACTCGCCGACCACGGTGCGCGCCTTCTTGATCTGCTCCCAGGAGTCCGAGATTTTGTCCCTGAGCTGCGAGTTCTCTTTCCTGGCCGAAGCAAGAAGCAGCTGCGAGACCTCGTATTTCTGCTTGAGAACCGCATCGGCTGCGCTCTTGGCGCCGCTCTTCTCGGAGCGGTCGCTCGCGTTCGATGCCATCAACGTCAATTGCTCCTTGGCCCGCGCGAGCGCCGAGCTTCGCTGCTTCAGAAGCTCGTCCCTCAGGCGAACCTCTTCGAGCAAGCGCTTCTCGACCGAGCTGCACTCGTGCTCCCTCTGCTTCACGGATGCCCGGACCTGCCTGACCATCTCGAGCAGGCGCGCCTTCTCGGCGAGCATGTCGCCCATGAAGCCGTCAAACCAGCTTCGCGCCTTCGGGCCCTGGATCTCAGCCTTGATCTCGGCCGCATCCCGGCTCACTCGCCTGAGCAGCTGATTGAACCCGCCGACTTCGAACTCGCGCGCGAGCGCCTCGGCGTCCTCGTCCGGCGTCACCGTCGACGGCGGAAGCACGCTCGTCGAGAGCTCCTTGAGCTGCTCCATGCCGGAGTCAGGATCGAGGTCGATCGCCTGCTCGACGTCGATCTCGCTCTCGACATCCTTCTGGATCGAATCAGCCGCGTTCGAAGGGACGGCCTTGGTTTTCTCGCTCGCGACCTCCCCTTGCGACGCGGGCGATTTTCGTCCGAAAGGCCAGAGGGAGCGCAGAAACCCGCCATTGGATTTTTCCAATTTCGCGATCTTGGCTTCAAGCTCGCCGACGAGATCCTGATGCGATCGGTTCGCTGGCCTCTGCTCATCCGCCAGCATCGTCTGATGATCCAGGTCGCCGAGCAGGGTATAGGACCGCACGGCCGGAGCCTCCGCCAGCGCCGTGAGCTCGACATACGCGAAGTTCTTCGCGCGAGCATCAGGCGTCGTCGAGAGCTTGCCCGGAATCCCGAGCATCGCCACGATCTCCACGCGATTCTCCCCGCGCGCATATCTGACTAAGACTCCGTCTGCCTGCGCCCGCAGATGCTCGAGCCGCTCTTGCGCTTCCTTCGCGCCGAGCTTGAACCCGCTCGGCGCCGCGAAGGACAGGCCGAAGGCGATCTTCTCGCCGTCGATCCCGCACTCGAACCGGGCCGGATAGGCGGAGCCTTCGCTCAAGCCATGAAGCAGGCCGAAGAGCATGATCGCGCGAAAGCGCAGCTCATCGAGCTTTTCGTCGCGAAGCCGCGCGACCAACAGGTCGGCGATCGTTCCGATATGCCGAGAGCTGAAGACAGGCTGGTGAAAGACCTCTCCCGTCGCATCGAGCAGGCCCGCGACGCCGAAGCACTCTAACTGCCTGGGAGGGTTGCCCAGCTTAAACACCGACTAACCCTCCCGGCCCGAAGATCGTGGCGCGCTCGCCCGCCCGCCCCGAAAGCTCGACGATCCTGCGAACACGTCCGGCGAACTGGCGATCCAGCTCACCGCGGGTCTCGCCGAGCGCGGATGCCGGGATCGCCTCGCACCGTGAGCCGGCGATCATGGCGCTGGCTAGCTCCCCGAAGGGGCGAGAGACGAAGCCTCGGCCCGCGTCGATGCCCAAGACTCCCTTGAAAACCTCGAGCAGGAGCGCGTTCAAAAACGGAAGATCGCAATATCCCAGATGAAGCGCGGTGAACACCGCCCAGCCCGACCGGAATACCGCCGTCTCATAAGCTTCGACATCCTGATCATGCGCTTCGACGAGAAGGGGCCCCGGCAGCGGGTCGCAGACGGAGCCTGCGAACGCCGCCGCGAAAAACGGTTCAATCAAAGCCCTTTCGCCCGAAAGACTCCAAAGCGGCGCGACTACCCTAATCACCTCGTCCGAAGTCACGAAGGGAGGAGGATCCAGCGCCACCATGGGATGCCCGCTGTCCGAGCTCGTCGCGCGATACGCCGGCACTGACAGGAGCTGCCGGACTCGCTTGCCTGCATCGGCGAACGGCTTCACGCTATCGATGAACGGCGGCAGATAGACCGACTCGAAGTTCGAGAGCTTGACGAGATCCGCGGGCGAAAAGAAATCCAGCGGAGCTTTCACCGAGACGAACTTCTCGTTTCGCTCGAGATAAACGTACGCGGGCGCGAAAAGAAGCGCGAACGGCTCGATCTCTCGGATCGGCACCTTTCTCATCCTGTCTGCGACGTCTCGCGGAAGCTTTCGCTGGGTAAAGTCCATGGGTCTTCATGGACTTTTCGGCTGCTTCTGAGCGCAATCTAAGGCCTATTCGGCGTAATGACAGGAGACTTCGTGCGTCTCCGACCCGGGCGTCAAACTTCCGCCGCTCTTGCCGAGGTTTCGGAGCGTCGGTCTCTCGGTCTTGCAGTCTTCGCGGGCGGAAGGGCACCTCGGATTGAAATAGCAACCCGACGGAGGATTGACGGGCGAGGGGACATCACCCTTCAAGATGATCCGCTCCTTCTTGTAGGTCGGATCCGGGATCGGGATCGCCGAGAGAAGCGCTTTCGTGTAGGGATGCTTGGGGTCCGAGTAAAGGTTCTCGGCCGTCGACATCTCGGCGATCTTGCCGAGATACATGACAGCGACCCGGTTGGAGATGTGCTCGACCACCTTTAGGTCGTGCGCGATGAAGAGATAGGTCAGGCCGAGCTCGGCCTGCAGGTCCTGCATCAGATTGATGATCTGCGCCTGAATGGAGACGTCGAGCGCCGAAACCGGCTCGTCGCAGACGATGAACTCCGGCTCCACCGCCAGCGCGCGCGCGATGCAGATGCGCTGGCGCTGCCCTCCCGAGAACTCGTGCGGATACCGCGTGATCGCCTCGCGCCGGAGCCCGCAGAGGTCGAGGAGCTTGAGGATCCGCTCGCGGCGTTCCTGCCGCGACTTGGCGATTCCGTGGATCTCGAGCGGCTCGCCCAGGATCTCCTCGACCGTCATGCGCGGATTGAGTGAGGCATAGGGGTCCTGAAAGATGATCTGCATGTTGCGGCGAAGCTTGCGCATGCCGGCCGAGTCGAGCCGGGTGATATCCTGACCCTTGAAGATCACCTGCCCGGAAGTCGGCTCTATCAGCCGAAGCACGCAGCGCCCGAGCGTGGACTTACCGCAACCGCTCTCGCCCACCAGGCCCAGCGTCTCGCCTTTACGGATCTCGAACGAGACGTCGGAGACGGCTTTCACGCTGCCGATCTGGCGCGAGAGCAGGCCTCCTTTGATCGGAAACTCTTTGACCAGGTTCTTGACCGACAAAAGAATCTCGTTGGCCATCTCAGACATCCCTCACGCAACGGACCAAATGGTCGCCGCCGACCGAGCGCAACTCCGGCTCGACCTGCTTGCAGCTCTCAGTGACATGAGAGCAGCGCTCCTGAAAACGGCAGCCCTGTGGAAGCCGAAGCATGTTCGGCACGATACCCGGAATCGTCTCCAGGCGCTTCTTCTTCACCTTGCCGGTCGGATCCTTGCTCAAAGTCGGAATGCTGTTTAGAAGGCCCTGAGTGTAAGGCATCCTCGGTCGCGCGAAAATTTCGCCCACCGGCGCCCGCTCGACCACGCGGCCGGCATACATGACGACTACTTCGTCGGCCACCTCGGCGACGACGCCCAGGTCATGGGTGATCAGGACCAAACCCATCCCGACCTTCTGCTGCAGGTCGCGCAGCAGATCGAGGATCTGCGCCTGAATCGTCACATCGAGCGCGGTCGTCGGCTCGTCGGCGATCAGCACGCTCGGATCGCAGGATAGGGCCATGGCGATCATCACGCGCTGGCGCATTCCGCCGGAGAGCTGATGCGGATATTCATCAACCCGCTTCTCAGGCAATGGGATGCCGACGAGCTTGAGCATCTCGATCGCCTTGTTCCGCACTTCGCTCCGGGGCAGGTCCTGATGGAGAGCGATGGCTTCCATGATCTGGTCGCCGACCGTGAACACCGGATTGAGCGAGGTCATCGGCTCCTGGAAAATCATCGAGATCTCGTTGCCGCGGATCTTCCTCATCTGGGCGTCATCGAGCTTCAGGAGATCGCGGCCCCGATATAGGATCTCGCCGCCGACGACCCGTCCGGGAGGATTCGGGATCAGCCGCATGATCGAGAGGCTCGTCACGCTCTTTCCGCAGCCGCTCTCGCCCACGATGCCCAAGGTCTTGCCGCGATAGACGTCAAAGCTCACGTCGTCGACGGCTTTGACCTCGCCGTCTTCGGTGAAGAAGGAGGTCTTGAGATTTTTGACTTCGAGGATCTTCGTCATGTAGTCCTCATGTTACTTGATTCTCGGATCGAGCGCATCACGGACCGCGTCGCCCAGGACGTTGAAAGCCAGGATGACGAAGAACATGGCGCCCGTCGCGCCGGCTAGCTGCCACCAGACCCCTCGCATCAGCTCGAGCTTGGAGTCATCGATCATCACGCCCCAGCTCGGTTGCCCCTGCGCGCCGAGACCCAGGAACGACAGAACGACTTCGGCCTTGATCGCCGAAACAAACTGGATCGAGAAGTTGATGATCACGAAGTGCGAGACGTTCGGCAGGATATGCTTGAACATGCGCGAACGGTGGCTCGCTCCCAAGCTTTCGGCGGCGACGACGTAGTCGCGCGCTTTCTGCTTGATGACCTCGCCGCGGATCACGCGCGCGAGGCTCACCCAGGCGGTCACGCCCAGGGCGACATAGATCGCTCCCAGGCCTCGGCCCATGACGAAGGCGATGGCGACCAGAAGCATGATGTTCGGGATCGAAGACAACGTCGTGTAGAACCAGACGACCGCGTCGTCGACCCATCCGCCGAAGTAGCCGGCGACCGAACCGAGCACCACGCCGATTGGGGTACTGATCAGGGTTGAGACCAGGCCCACGCTCATCGCGATGCGAGTGCCGTGGATGACTTTGTAAAAGACGCTGCGCCCGAAGATATCCGTACCCAGCCAAAGCGGCATCGCATCGAAGGACGGAGGCGAGTAGGGCGCCCCGACGACCGTATCCCACGGCGACGCGATCCACTGGAGCTTGGCTAGCAACGCGACGAGCGCATAGAACGAAACGATCGCCAGGCAAACCATGGACAGTCGCTCTCTCTTGATCTTGAGCGTGGCGGCGGCCCAAAGACTTCTCGATTGCTGCATCGTCATCGGAGGCTCACCCGCGGGTCGACGAGCGTATAAAGAAGGTCGGTCGCCAGGTTACCCACGATGAAAAGCAGCGACCCCAAGACCGTCATCGCACGGATCACCGGAAAGTCGCTGTTCTGGATCGCGTCGATCGTGATCCCTCCCAGTCCCGGGATGCCGAAGAAACTCTCCAGCAGGAAAGCGCCCAGGATCAGCAGCGGGATCTCGATCACCACGTTGGTCAGGATCGGGACCATGCTGTTCTTGAGGACATGCTTGAGATAGACCCGCTTTTCGCCGAGGCCCTTGGCGCGCGCGGTGCGGATGTAATCCTGACCGGTCTCTTCGAGCACGGCCGTCCGGTAGAACCGGACGTCGTATCCCAAGCTCACCATCACCCAGATGATCGCCGGCAGGGCGACATAGCTCATCCGCTGCGACCAATCCGGCTCGTAGCCCGAGATCGGAAACCAGCCGAGCTTAAACGCCAGGAAATACTGGCCGAAGAGTATGTAACCTAGGAGCGGCAGACTCATCCCGAAAACGCAGGCCACGACCACGAACTTGTCGATGAACTTGCCCCGATGATACGCGACCAGAAGCGCGAGCAGGATCGAAAGCAGCGTCGTGAGAAAGAAAGCCGGAATCGCGAGGCTCAGCGACGGTCCGATCCCCTGCAGGATCATGCGGCTGATCGGCTGCTTGGTCGTATAGCTGATGCCAAAATCAAAAGTGACGATCTCCTTCAGGAACCGCAGAAACTGCGCCGGCAAGGGCTGATCGAAGCCGTACTCATGCCTGACTTCGGCGATTCTTTGGGCGGTCGCGTGCCGGCCCAGCATCTGATAGGTGGGATCCCCGCCCACCACGTTCAGGAGCACGAAAATGATCAGCGCGACACCGAAGATCGTCGGAATGGCGTGAAGGATCTTTCGGATCAAGTAGACGGTCATTACTTCTTTCTGGCGCCTTTCTTGGCCAAGTCGACGCCAATGTACTTAACGCGGCCATGGTCGAGCAGACTCGACTTCAAGCCCGTGATCCAAGGCTGTGCGACGATGTAGATGATCCGATGGGCGTTGAAGATCCAGGGAGCATCTTCCATCAGCATCGCGACCATCTTTTTGTGGACTGCCTTGCGCTCAGGTCCGTCCGGGAGCGAGAGCGCCTTCTCGAATAGCGCGTCGTACTCGGGATTGGAGTAACTCGAGTCGTTCGGGCCAGGCGATACGTTCTTGCTGTAAAAAAGCTGAAGAAAGTTCTCGGCATCCGGATAATCCGCCTGCCAGCCGAAGTTCCAGAGGTGGCCCTTGCGGTCTTTCATCTTCTTGTCGAACTCGGGCCAAGACGACATCTCGATCTTGGTCTTGACACCGAGGGGAGCGAACATCTGCTCGGCGAATTCGGCATCCTGGCGATCCGTCGTCGTGGACGGAACCAGAAGCTCGAGCGTCGGAAGCCCCTTGCCTTCGGGATATCCCGCCTTAGCAAGAAGCTCTTTGGCCTTAGCCAGATTGAACTGTCGATAAGGATTGACGAGCGAGGGGTCGTATCCCGCGATGCCCGGCGGAATCGGACCCTGCGCCGGGATCGCGCGCCCGTTGTAAAACAGATCGATATAACGGTTCGAATCGAAAGCAAGACTCAAGGCCTGGCGAAGCAGCTTGTTCTTGGCAAAAAGCGGGTCATACAGGTTGAACGTCGTGTGAGTCACGTCCAGGCGGTAGTTCTTGGACAGGACGATGCCCTTGGCCTTGAGCTCCGGCACGAGCTCCTTGTTGGGCGCGATCGCCGTCGAGTAGTTGTCCTTGGGGATATCGGAGAAGTCGAATTCGCCAGCGAGAAAACCCAGCCACCTCGGCTGCGACTCCTCAACCACGTGCGTGATCACTCGATCCGCGCGCGGAAGGGGTTGGCCTGCTTCCGCGAGAAGTCCAGCTTCCTTGTCTCCGGGCTCGCCTTCGCTCGGGTAAAGCTCCTTGCGGAATGTCGGGTTCTTCCGCCAGATGACCTTTTCCTGGCTGTACGACTCCAGACGGAACGGCCCGGTTCCCACGGCGTGGGTGCCGAAGTCATTGCCATACATCTCGACCGCCTCATGAGGCGTGACGAACATCTGGTCCATCGCCAGGTTATAAAGGAACTGTACCGTACGCTGCTTGAGGCGGATCTGGAGCGTATAAGGATCAAGGGCTTTGAGGCCTTCGATCGGCTTGGAGTAGTCGCTCACCCCGGCCTTGACGGCTTCGTCGTGCCACTCGGTCGCGCCGACGACCTTGCCGTCGAGAATCCACCAGCTCGGAGAGAGGTTTTTCGGATCCGCCAGGCGCTTCCACGAATAGATGAAGTCCTCGGCCACCAGTTCGCGGCCCTTCCCGCCCGTTTCCTTGAAGCAGGGATCATCCTGAAAGAGCACGCCCTTCTTGATCTTGAAGGTGATCGTCCGTCCATCCGCGCTGACCTCCGGCATTGACTCCGCCAGATTGGGGATCAGCTCGAGCGGGCGCTTGAGGTAATGGTATTGCAGAAGGCCTTCGTAGGCGTGGCCGACTTCGACCGAAGCATACACGTCGTCGGAGCGGACCGGATCGAGCGTCTTGATCTTGGAGAGCGCCACGAAATGAAAAGTTTTCGGGACCTCGTCCTGCTTCTTGGTGCAGCCCCCCAGCCCGAGGGCCGAACAGGCGAGCGCGATGGAGACGATCGAAACACTAGACACGGCTCGATTCATTTATAGCCTCCTCGCCTACGGCGAGGTTAACGGCCGCACTCGCGGCCGCGGAGCCTTGCGGCTCCCTTTTTGCTCCCGGGTGCTATTGAGGCTACTGAACCGAGTTGGGAGTGTCAACGCCGGACGTCCCGATCCTTCCAGCGCACTTTCACTTCGCCGCGGCTCGAGCGCGCCTCCCACTTCTTGGCGACGTTGGACTTGCCGTCAGGCTGATCGAACTCGAAGGCGACCTCGGTCGCCTCGTTCTTGGCGCCGCCGCTTGCCGTGCGCCGCCACGTCAGCTTCTCGGGCCAGGGCGAACCCGCCCAGCTGCGATAGCCGTAGACGTAGCTCTCGCCCTCGGCGTCGATCACGAGACTGCCCTTTTCGTCGACCCGGAGCTTGGCAGACGCCCGCTGCGCATCCGAAGGGCATGGAACGCGCCCGAGAAAAAGCGCCGGCGCCCAGCGAAGCGGAATCCCGCCCCATGTGTCCGCGCCTTTCTGAACCAGATCCTTGCCGCCTTTGCCTTTGCCATGGGCGCGGATCTCGTACTTGCCGCCGTCCACGCGAATGCTCGCGACCGGCCCGCCGACGAGATTGGTGATCTCCATATCGATCCGCTCGTCGCCCGAGACTTTGAGCGTGGCCGGAAACTGCCCGGACGCCTCAGGCGAGTTGGCCTTCATCCAGACCGAGCCCGTCAGCTCACTCACCCCCGCGCCGGGAGCCGTCTTGCCGCAAGTGCGATCCAGCAGCGCGAGCGCCTCTTCAGGGCTCGCGTTGCCTCGCACGGCCTGCGTTGCACAACCAGAAATGATACCCGTCACCGCGAGCGCGCCCGCGACCCATGTGATCCTCGACATTAAGGATCAGACTAAATCAGGGCTGACGGGCGAAACAAGAACTATTGGCTCTGCTCGACCGGAGTGCCGCCCACGCTGGCCGGCGCGCGCGTCCGCTTGTCGCCGGAGGTGTCGCCGCCCGCCAGCTCGGTCTCGAGATTCTGGAGCTTAGCGGCGAGCTTGACGCGCGAGTCGCCGTCTTCCGAAACCTGGATCGCCTGCTGATAGCGGGCCTTGGCCTTCTCCCGGAGGTTGGCGCGCAGGTATGCGTCAGCGAGGTGCTCGAGAATCGTCGGCTCATTGGGCTTGAGCTTCGCGGCCTTCTCAAGCTCGACGACCGCCTGGCTCGTACGGCCACGGACGAAGAGATACCAGCCCCAGCTGTCCTGGATGTAAGCGTTCTCCGGCTTGAGGGCGAGCGCCTTCTTGAGAAGGCCCTCGGCATCGTCCAGGCGGATGCCCTTCTGGGTCCAGGTATAGCCGATGTAGTTCATCGCATCGACGTTCTTGGGATTGAGCTTCAGGATCGACTCCATCTGCTCGATGCCCATATCGACCTTGCCCTGGCGGTCGTAGAGGCTGCCCAGGTAATAACGAACTCGTTCGTCGTCCGGAAACTTGGAGACCGCGTCTTCGAGCACGCCGACGGCGCCAGGCACGTTCTTGGCTTCTTCTTCGAGATTGGCGCTGAAGATGTAGAAGGTAGGGATCCTGGGCGACTTGGAGATCGCCGCGTTGATGAAGCTCTTGGCTTCGTCCGCCTTGCCGTTCTGCTTCATCAGATAACCGACGTGAAGAGCGGCGTCCGAATAGAGCTTCGACTCCGGCGTCACCTTGCGGAGCTCCTCGACGGCCAAGTCATACTGCTTGGTCTCTTCATAGAGGCTGCCCAGGTAATAACGAATACGATCGGACTCCGGATTCTTATCGAGGATCTGCTTGAAGGTCGCGACGGCCTTCTCGTACTGCTTGAGCTCCATCTGGACCAGGCCGAGCTTCACGCGGACGTTCATGTCTTCGTTGTCTGAAGCCTGAATTGCTTCCAGGTATGGAACCGCGTCCTTATACTTTTCCTGCTTGAGGTAGATCGTGGCCAGGCGGCTTGCAGCCGACAGGTCCTGCCCTTCCTCATAAAGCTCATTATAGACCTTGATGGCTTCGTCGTTCTGGCGCTGCTCCTCATAGAGGTAGCCCAAAGCCAATGCGGCCTGCGTGAAACCCGGGCGGAACTCGATCGCCTTCTTGAAAGCGGCGATCGCATCCTTGGGGTGCTCGAGCTGCTGCTCGCCCCGCCCCAGGTAGTACCAGACCAACGCCGACTCAGGACTGTGCTTCAGGAACGTGCGCAGCGACTGGACGGCGTCCGCAGGGCGACCCATTTCGGCCAGAACCTGGGCCCGATAGACGATCGCCTCTTCGTGCTTGGGTTGGACCTTGAGGATGGCATCGTATTCGGCGAGAGCGAGCTTCTGCTCACGTGAAGCTGAGTAGAGACCTGCCAGGAGCACTCTCGCATCGATGGATTTCGGATCTTTCTGCAACGCTTCTTTGCATGTTTCCATTGCAGCAGTGATCATGCCCTTTTTGACGTACTCGGAGGCCAAACGGATCCGAACCAGGGACGAATCCGGGTCGTACATGAGGGTAATCTTGAACTCCTCGATCGCTCGATCGGGGTTTCCTTCGGTTACATAGGCCTGAGCGAGGCTAAAATGGTAGTCGGCGGTCGTCTCAGGGGACTTACCTGTTTCCATGGTAGCCTGCGCACCCTGGATAATTTTTTCAGAGGGCGGGGTGACTTGAGGTGTCATATTGGGGGCTTCGGAGGCCGGGGCTCGACCCCAGTCCGCGGATCCTTGATCCCCTTCCGACCCCTTCATGCCGGGGTGGGAACAACCCACACCGAGGTAAGTCACCAAAATGACGGCCAGAATCTGTGCTCTGTTCTTCTCCATGGCTTCGCGATGCCTCCAAACACACGCATCGACGTTTCGGAGAAAAAACTGAAAGGCCGCTTGGAACGTTAAATGCAATGTCCCAGAAAGCGACCTGCTGTTCCTGATCCGCTCAATCTGTTCATGCGGAAAGGGGGCTAGAGAAAGCGTGGCTTGACTTTAGCGCGGTGGGTTGTTATTTGGCTAAGTGAGTGGCTGTGACACATCGTGGCACGGGGTTACGGTGGGTGACAGTAGCTAGCTTTCAGCTCTCTCGACGGGGAAAGGGATCGAGAGGGTGCGGGTAAGAAAAGGGGGATATTTCCTTCTAATTACCCGGGGTTATAAAAGGGGGAATTATGAAAGAGATCAAGATCATTAAGCGTTATCAGAACCGCAAGCTCTATGACACGCATGAGTCGAGCTATGTGACTCTCGACGAAATTGCCAAGATGATTAAGGGCGGCGAAGACCTTCGCGTTATCGACAACAAGACCAAGAACGATATCACGGCCGCTACCTTGACCCAGCTCCTCTATGAGAGCGAGCGTAAGGCCAAGACCCAGCCCTCGGTTGACCTGCTGAAGGAAATCATTCGCCACGGCGATGGCTCCTTCTCGGGCTACATCCAGGCTAAGCTCAGCTCTGAGATCGCTCGCTTTGACCAGGACACCAAAGGCACCGCCGCCCGCGCTGCTGTCCTGAATCAGTAATATAAAACTAAAAGACTCTGGAAATAGGGCGCAAGTATCTTATTTGCGCCCTCTCTAGATGCTCGTTTAAACTAAAAGAGAGCAAGCGATCCAATGACGGGTCGCGCCCGGTCATGCCCCTCTGAGGTTTGGTCGCCTCGGCAGGTCGGTTAAACCTCTTCCAAGGAATGGGAAGGATTTAGGAATGAACTCTTTTAGACTGTTCTCTCGGGTTTCGCTGTCGGTCTGTGTATCTATTGTCGTTACTCTTTCCACGATGATGAACACGGCCGCAGCAGCCCAGGGCAGCTGGGCTTCCCAGCCTAGCTGGTCGGCCACCGAAGGTGGCTCCTCTACCTCTCCCGCACGTAAATCCGCCAAGAGCGATCTCATCTATCAGATCAGCCCCTATTCGCCAGGTTCCAACAACCTCGCGCTCGATGTCGGCCAGGTCTTCCTGATGGGCAACCTCGGCAATAGCTACTCCGACAGTCTCGGCATGCAGGCGCATTATACTTACGGCGTGAGCGATCTCTTCGGCTTCGACTCGAGCTTCGGCTACTCCAGCCACGAGGACGGCAAGTTCTCGATGACTACGCTGCTCACCGGCCTCCGGATGAACCTGAGCTGGTACGACAAAGTCATCCCGTACGCCGTCTTCGGCATGGGCTTCTATCGCCCGAGCTTCCAGGTTTCCAGCAGCCAAGATGCGGGCATCACGCCGTCCTCGATTTCTCCCGTTCTCTTTGGCGTTCACATGGGCCCCGGCGTCGACCTAGAGCTGACCAAGCAGTTCTTCTTCGGCGCGGCTCTCACGTTCCACGACATTTTCGGCTCTGAGCGCAGCCTGCCGAACGGATCGCTCCTCGACGTGGGCGGGACGTATACGACGTTCCTGCTCCACGCCGGCGTGTCGTTCTAAGCTAAGCGCGTCTCTTGCCTTTATACTTCGTCAGCTTTCGCGAAAAAATCCTCGAGTACCTATGTGTACACTCCGGTTTTTTCGCGAAACCTTCCTCGTCTAAAGCCAAGATCCGCTACTTAGCTGCTACCGCTACCAAGTCTCAGCAGCGCGTCTCTCAGACCTCGCTGGTGCCCGCGCCGATCAGCGCCTCGAGAGCGGCGCGGTCGAATCGGTAGTTCTTCGAACAAAAGTCGCAATGCACGTCGGCGCCGCCCTGCTCGGCCAACATGGCCTTGAGCTCATCGACTCCCGTAAGCGCCAGTGCGCGGGTGACGCGCTCGATATTGCAGCTGCACTCGAACCGGATCGGCTTCTCTTCGAGCACGACAAACGCCGTATCCTGAAATACCTGCGAAAGAAGCATGAGGGGATCCGCGTTCTCAGCGATGCTCTCGGCATAGGAGCTGATCTCGCTGAGGTGTTGCTCGATCTGGCGGATCTCCGTCGACGTCGCGCCCGGCATCGCCTGGATCAGAAAGCCCCCCGCAGACGTGATCTCGCCGTCCTTGAAATTGACCGCCAACCCGACTGCCGATGGAATTTGCTCGCTCTGGGCCCAATAGAAGGTGAGGTCCTTGGCGAGATGTCCCGTGATCATCGGCACCGTGCCAATGTAAGGCTGTTGCCCTTCGTTACGTTTGGTCCGCAGGACTGCAAGCAGACCGTCCCCCCAAGGTCCGAGAGGCTGGTCGCGATCAACCGGGGTAACGGAGTCGCCTTCGCGCGGAATGACGTAGCCTCTCACGGTGCCTTCGGCAGTCGCGTCCGCAAGGGCCTGCTGGATTTTTCCGGTGCCTCGGATATTGAGGTTCACCTTCTCCCCGCCTTTGCAGAAGGACGAGATCAATAACGCGCCGATCGCAGTCTCGCCGGCTGCCTGCGCTGCGAACCCCGAGAGGTCGTGAATGCGGGCCAGCTCACGCGCGAGATCAGTCGCCTGGATTGCCACGCCGCGGAGATTTCCATGCGTCGAGATGCATTTGATCCACTTGTCCATGCAGCGCCGTTCTATCGCGTTTTGAATTGAGGACAAAAGAAAATGCGATAAAAGGCTAGCATGTTGAAACACACTCTCTGGATCATGTCCGCTCTCCTGATCGTTCGCACCGCCTTGGCGGCTCCTCCGTTGGCCGGATGCTCAGACTCCGACCTGGAGATCGCTCGCCATTTCTACAGCCGCTCAGAAGCCGCCTACAAAGACGGAAACATCGCGCTCATCGACTATCTGGCGGCCGAATCCTCCTATCTCGACGTCGAGCTCTGCGCAGGCAAGATCGAGACGACGACCTACTGCACCCGAAAGAGCGCAGCCCTTGAGAAGACCCTCGATATCTTCAAGGCCGGGAATGTCATTCTGGGCCAATTCGGAAGCCCTGTCTTTACGACGCTCAGCCAGCTCGCAGAACTTCGTACGAAGTGCCAGTGACCGGCTTACGTCTTCACTGAGCGATAAGAACGCCAAGAAATAAAAAAAGCCCCGGAAGAGATCCTCTTCCGGGGCTTTGATTTTTCAGGCGATGTGCCCGGCGATCACATCATGTCGCCGTAGCCACCCATGCCGCCCGGCATGCCGCCGCCCATCGGAGCCGCAGCTTCCTTCTTAGGCTTCTCGGCGATGAGGGTCTCGGTCGTGAGCATGAGGCTCGCGACGCTGGCTGCGTTCTGGAGAGCGCAACGAGCGACCTTGGCGGGATCGATGACGCCAGCGGCGATCAGGTCTTCATACTTCTCGGTGAGAGCGTTGAAGCCGAAAGCCGGGCTCGTGTTGGTCACGACCTTGTCGACGACGATCGAACCTTCGTAGCCCGCGTTGCCAGCGATCTGGCGAAGCGGTTCTTCGAGGGCGCGCTTGATGATGTTCACGCCAGCCTGCTGCTCGGGCGAGAGGCCCTTGAGGTTAGCGAGAACCGCAGCGCCGCGCAGGAGCGCGGTGCCGCCGCCCGGAACGATGCCTTCTTCGACGGCCGCGCGGGTCGCGTTGAGGGCGTCTTCGACGCGGGCTTTCTTTTCCTTCATTTCGACTTCGGTCGCCGCACCGACGTTGATGACGGCCACGCCGCCGACGAGCTTGGCGAGACGCTCCTGGAGCTTCTCGCGGTCGTAGTCGGAGGTGGTTTCTTCAACCTGAGCGCGGATGGTCTTCACGCGGCCTTCGACGTCGGCTTTCTTGCCGGCGCCGTCGACGATCGTCGTGTTGTCCTTGTCGATGGTGATCTTCTTGGCCTGGCCAAGGTCTTCGAGGCGGGCTGCTTCGAGCTTGTGGCCGAGGTCTTCGGAGATCACGGTGCCGCCGGTGAGGGTGGCGATGTCCTGAAGCATTTCCTTGCGGCGATCGCCAAAGCCCGGGGCCTTGACGGCCGCGACCTGGATGGTGCCGCGGAGCTTGTTCACGACGAGGGTCGCGAGAGCTTCGCCTTCGACTTCTTCAGCGATGATTACGAGAGGCTTGGAGCGCTGAACGACTTTCTCGAGCAGCGGGAGGAGATCCTTCATCGAGCTGATCTTCTTGTCGTAGATCAGGATGTAGGGGTTCTCGATGGCGGCTTCCATCTTCTCCGGGTTGGTGACGAAGTAAGGCGAGAGATAGCCGCGGTCGAACTGCATGCCTTCGACGACGTCGAGGGTGGTTTCAGCGGTCTTGCTTTCTTCGACCGTGATCACGCCTTCTTTGCCGACCTTTTCCATCGCTTCAGCGATGATCTTGCCGATCGTGGGATCGTTGTTGGCCGAGATGGTGCCGACTTGAGCGACTTCCTTCTGGTCCTTGATGGGCTTGCTGATCTTCTTGAGCTCGGCGATCACGGCTTCGACGGCTTTGTCGATGCCGCGCTTGAGCTCCATCGGGTTGTGGCCGGCGGCGACGATCTTGGCGCCTTCGCGGTAGATGGCCTGAGCGAGAACGGTAGCGGTGGTGGTGCCATCGCCGGCGTCGTCGTTGGTCTTGGAAGCGACTTCACGGACCATCTGCGCGCCCATGTTCTCGAACTTGTCGGAGAGCTCGATTTCCTTGGCGACGGTGACGCCGTCCTTGGTGATGTTCGGAGCGCCGAACGACTTCTCGATGACGACGTTGCGGCCCTTGGGACCGAGGGTGACCTTCACCGCGTTGGCGAGGACATTGACGCCATTGAGAATCGCGGAGCGGGCATCTTCTGAAAAACGAAGTTCTTTTGCGGACATTAGTTCTTACTCCTTGAGATGAATGAAATTACTGGGCCAAGACGCCGAGGATGTCTTCCTCGCGCATCATGAGAAACTCTTCGCCGTCGATCTTGATCTCGGTGCCGGCATACTTGCCGAAAAGGACGCGGTCGCCCTTCTTCACATCGAGCGGGCGAATCTTGCCGTCTTCGGCGACGCGGCCCTGACCCACAGCGATGATCTCGCCCTGGATCGGCTTTTCTTTAGCGGTGTCTGGGATGATGATCCCGCCCTTGGAGCGTTCTTCTTCGTTGAAACGCTTGACCAACACACGGTCGTGCAACGGCCTAACCTGCATAGAGTATTCTCTCCTTCAAAAGTCATTTGCGCCGTCCAAAGCGGATCGGCGGGGGTAAGCAACCCCTCTTAAAGCTTTTGCTTCTGACGGTATATTGGTCACGACCCCGAAGATGTCAAGGAACCCATTTACTTGATTTTTTTAGGCCGCTTTCGAAGGAAGAATTTCGAGAGGATCTCGCCGCATTCGGGCTCTTCGATCCTCGTCACCGCAAAGCGGTGGTTCAGCCGAAGGTCTTCGTTTAGCCTGTATCCCAGGCTCAGTGCTCCGCCTTTGGGATCATGCGCCGCGTAAATCACCTCAGAAACTCGGGCCTGCTGGCAAGCCGCCAGGCACATCGGACAGGGCTCCAGGGTCACGACTAGCCGGCAATCCTCAAGGCGCCAGCTGCCCAAATGCGCCGCGGCCTCTTCGATAGCGAGAATCTCAGCATGGGCAAGCGGGCTCTGCCGGGACTCGCGGAGATTGTACCCCTTGCCGATGATATCGCCTTTGGCATCAACCACTAAGGCACCGACCGGCACCTCGTCGCGCTGTCCCGCCTCCCTGGCCAGCTCCAGAGCCTGCTGCATCCAGAGCCGGTTTGACTCCGCGTCCGAAGAAGGATTAGATCGATTCATATGCTGCTCTTTGTTATCGCCTTGCTCCACTATGCCCCCGCTCGCGCCGAAACGCCACAGGCGCTGCCCACCATCCAGAGCTTGCCGACCAAGGCCCCCCATGTCTCGCCCAATGCCCGTTTCAAGCCCAAGCCGGGCCCGAAGCGAAACGGAATCGATAGCCAGCCGAAGGCTGGAACACCCAAGTCGATCGTGATCCAGCCCAAATCCGTCGCCCCCGCGATTGCGGGATTTCAGATGGTCCAGACGCGAGGCGGCCTGACTCTCAAATTTCAAAGCAAGGATCCCAATCTGTACTTCGCCTCCGAGAAACCCTTTGTGGTTCAGCTGATCACCCAACCGCCGCTCGAGATGAACCCGTCGCTCGTCACCAACTCCAATTGGCCGAAGAGCGGGAGC
>OUNM010311732.1_pt1 | contig 24797 bp, 34 predicted proteins | sample 1769961 | NCBI WGS metagenome assembly OUNM01 (sample SAMEA3914820, study PRJEB12502) | metagenome | biome: forest; material: soil | place: USA | collected 2012-03-12 | depth 0.3 m | reverse complement strand
GGGGGCGAGGGGGGGAGGGGAGAGGGAGAAGGAGGGAGGGGGAGGGGTGTAAGTATCACGAGGAAAGACGACCCAGAACAGGACCCAAAACACAAGGGAGGTGTATAAACAAAGACATTCCACGTCGTGTCCTTTTATATGAGCTGGGACACTGCACTGGATGTTACACCGCTGGTGTGGGTGTAACATTGACGACAAGCGGTGAGCCGTATCAACCAAACTTTTTGAGAAGGGAGGTCACCGAGTGCGCCAAAGAACGCTGTGTGCTAGTCCGAAAAAAACGAGACCAGAAAACCCTCCGATCTCGCCGTCACCGCTTTTCTCAGCCACCAACGACTGAAGGGAAAAGGGCGCCGCCTGCCTGTATCAAGGTGATTTGGAGACAACCGAAACAAGTCCTGAAGCACGGCTGCCTGGGGGAGAATGACACGCTAAAGACGCTGCCGCAGGATGTGCCGACCTTGTGCTAGGTTGCACCCTCTCGAGCAGCACGAGAATGGGGACAATGGAAGCATCAAGTGGGCCGCACTATGCATATCGGAATCCGATACGTTTGTTTTGTGCAGGGCCAAGGATTTGTGCGGAAGAGGAGAGCGGAACAAGGAAGCTCTGCTGCATCACCTCAGCCCTATCAACAGCCTTCAACACGAGCCAAGACTCTGTCAGACTGGGCACGAAGCGAGAACGATTGGATAGAAATAATGCTTGCGGCTTGCAGCGGCCGCTCATCATGAGAAGGATCTGTGGCCTCCCGCGCTGGTAAACAAGAGGGCGGCCGGCAAGGCAGACAACTCGCCCGGCCTCCGGCCATCGAAAACAACACATCAACACCCCACATCTGTACCAGGAGAGATCATCTGGGAATTGTGTAACAAAAGCTTCTCGTTTCTCCCACTTGTGTCAAAAAACAGTAAGCACGTGCTGGAGCACATGACCTCGGTGGCCGACCCGGGGCCGTCTTCTCCTCTGCCTGCCGAAGGGGTGCCGGCTCAGCTCACAGAGAGCCTCTCGACACGGGCCTTGACCGCGTCCACTAGAGCGGTCTCGCGATCCAATAGGCCAATGACCTGCGCCATCTTTTGCCGCCGCACCTCAGCCGGGATCTTGAGCCCGGGCAACGGCGAGGCGGGACCCTCGTCGTTATCGGCTCCCGCGCGGCTCTTCTGCAGCCCTTCCGCCTGAGAAAACAGGGCGTCTCGGAGCGCCCGGATTTCTTCGAACCGTTTCCGGGGCGGCTTGGCCGTCTGTGTCGTTGCCTTGTCCGCCTCGGAGCCGCCCAGGACGCTAGCCTCTAGCGCCCTCACCTCATCGCCCCAGGCTTTTTCCTTGTCACTGAGTTCCCTGCTCGTAGCCCTGCCTAGCTGCCGTTTCAGCCTCTCCATCCTGCTTGCCAGCTCGCCTTGCCGGTCTCTCGCCCGACGTAGCCGGTCCTGAAGGAGCTGGTTGTGCGAAACGGGCTGATCGTCGTCCGCCGAATCCTCGCCGGTGATTATGTCGATCTTCCCCTTGGCCTTGTTCGCCTTCTCAATTTGATTTCTCAACTCCTCCTGAAGTGTCTCGCATTTCCTGAACAACTCCGCAACGGCATTGTTGATCTCACTGACTTCGTTGGAAACCAACTTGTGACCTTCGTGGAATACCTCAAGGGTTGCCATCGAAAGCCGGACTTCCTGCTGAAACAGCGGCCGCCTCCTCCCCGTCTTCAGATGATCAATCCAAGACGGCAACGCACTCCTGTGATCCAACGCCTCGGAGGCGTGGAACAGTGGCCGTGGCTCCCAACCGACTTCCTCCTGCGGCGGGTCCATCTGTTCAGCGCTGGCTTCCGGGGACTCTCTGGGCGCCGTCGTCCTCGTCTCGGGCGTGTCGAAGAAAAGAGCAACCGGGTCGTGGTGTGTGGCAGACAGGACAAAATGACCAAGGTCCGGATCCCTGATGGCCGTGGCGGCCGCCAGGGCATTCTGGCCGCGCGCTTGCGTGTAGAGCCGTTCGCGTTCTGACCCTTGGCCCGTGGCGAGAAGATCGATGCGGAATTCCGCTCCGGCCTCTGAGTCCCCCTGCAGCTCGCTCTCGAGCCGGAATACCCACGGCGCCAGAGACACGGACGTGATGCCGGCCGGGTGCGTGATGTAGAACGAATAGCGAGAGGTGACGTCCGGGCTGAACATGGGCCAGCTCTCGGGCGTGACCTCAACAGGCTTGAGGGTGTCGAAGGTCTGAAAGGTCAGAAGCGAGGGAGGATCGGGCGATGCGGCGAGTGACCTCGACCGATGCTTGGGTCGGGGGGGAAGCCACTGGGCCTCGGTGCCTTCGACGTCGAGACAGATTTTGACCTGCCCACTGGTGGAAAGGAGACAAATGACGGTTAAGGACAAACCGCCCACATCCTCATCGTCCATCTCCAGTCCCTCCTCCTCGCCGGTCATCAAATCGGCCACGTTGGCCCTCTCCCCAATGACGAAAATATCCTTGAGCTCCACCTCATCGTCCTGCTCGTCCTCGGGGTTCAGGTCGAACTCGAACGGTCCTTGGAGCCTTGGGACCACGCCGGGCCGCGTGGGGCGCGAGTAAACCTCCACTGTATCCTCTCCCAGGATTCCGTCCACAATTCTGGGTTCTTGGCTGTCCAGTTCAGACATCCAGTCGAGCTGTTGCTGAGCCAGCATCCGGGTCTCGGTGGAAGCTTCAGGGTCGTCCTCTGTAGCAGCCACCCTCGCCACGACGGAGACCGACAAAGACGGAATGAGTGTAGGAGGCGGGGCCCAGAGGCGGGGCAGGAGGGGGCACAGCGCGTACACATCACCCCCGGCCATGGCCAGCCACAGGGTCATTGGCGACCAGCCACCGGAGCCTCGAGCGGGGAAGCACGCGGCCGCCACTTCCATGTCGAACGCGTCAGGTGAGAAGCCCTTGTTCGTCGCCGACACCGATACGCCAAAGTCCTGGTCAAGGGACGTGCCATCCGCCAACCTCTTGAGGTCGATAGCCAGGGTCGCGGCGTCGAAGGTCCAGCGGTCAGTCGTCGACAGTTCCCAGATACGAACAACGGCGTCCTGGGTGACCGTCACGAGGGATGTCCCATTGACGCCCAGCGGATGCCAGAGAGCCGATGCAACAGCAGAGCGCGAGGTGACGTGAGTAGTCGGCCCAAGAGTCCAGAATTTGGGCTTGAACGGTGTCGAGTCCCTGGCATACAAGTGCGAAGAGTCAGGCAGGATGCAGATGTGCACAGTGTGTGAGGTCAGGACGGCGAGAAGGTCCTGGTTTGGAGACATGACCAACTGGCGAATGTCATCGGCAACAGGCGTCTTGATGATCTGTTGGTTTCGACATGGTCAGCAACAGGCGGGATATCCAGCATCGTGTCGTGCCCGGTGCGCCCAACTTACCCGGTATCCTTCGGTTCCATCCTCCAGATTCCCATCATCGTAGTCGGGCGACTCGGACGACTCTCTCTTGATGCGGGTTCCAGATCCAGAACGGGCATGCTTGGTCTCCCACGACTCCTTGAGGTAGGCAAGATCTCCCCAGCGGATTTGTTTCCCTACGGCAACGAAAACCTCGGTGCCCCGGTGGGCGATCGTGCGGCGGGGTCCCGGCCGTGACTTTCTGCCATATTGAAGGGCGGCGGGAACGGCGGCATCGTCGCTCGGCTGCTCAAAGAGCTTGTGGGCGGGAGAAGGCTCGTTCAGCCAACTCGGCGCAAAGCTCGTGATCTTGGGCATCGAGATGCGTGTTGTTTGGTATCAGCAGTTGCAATCGGACTCGCGAGAAATGTCGCAACTTGTGACTGTAAGTGTCGAATCTCAACAGAAACCGGGCACCAGCCTCGTGGGGAGTTCGATGGGTGAAGGTTGGTCCCGATCTGGACTTTGAAGAGGTTGGGGAGCTCAGGGTTGTTTCCTGTCGCTTGGCGCGTTTCTTGCCCGGCGCCTCAGCTTTTCGCGGCAGGCACCCAAGCACCCCTGTAGCTGGCACTGAGCTGAGACCCGCTTTGACACTGTAGCAACCCTGCGCGCTGCGATGGCGCTAATCCACAGTGCGTAACGTTGAGACGGGCCGCAGGGAGAGTGAATGCAAATGCGGCAGCCTCCATGACTTGCAGCATCTCGTTGCTTTTCAAAGTCCATACGTACCAAATCAAAACGAGCTCCACACAACCACCACCAAAATGCGCGGTCCACGAGCGACGGTCGAACGGCTGGACCAGCCAAGCGCCTATTTCAATACCCGAGTGAGTTTCAATGCGCCGTAGCATCACGGAAAGCTCCAGCACGTCTCTAACCCGGATACCTTCCTCCTTCGCAGAACAAACGCCGGCGGTTCGACAAGGACAATCGCGATGGGGACGACGATGCTAACATGCAGAACGACCAACCCGAGGATGACACCGAGACATATACGACCATCTACGTTGGCAACCTGTAAGCGGCCGTGGTGCTGTACGGGGTTCGCGGGGCAGAGGAACTAACAGACGGTCGCCCGGGAACCAGGTCCTTCTACACCACCGAAGAGCAAGTCTACGAGCTCTTTTCCAAATGCGGCGAGATCAAGCGCCTGATCATGGGCCTCGACCGGCTCCGAAAGACCCCGTGTGGGTTCTGCTTCGTCGAGTACTACACCCATCAAGACGCTCTGGACTGCATGAAATACATTGGCGGAACTAAGCTGGACGAGCGCATCATCAGGACAGATCTGGACCCCGGTTTTACCGAGGGCCGGCAGTACGGCCGTGGAAAATCGGGCGGGCAGGTGCGCGACGAGTATCGGGAGGACTACGACGAGGGGCGCGGCGGTGTCGGCCGGGCGATCCAAAGGGAGCGTGAGCCGAGGGACTACGACGACGACCGGACGAAATAGCCGTGCATTGTCCTTGCAGGCGGGATGTTTAGATAGGGTCTGGTTGGAGGATGGGCAATTAATACCCCGGGAATCACAATGGCGTTGTTCTGGCAGACCTCGACAGCTTTCTCTAGGTTGCCGTCCTCCGGCCACGGAGAGGGACTCAACGATGTGACGCCTGAGCTGACTCTTGTTCCTCCAAATCACAAATGGGAGCCCCGTTCTGATCCCATCATAACGCCGTTTATTCCAGTTGGTATAGTACAGAGGGTATACACGCCAGAACCATCGCTCCTCGTCATCAGAAACCGGGGGGGTTGATTCTTTGCGATACACGGGTCCACTTGGGGAGTCCTAACGCAACCGTTAGCCACACAACGCGCCAGAAATCCCAGGGTCCAGAGAACGACGTACTGTGAATGCCCTTGCGATACCTCTTGGCCTTCCGGTCGAACATGGTGTACTTGTCCCGCGGCAGCATCTGGGCCTCGGTTGGCATCTCAGTGTTCCACCGCTCCAGCGATTTCAGCGACTCGCCCTGCTTTGCCAATGCGTTGGCCACCGTCGCAACGACCTGGTCGACGGCCTGCAACCGCTTCCGCTGCCGGAACTTCTGGGTCGGGGAGAGGCGCCATGGGATCTTCCTGTCGTGCGTGTCAGCGGTCGCTCCGTGACGGAAACGGACGGGGTCCGGTGCTCACCATAGGAGACCCCCGCTCAGGGGATTTGTGATTCTGAACGGCCCAAACATTTCTGTCGCAGTCGGGGCTCAACCGGGGTGGATTGGACGATGCCGGAGGACGATGGGGACCTTGTCGTCGCTTGTCGAGGCTTGCCCAAAAAAACACGGCTCCAGAGTTCGCTGCGCCAAGCCCAATCATGGCCGCCCCAGCCTTGAAGTGGAGACGGGACTGACGCTCCAGCGCCCCACGACCCCACGGCGGATGGCCTGTAGCATTGACATTAGCGCCAGCAGCTCACTGATGAAATGAGACGACGACAATGAATGCGACGACTTCCACCAAGCCAATGCGCACAGGAATAACCACCGCTCAAGCCTCTCGCTCCACGACTTGCAGCGAACCGATGATTGACCGATAGCGACAGAGCCCTTGAGACACCACAAACCAACCCAAACCATCAACATCACACCGCCAACCACACAGGGGACCGAAACAACCCTAGCACAAACAACCATGAGCTACTACTTCGCCATCATCGGCACCCAAGACAACCCGCTCTTCGAGTACGAGTTCGGCACCAGCAAGCAAGGCGGCGATGGGCAACCCCGTTTCGCCGAGCAGGCGCGGCACCTGAACCAGTTCGTCCTGCACAGCAGCCTCGACATAGTCGAGGAAGTGCAATGGACAAGCGGGCAACTGTGAGCCTCGCCCCTCTTTACTCTTCCCCCCAGGGCTGAGTAGCTAACGCCAGTCGCACGCAAGATACCTCAAGGTAATCGACAAGTTCTTCACAAACTACATATCCTGCTTCATGACGGCCGGCAACGTCAAGTTCCTGCTGCTGCACCAGCCGACGGCGACGGCGGCCGGGGCGAGCACGGCGCGCAACTCGACGTCGGTCGGCGCCAACCCGACCAGCCCGCAGACCGAGGAGGCCATCAAGAGCTTCTTCAACGAGGTGTACGAGAACTACGTCAAGGCCATCATGAGCCCCTTCTACAAGGTCAACATGGAGATCCGGAGCCCCGTGTTCCGGCAGCGGGTCACGGCCGCGGGGAGGAAGTACTTGTAGATAGGCAGATACCACGGGAGATGCAGCGAGTTTGTTTGTAATGACATGACATGACATGCCACGCTTTTATTATCACTGGGTGGACAGGAGCATCACATCGTCACATCACGTTGCAAGAAACAGTCCCAAGTATTGATCAAATCAATGCATTCTCATCATCGGGTAACGACCCTCCCCAAGACGCCGTGGCCATTCCCATCGGCCATGTCATAGTAGTGCCTTGCCCCCCAATCCCAACGCCAGACGTAAAAAACAGCGAGCAAAAAAAGATGTATCCGATCATGCCATGTAATCACACCCCGACCCCCACCCAGGTTGGCATCCAGCGCGCGTGACCCTCCCGCCACGCCACCACGCATGCATACCGCCCGACCACGTCTCCCAAGCCCAGCAGCAGAACGACCAAGAGCCGCTTAACCACCGAAACCGTAGAGGGTGCGGCCCTGGCGCTTGAGGGCGTAGACCACGTCGAGCGAGGTGACGGTCTTGCGCTTGGCGTGCTCCGTGTAGGTGACGGCATCGCGGATGACGCTCTCGAGGAACGACTTGAGGACGCCGCGGGTCTCCTCGTAGATCACTAGAGAAGGAGGGTTAGACACCGAGGTGCAAACAAACAAGATCAGAGTAGGATGGACATACTGGCAGAGATACGCTTGACACCGCCACGACGCGCCAGACGGCGGATGGCGGGCTTGGTGATGCCCTGGATGTTGTCGCGCAAAATCTTGCGGTGGCGCTTGGCGCCGCCCTTGCCGAGGCCCTTGCCGCCCTTGCCGCCTGGAGAGAAGACGCGTCAGCATGTTTGATCTTGATCGACACGAAACGATTCATTTCAGATGCCTTGCTGCGATGCGGTGCGGTGCGAAGCAACTCGGGCAACACGCGATGATGCCAGCCGACCGAGACGCGTCGCGTGGAGGCGCCCCACCAGCCGACTTAAACATGATCGAGTTGCGGCCCGGTGCATCGCAGTCGCCCCGCGGCGGCGTCGGCGATGCAGTAATTGAAAAAAAGAAGTAGACTTACGTCCAGTCATGATGATGGATGTATTGGGTTGATGGAAGTGGGTTTAGAGGATGGTTGTGGTCGATAAAATCGATGGAAAGTTGATGCCGTTGATGATTGACCAAACGCACGCAATTGGTAAAATGGGCAGTGTTCTGGGAAAGCTTGGGAAGTGGGAGGGTTACGAGTTAAATAGGCTTGTTGCCAGGCAGTGATCACCTGTTGATTTGGGGCAGTTTGGCACTAGTCCTGTTTCGGATGCCCCGGCTGTTGGTTATTTCCCTGAAAAATGCAGTGCTTTTTCACAGCGATTTGCGGCTGCGAATTTGGCGGCCAAAAGGCGGGCAAAGGGCGTGGGTTTGCTCAATTGTTTTGCTGGGCAATGCGGCACTGCGCGTTTTGGAAGCGCCCCGCACAAAAATTGGCCCGAGCGTTCCGCGCCAGCTGCGGTGGCCCGAGCTTCAGCACCTCCCTTTTGCCTGAGTCAGGGGGCTTTCCCACCGAAAAAGGGAGCCACGGGGGACAGCCGCGGGATGAGGGATGTCATCGATTTATGTATCCATCCTTGATCGCGGCCAAGACGACTACTAGCCCCTCTCCGACTTCCCAGACCACTCACAGCCGAGTGCAGGTCCAAGTGCCTGTGTCAGGGCAGTCAGTGATGGTGCCACCCTTGGGATGCCCATGAGACACGTGCTAGTCCATGGAAGTTTCATGACTCCATTCCGCTGACAATAAAGTAGAAAGAAGTGCTGCAATAGGTGGTCGGCCTCTCGCGCCTTCACGTCGGCGGCAGGGTTCTAGGGATGTATTCCAGGCCCGGAGCTAACCCAGACCCAATTCCTGTATTATCCATTTTGAGTTCCCCCTCCTGCTGAGCCCCTTCCGAGATGTCCGCCCGCCCACCCATTGTTGACGCCCGCCAACTCCGTACTATACATGTCGGCCAATGCGATGCTCGCGTACTCATACAAAACTCCAGCCCCGTCCGCCACAGGCAACCCACGAAGCAAAAACATGCTCGATGCTCTCCAGGAACGCCTCTGCCATGCTGTAGAATGTCGACCTTGCTGCTGCGAAGAAACGGAACCGCCAACCCAAAAGAGCACACCTCCAACCCACTCCCCAGTTCCCCTCCACCCACGCCGAGTGTAACGGACGGCATATCCAGGCACACAAGCCGGGTGCCCATCCTCGCCGTGGTCCGTTCGTTCGCAATCGTAGGGAATCGTAGGATAAGCGTCGCGTTGAAACGTTCGTGATCATGAGCATCAATGCATCATGGAGTCGTCCAAACCGTCCTCATCCTCGAGCCCCCCAATCTCATTCTTGATCTCCCCGCTCGCCTGGAAAACAAACGTCAGCAAACCCAACCCTATTTTGTGTAACCGCAAGTTTGTGCCTACCTTTGGATCCAAGCTCAAGGCAATGGTAAAATGGCGCACCGCCGTCCTCTTGTCTCCGAGCGTCTTGGCGAGCTTGGCCAGGAGGAAATGGACCTGCGCATTGTTGGGCGCGATGTCTCGCAAGATCATCAGCTCCCGCTTCGCCTCCTCCAGCTGCCCGGTGGCCAGCAACGCGCCGGCCTTCTTGCTCCGCATCTCGGGCGCCCGGGGGGCGAGCTCGACAGCCTTGATGAAGTAGGATAGTGCTTGGACGATCTGCTTCTGTCGCTGGAGCACCGTGCCCATGCAGCAGATCAAGACGGCATGTGTCGGATGGATTACCAGCGCCGCGTGGTAATGGCTCAGGGCCTTGTCGTAGTTGCCCAGTTTCTCGTAGACCTTCCCGATCCCGTAGTATGCGTTGTAATGTCGTTTGTCGGCCGCGATCGCGCGTCGATATGACACCAGAGCCTTGTCGTACTCTTCGTTCTCCACGTGCTCATGTCCTTGTAGAGTGTAGGCGTAGGCAAAGTTGGGATGTAGCTGGATGGCTCGCTTAAAGCACTGCAGTGCTTGTTCGTGCTCGCAATCCAACGAGAACGCATTCCCCAGCACGCACCAGGCCTGCGGCGAGTCCCAAACGCTGTCGGTGAGCTCGTGTGCCAGGAACGAGAGTTCGGTCCCCTTCCTAAGCTGCCACAGGACCGTCGAGTAGAACTCCATGTCCTCATGCCGTGTCGGGGCGAGCATGCGCAGCCGCCGGAAGAACTTCTCAGCTTCCGCATAGTTGGCCAACTCATAGTGGGCTTTCGCGATCCGCGCCAGCACCCACGGAGTGTCCTGGTGGCTCCGGGGGAGCGACGAGAAGGCGGTCAGCGCTTCTTGACACTGAAACAATGAGGAGAGTCGGTATCCGGACGCCATCTTTTTCAAGAAATCCAGAATCCACCTCAACCCCTCGTCCGCCTTCACCACTTCCGATTCGGCCGGCTTTGGCGGCGGAGCCTGTGCAGGAGGCGGCTCCTTGATCCTCGGCACGTCGGCTTGGTCAATGTCCATGGTGTTTTCCTCCAGGGGCTTCCGATTTCCACTGACAACTCTGCCCACGTTGGTGCCGCTCGAGCCTGGGCGTCCTATCCTCGAAATCGGGGGCCTAGCCTTCTTCAACTCGCGGGGGGCGGTCGCACCAGTCATGCTGGTGTTCAGGTTGGATCTCGACGTCGTTCTTGGCGCCACGTTCAGCCTGGCGCTCCTCCTCGGCTCTTCACCGTTGAGCGGGCGTGGCTGAACAGGGTGTCCTGACGCTGTTCGTTTCCTCTCTGTAGCCGACAAGGAAAGAGCGGGCGGCCTCATCGGCGGTTCTGAAGGGTCCGCCATTTGATCCAGGGGCTTGTCTCTCTTTCTGGTTCCCAAGCGATAGCTCATCTTTGGCGGAGCGTCGAGGAAACTGGGCTCAACGGCCTGGGCTCCGCGGGTTCGGCGAGTCGGAGCCAAGGGTGGTTCGGAGGGTAACCCCACGCGGGGCGGTTGTGTCTCGGGGGCAGCAGCAAGGCCAGTTGGTGTTTCCATCCCGTCGGGTCCGCGTTTGTTCGCTCCGTATCTCGGGTGGCCTGCAGTCAGCCTTGACATCGAGTCGTTCTCGCTGGGATCGATAAAGAGGATGTTGTTGCTCGAAACGTCTTGAAACGCAGTAGAGCGGTGGCCCTCGAATGGGTCGATGTCCGGACCAACTCCTTGAATGCCTGTCTTCCGTTGCAAAGGGTCTGGAGGGCCTCCGCTGGAGTCGATGCCGTTCGCCCGTGGTTCCTGGTCGAAATTGCGAGCAAAAGTCTCATTGAACTTGAAGATGTTTGGTACCATGACGTTGACGCCCATGTCACAGAGGATGGTGAAGGCGTCCCACATGAATGGGTTCGCTCTCAGAGCATCCTCGAAACAGGAGACGGCCTGCTTCTTGTCGTCGTATGCTCGGTACAGCTTTCCGAGCAGGCAGCTCACGGTAGCCGCATCGGGGTAGGGCGCTCGCGATGACGTTGTATGCCTCCCAACGCTGCACTTGGCTGCCCACAGCGGCCGGGCCTTCTCCAATGCCGTAATCCCATCCTTGTGCCGTTCCAGGTCTAAACAGGACTGTGCAAAGATGAAGGAACATCCGAGATGAACCCCTCGGCACCCTGACGATTTGCTGACTTCGTATGCGGATCGAGCATCGCCGAGGCGGAAGTGGGAGAGGGCGAGGAGATATGTTGACTCGGGAGAGCGCTGATCGTGGGCCTGGAGCCTCTCGGCGAAGAAGAGAGCATTCTGATAAGAAAGGTTGTCGAGATGGTAATAGACGGCCTGTTTCAACAAGCCAGCAATCGCGGCGCTGGTCGGCGCCATCTCGAAACAGGCACAAGAGCAAGTCGGCCGGCTTGGTGTGCAACTTGAAGTTCCCGGTGCTATCGAAGAGGACGATCCATGGGACCGCTCGAACCGACGATGGGCGTGGGCTGAGGGCGCCTGGTCCGCATGTGGTGGGCTCAGTGGCCGGCGAGGGTGAGCGGCGTGGAGTGCTTGGTGGCGGGCGCGGAGGCGAACCTGGGGGTCGCCTGTCGGGTCGCGCGTGACGATTGCACAAGAGGAGGGGCCGTCGGTGGGTGGAAAGATATGGTCGATGCAGCTGTTGGATTAAAAACAACAATTACGGCGAGGTCGTGCACGCGATGTTCACCGGGTGCTCGGTGGCTGGGTCGACCGGGTCGCTGCGCTACGAAGCAGGGCGGGGAGTGTCGGGGAGGCGTTCTCGCAGAAGCCGTCTCTAGCAGCAACCGGAACTGAAAGCAGGGAAGCGAAAAACAAAAGCAGCGATGCAGACCGACCCGCAAGGTTGATTGATGCTCAACAAGCTCGCCTGGATTCCGGGAACATGGCGCTCTGAAACAAAGAAAGACCAAAGCGACGATCGGGAGATGGCCTTGGTTGACACCTGGAAGCCAGCGATGCCAGGCCCGATCTTCTGGCCAAGGGACGGGCTGCTGGGTCTCGGTCTTGTGAACTCGGCGGGAAGCTGTCAAGGCGTCAACGGCGGCGTTGCTCTGCCCCCGGCCTCCAATGTTGTGGTGAGCGGGCGCTTGATTGGCTGCGCGTTCGACGCTTCAGGGCGGTTGCAGCCTGCCGAGCAACCCATGGCGGGTGGGGCCGCCCATCTAGGCCGCCACTCTTCTCCCAGCCACACCTGTTCCGGGGTTACTCAAGACCTGCAGCAAGGGTCTAGTTAAAGCAGGGGTTTCATCAACGACGAGAAACCACGCCCCTTAGTAAACAACAACGAAGACCAAGAGTTGTGAGGAAAATGACAAATGGAATCCGGTACTTGTAACTTATGTTCTTCAACAAATTAGCGTGCTAGAAGAGCTTGGTTCACATTTTGAAAGCTTTTCTGAATCCCGAAACAGTCTACCCATGTGGCGGTTGTATTCTGCCTCGTTGAAGCTGGTGGTTCAGCCTTGTTACATCTTCGCCGACCGCACTGCCCCATTTGAACTTCGCATAAGATGACTCGAGACCCCGCCTTCTCAAATTTTATTCTGACATCCTGACATTTTGAAATACCATCTAGCTCATAATCCAGGGAGTCTCTCTCAGTCGCCATGTCTGCGAGCATGGTCAACATCGACTACGGCACCCGCAGGGGCTGGGGGGAGCCGTTATCCGAGGACACGCCATTTGTAAGTGTTGCACAACTTCCTCTTTTCAAACCACAAGACTGACTCTTCTACCGGTACCCGAATCTCTCTGTACTCAATGCCTCGCTGCGGTCGCCGGGCTGGTCTACAACAAGGCCGGGCTTCTCCAGCTAGGCCCCTCTCAGGACTCCAACGGCTGTCGTCTCTGTGCCTTACTTCTCGCTAGGCTCCGGCCAACGGCAACTACGTCAGTTCTTGAGGTTGAGATTCACATGGTTCCCCGATATGGTTACTTCATCAGGGTCTTTGATATTGTGTTCGTTCCAGTCGGAGCAAAGGATTGGAGGACCAATATTGTGAGACTCGGGATACAAAAGAGAAAACGGGATTCGAGTCAGTCGCAACTAGTCTTAATTCTTTCTGAATAGGACACTAATCTTCAATATAATCACAGACACTGACGGCGACTACCCACCCATGGTCTACTTCGAATCCAAAATAAGCCCATCCACGGATTCGGACAGCAGTCTGGCCCAGGTTGGGAAGTGGTTCAAGACATGCTGTGAAGAACATGAGGAGTGCAAGCCAGAGACTTCTACATCGTTCGTGCCAAGCCGACTTCTCGAGATTTCTGGCTCAGATGAAAGCACTTTAAGGATTCGTCTGCGAGAAAGACCAACGTTGCCAGTCGAAATTCGGTATTCCACGTTGAGCCATTGCTGGGGCTCAGTCATGCCCTTCAAACTCAAGCATGAGCTACTGAAATCATGCCTGAACGGCATCTCTCTGGATGAAATATCTCGCGTGTTTCGAGACGCAATACGAGTGGCGTGGCGCTTGGGTATCCAATACATTTGGATCGACTCTTTGTGTAGGACACAACATTCGCTACACCCTTGGGTTGCTTTGCTAACTGTGCTAGGCATCATCCAAGATTCGCTCGAAGATTGGACAGCTGAGTCGGCGCAGATGGGTTCAATATATCAGCACGGCGTCCTCAACATTGCGGCAACGGGATTCTCCGATGGAACCAACGGCCTGTTTGTGCAGAGGGACCCCAGTATCTTGACCCCCATCTCGTTCTCGCTCGAAACAGATCATTCCTCGCACGAAAGTGCCGAGGAGGACAAGAAACAACCACGCAAGGCTCTCAAGCCTGGGAACTACTATCTAGCCGACACAGGTGTGTGGAAGGATGGAGTCGACGATTCACCCTTGTGTGGACGAGGTTGGGTTACCCAGGAGCGAGCACTGTCGGTTCGCACAGTTCACTTTGGCAAGGAGCAGCTCTTCTGGGAGTGCCTGTATGAAAGCGCTAGCGAAGTGCTGCCGAAAGGGACGCTGCGAGGCACCAAGATCATGGATCCCAAAGTGTTTCTCGTTCCAGCAACGAACGCGACAGAAAAGTTGCAGTCGATTCGGAAAGATATGCTGGAACACAAGAAGTTCAACGACGACTTCATCGCTCGAACTAATGAGCTCAAGAGAATGAGGAATAGGAGAATGGGAAATACCACAGAGTCTGACGACGAAGACTCTGATGACAAGTACGGCTCCGATGACGATTTGAGCGACAAAGCCTTTGCAGCACGGATGCTGGCTGCTCGGAGTGGGGGTTTGGCTGCTTCAAAGGGCACGAAGGTTGCTGGAAAAAGTACCAAGCCTAAGAAGGCGCCCCCCCAGTCGAGCGGCACGGATTCAGACGAGTGGAATTACAATGTCAAGTCAGTCATGTCAAGGAAATGGAAGCCACCGAGGCGCTCCTTGAAAAGTCTGGGCCTGACTCCTCAAGACTTCGAGGACTGCGATCTCGACATACTCGATGGGCTCGACATCAAAGGCTGGGGAAAGTTCAAAGCACAGTTGCAAGGGTGGAACATTGGGCAACAGGCAAACTCGGTCGAGCCCCGTCCGATCCGAGGCATGCCACACGGACTCGACCAATGGGTGGCGGTGGTTAGGTTCTTCTCCCGTTGCTCGCTGTCGTTTTCCAGTGACAAACTTGTGGCCATTTCGGGAATGGCACAAACCCTGGCCCCGAAACTCAAGTGCGACTATCTGGCTGGGTTATGGAGGAAGGATCCGGAACATCAATTGTTGTGGAAGGTCATTCAACCGCGTCCAGCGCCTGAGAAGAACCACACTCGCGGCCCTTCATGGACTTGGGCGTCGGTTGACGGAGAGATCGATATCCCAGAGTGGGGAGGGTATTTCAGTCACGGGTAAATCACCTGCTGGTATCAGCATGTTCGAGGGCTAACTTGGTCTAGGATTGCCGGCGATATCACTTGGATGTCAAAGGTTGACGACGTGAGCGTGCAACTAGCAAAGACTGGAGAATATGGCCAAGCACAGTCAGGGACCCTGACCTTGACGGGCCGTCTTGGTGTTCTCAGAATTGTCAAAACCCCAACCAACGCCGGAGGCCACCAAGATGCAGACGGAAACCCGGAGAGCAAAAAGCTCTGGATCGTACCCTCCTGGGACACACAAGAGCTCGCCGAGCAGTTCGGCACATCAGGGCAGCGCACTTATGTAAAACGGTACCCAACATACTGGACTCGAAAGGGTACAAAACTCAGCATGCACCCTCTCGACGTTTTCTTCGTACCGGTCAGGGTGATGGACTCGGACCCTGACGAGTCTGACTATGAGCAGCCTATGTTGACTGGACTGCTCCTCTTGCCCACCGGAGACAAGAAAGGCACGTTTCGAAGAGTCGGACAGTTTGAGCTGTCCGGGCATTGGATGCGTCCATACGAAGAGGCTTTTGAGACTCTCTCGAAATCGACGGCGCGGTTGGACAGCGAGTTGTACCTTTCGAAGGATAAGCGTGGGCGGTATACCATCCGTATCGTTTAGCGGAGGCTCCCTAGAGAGCGATGTTGTGGAAAAAGAGTTGAACTTGGGATATTCATCGGTAGAGATGGCATTTGGTCAAAGCGCAAGTCTGCCAAAAATCTTGAAAATTGAGATGCTATTTAAATAACATGATGATATAAATTCCCAGTAATATCCGCCCTTTCAACGTCAAGGCCTTGCGAGTATTTGCGTGAGAACGGCCACTTCGAGCCAGGAGCTTCTTCGAGAGAGGTGGAGAGTGGAGACAACCCTGCCCCAATCCAACGCTGTGGGTTTTGTGGGGCTGCAAGGACGTGCGCATTGTGCCAAGCAGGGGCGATTTGAGGTCGTGTGTTCTCTCATCCACAACATCAACAACATCTCTGTCTTCAGGGCTCACATCCATCGTCTCCCACTTGCGCGCCACAAAATATCTCCCAGCATGGCTCAAAAAGCACGCAAGGACCGGGCCAAGTCCAACTCGGCGGCCCTCAACAACCTCCACATCGGCTCGCTGGTCGTCAACGGCCTCTTCCTGCTGCTGCACTTCGTCTTCCGGTCGCGCTCCCTCCTGCTCTGGTTCCTCCTCTCGCTGCCCGCCTTCGTCTGCCAGTTTATTCTGGAACGCACTGGGCGTCCGAGCTTTGATCCCGAGACAAAGGCACTCAAGGCTTCGGGAGAGGACCTCGCCGCCGCCGGCCTGACCGAGTACATGTTCGACGTCATCTGGGTCACCTGGGCCGCCGCGATCCTGGTGGCGTTCCTCGGCAACTGGGCGTGGTCCTTCTGGGTTGTGGTCCCCGCCTACGGCGCGTACAAGGCCTACGGCATGATGGGTGCTGCGAAGCAGATGGCCCAGATGGGCTCCAACGCGAACGCCGGACCTGCACCTGCAGGCAACAGAAAGCAGCGGAGGGCGGCGGCATAAGCTTGCATTTCTCAACTAAGCTCGCCATCACACCATCCTCTGCAAAACTAAACCCGCGTCATCGTTCCCTCATCAAATCATCAAGCTTGCTCACATCACCCTCTCTCCTCTCGCCACTCCTTCGTCCACGTCCGGATCACCGCAGGGTCGACGTCCCTCACCAAGACATGCACATGATCAACCGTCCGCACGCTCTGGAGCGCCACCCAGTTCTTGAACCACAGCACCCTGTCCTCACTGTCGGGACCGAGGCTGTCCTCGAAATACCGCTTGATGAAGTCGGCCACCGTCTTCCTGCTCTCTGTCGTCATGTCGCCGATCGTATCGTCCGCCGCGATCAGGGTACGTGACCAGACGACCAGATGGGTAATGCCCGGGACGAAGCCATAGGGCCAGTGGTTGACGAGGACGCAAAAGTCGGACCGGTCTGCAAAGGGCGTGGCAGAGGTTGGCGTGAAGGGCGGTGGGCCCCAGGCGGGGGGAAGACGGCGGGTGAGCAGGAAGTTGGTGGTGCTTCCGTACTGGGCCTTGGTGTCGGCGCTCCACTTGATGTACCGCCGAAGATCGGACGGCTTCCGCGTGAGGAGGGCGAGCTGGTTGGTCTCTGGGAGCGCGTGTCAGTATGTGTATGTGCGATGCAGGACTAGGACAGAAGTGACAATGCAGCGATTGGGCTCTCAACTTACGGATGATCTGGCGCAGGTCAGACCAGGTGTGACACTTGAACGTGTCGTCCGTCTGCGACAGGACCCATTTGTCCATGTCGTTCAGAGGGAACGGCACGTTCCCGCTCTCGTCGTCGCTCGCGTCGTCGTCCATCTGGGTGTCTTTACCCGGATGGCCGCCAGAGGGGTGTCGCTTCAGCGACGGGGGCACCCGCAGGACGCGAGGCGGGCGCTGCAGGCCCCTGGCCCCGCCGTGGAACCCCCGGCCACCAACCACAGCCGGGCCGCACCAGGGGCCGACATTGGCGTCGTTGGCGACGCGGGCGACGCCAAGAGGAGAGCATGCGCGGCGGGCGACGACGAAACCGAGCATGCACAAACCCAACACTCCCGTCGCGACGAGAGCGCCGATTGCTGGCCCGGTCCAGTAACCCATCTTGATGGGCGGGCGAGGACGGCAGCGAGAACGAAGGCGAGAACGAAGGCGAGGGGGCAGGAGGTCTGCGAGGGCGGAAGAAGGACGGCAGAAGTCGGTGCTGTGTCGAGGCAATGATCTCGGTGAGATGATTGTGTCTTTAACGGCAGCAGGGACTTCGGTGGGATGGTTGTGTCCTTAATCCGCAGAGAGCAAGTGTGAGGGAGGATGAGCCAGGTTTCGGGCTGTGGGAAATCGAATGGGCTTGGTTATATAGTCCTGGAAACACGGTAAATATTACACCTCCCTAAGGTTACGCGGTCGTTGTTGGTAAACCGGTCCTCGCAGCATAACAACGCGGTGCTGCGAGGACCCGCGGAGAGGAGTTGTTGTGCTGCGGGCGGTGTTGTGCTGCGGGCGGTGTTATGCTGCGAGGTGGTGTTGTCATGGAGCTATATCGGCCCCGATGTGAAGTCCGAGAACCGCGGGCGTGTCTCCGGCGGCGACATGTACGGAGCACGGAGGCACATATGGACATGGTAACTGTATGTGCAATGCGGCAGACGACTGCAGAGAGGGAGTGCAGTGGGGACGAGGACAGCCGCCGGCATTCGCTGAGGTAGCTACCTATGTAGTGCAAGGGTGACGTTGACAGTTCTAGTTGTAGCCGCATCGCATCTGGCTGCATGTGTAAGTGAACCTGAAGTCGACTTACATCCCAAGGCCAACTGCCGTCCCAGTTGTGCATCGAACATCGGACGCACCCGGCTCGGCGCTCCACTGCCCTGCGAGGCTGGCCCGGACAGGGGCCACGGGCCCAAATTGTTGAACCGTCCACTGCCCAAAAATGGTGGGGACGGCCCCGGTCCCCGCGCAGCACGGCAGAACCTGGTCCAGCTTGCAGCAAAATCGGCCCACATTCGCTCCCACCCCCGATTCGCGAGAGTTTCCCGAGACACTGTTTTTTTTTAATCATCGGCACCACCCCCGACTTCGCAGACCTGCACCACCTGCATCCGGCAGCTCTCGCGCAGCCACAACAACTCGACGCCGGCCACCCCGACCACCCCGACCACCCCGACAGCCCGAAGAAAAGACCGCCGGGCGGCACCACCAGACACAATGGCCGACTCATTGCTTGCACGCAAGTACGTCGACGGCATCTACATCCCCCTGGGCCTCCTCGTCTTCGGCACCGCCATTGTCAAGCGCGAGTGGACTGCATATGCGCTGCTGCTGGGCATCACCTTGGGCAGCATCAAGTACTTCAACAGCCGTACGTTTCCGCCCGCGACTCGACTCTGCAGAGGAACGAATCCATCACCCCCTACTGCAGCTCGCTAACCTCCTCCTGCAGTCCCCAAGTCGGTCCTCAAGCCCGACGCGTTCCAGGACTTTGAGCTCAAGGAGAAGACCATCATCTCGCACAATGTAGCCATGTAAGCACACCTTCCGCCTCCCTTCCCACCAAACCAACCCTCTAACCCCTTATCCCCTCCCAGCTACCGCTTCGGCCTCCCCACCCCCTCCTCAATCCTCGGCCTCCCCATCGGCCAGCACATCTCCATCGGCGCCGCCCTCGAGCAGCCCGACGGCAGCACCAAGGACATCGTGCGCTCCTACACGCCCATCTCAGGCGACCACCAACCCGGCCACTTCGACCTGCTCATCAAGTCCTACCCGACAGGCAACATCTCGCGGCACATGGCCTCGCTCGCCGTCGGCCAAACCATCCGCGTCAAGGGCCCCAAGGGCGCCTTCGTCTACACGCCCAACATGGTGCGCCACTTCGGCATGGTCGCCGGCGGCACGGGCATCACGCCCATGCTGCAGGTCGTCAAGGCCATCATCCGCGGGCGCGCGGCCGGGGACAAGACCGAGGTGGACCTCATCTTTGCCAACGTCACTGAGCAGGATATCCTCCTGCGCGAGGACCTCGACCAGCTCGCCCGCGAGGACAAGGGGTTCCGCGTGCACTATGTGCTGGACAGGCCGCCGGCTGGGTGGGAGGGGGGTGTGGGCTATGTGACGAGCGAGATGATCCAGGTATGCTCCCCCCTTTTTTGTTTCTTTCTTGATTTTGATGTCTTGTTTACTAACCCCGGCTTGCAGAAATGGCTCCCCAAGGCGGCGCCCGACGTCAAGATCCTGCTGTGCGGCCCGCCGCCCATGGTGGGCGGTCTCAAGAAGACCACCGAGGCCCTCGGGTTCCAGAAGGCCCGGCCCGTCAGCAAGCTGGAGGACCAGGTGTTTGCCTTCTAAGCTTGTGGACGGTCGGTGGAACCATTTCAATCTAGAAACGCGCCGGACGGGTTGAAGCGGCTGTGTCATGTTCATACATGCCTCCTTGCTACATAACCCTTCCTCCCTCGCGCGACCTCGGCACGCCGAGAAAGAAGCCCTCGATCCAATCCGATTCCAATTGTTGGTTTTTTTCCCTCACACGCAAAGAAAGACAAGAAAGCGATAGATAAAAACAGACAGCGCGCACGCAGGTATCATGCGTGGATGGATGGATTTCGACTCCGGTATCATGGAGTTCCGTGGTTGTTGTTGTTTGGCTGTCTTATCCATTATATTTAATTTATCTAGATGGGAGATTGTATCATCGTCATCTGCCTGCTGAGGAGGAGGGTTGGAGTTTATCTAATGTACAACCACCACCAAAAACCCCTTTTGTCCCCGTAATTAACGCCAGGGTCCCCTCCAACCAGGGACCCGTTGTCTGTCTGTCTGTCCGTCCGCCCGGCAGTCCAAATGCCCGTTATGGACTGACCGTTCCCATGATGTAATGAAAAACCCAGAGGTATCTCCCGCCTGAACGCCGAAACCGTTTGTGAGTGTGTTGTACAAATCCCGCCATCCGCCAACAAAAGAAACCCAACCGGCTATGATGATGTAGGTGATGTGACAGAAAAGAAAAGTACTGTACAGTGTAGTGGGAGATGTATCTCGTCGGTAAAACTTACAACACGCCGTTTGTTGGTAAAATTATTCAGGACCCGGCATGGCCGCCACCGCCGCCGGTATCCCATGCTCCTGTCCCTCCTGTTCCCCCTCTTCCTGCGCCACCGGCAGAACTGCTCCCACCGGCAGCGTTGTTGAGCTGTGCCCACGCATCCAAACCCTCTTGCGAGGTGTTGGCGAAGTCGCTGACGGAGGCGTCCACGAGCATGGCGTAAAACGAGTCGGGATCTGCCACGTCCCATTCGTCGAGATTATCGAAGAGGTCGAGTTCGGGGAGGTCTTGGGGGTTGTTGACGCTGGGCGCGCCCGGGTTGGAGGGGTTGGGGTTGTTGGTGGTCGGGGAGATGTCCATGCCGAAGCCTGTTAGGCCGCCGAGGCTGGTTGGCGGGCCGGTGGCAGTCATTTGCTGGTATGGGGTCGGAGCGGAGCCGGACATGGAAAATCCAGTGAAGTCGGGAGGTGGTGCTATTGCCATGCCCCGGCCCGTGATGATGGCGGGGGAGCCTGTTCGGTGAGGCAGGGTGGTGGTGGTGGCAGTCGCAGTGGTGGTGGTCATGAATTTTGTCGAGTAGGACCAGCCGTCGCCTGTGTACTCGAAGACATCGGGGGCCGGGTCCACGAAGGTCTGGCCTCTCCGTTGGGCAGACCACACCGCTGGAAGGAAATACGTACTGACACCAACGCCCTTGGCGGCCGACCCGTCTGAGCCCGCCCCGGCCGAGGTTCGCATCCGCTTGCTGGCGGGCCCGTCAGTCTCGTCGGATGCGGCAGACGCTCCGACAAAGTTCGAGCACACTACAAACGGGACGGGATCTGGACGCTGGATAGTGCCCTGCGGCGCGCCCAGGGGTAGGCGGCCTGGCAGCGGCGGCTGCACCTTGGTGTGGCGCGACGTCGATACTCGGGCGACGAGGGGAACGCCATGGCCGTGGCTCACATTGGACGAACCAAAGTCCGCGAGTTTGCCGGTCGAGACAGGTATGTTATTGCGCTGAATGTCGAGCAAGAGCTGGCGGAGGTAGGAGCGCGTAATAATGTGCTGGTGCCCGAGGGAGTTCATGAATTCGATGATGAGCTCAAGGTTGGTCTTGTCAAACTCGTCGGGATTGTCTTTTGCCTGCGCCGTGTAGACTGAAGCAGCAAAATACAGCGAGAGAGCCATCAAAGGGCCCTTAAATCCGAACCTGGCCATGTTGGTCGCCTTCATGATATCGATGATCTCCTGGGCGGCAGTCAAGGCCCGGTCCCGACTCGCCTGTCTCAAGCCTCCCAGCTTGAACTTGTCGGCCTTTTCACGGGCAGCCATGTGAAGGCAGATGACAGCGCCATGCAGATTGAGATTGGCCTGCACGGCAGTCGGTTCGCGCAAATTCATCGGGAGCCGGAAGCGCTCAGGCATAAACATGAAGGCGTTGGACAGCATGTTGTCAAGTTCCCTGTGGCGCTTCCAGAAGGGGCCAAATTCCGCGTCCTCTGGGCGGTCGCCGGGCATTGGCCGATGAGCGTGCCTCAGCAGACGGGTGAAAATATGGCAAATGACGACGTTTCCAGCAAAGACCGAGTAGCCAGAACCCTGAAATGCCTCTTGGAGTGTTCCAGCTTTCTCTTCGACGCCCGAAGCAAATGCCTCTTCGGCGCAAGGCAAGTGGGTGGTGATCTGCCGACGGTCAGTCATGGCGAGCATGTATCCCAAGATCCGAAGGGAAACTTGCCTGGTCCGGGTCGATCAAGGTCGGCCACCCCGCGCTGATGCTTGCATAGCTCTCGATGCAGAAGCCTCCCCAAAATACGCGTCGGCGCTCCTCGAGCTCGGCCCAGCTCCGAGGTGGTGCAATCATCGGGGCCATGGGAAGGTCCTCCTCGGTAAGTGTGCTGTCAAGGCGTTGGAGTCCCATCATTCCGGACAGCCTGACGGACCGCGCAGAGCTCATGGCTGCCCTGGTGAACAACATACACCGGGCTTCATCGGTTGCTATAATAGCCCAGGCTTGGGCGTGCCCAATTGTGATGAAATATTCGCCATGTCCCTGGGAGAGCATTAGAGAGGGTGCGGCGATCAACAATGGAGCGAGCATTTGCCAACCTTGAGCTCCTCGGCTTCCAGATACTGCCGGGCACGACGGTACAGGGCATCGTGATAGCTTCCATATTTGGGATGGCCGTTTGCAGCCACGGTCCAAAGGGCATACTGAAGGGAGAGAGGAGGACGCATGTGCGGCGGGGCGTGGAACGACCGCAAGTAGTTGCCCGGGTGTATGATGGGCAGGTACGCCTGTTGCGAGGTGAAGAATGTGGAGTGGCTACACGGGTGAGGGTCAGCCTGGATGGCCATCTCAGGACTATTTGTTTGCTTCAACAAGACGTACAGGTCTTCAATCATCTCAAAAGGGGGCAGGCTCTCGAACTGGCCAAGCCCTAGCAGCTCGCCAGCGTTGTCTCCGCTGGAGGGAGAATCGGTTGGTGACATGGGGTCCCAATGCATAGCCGACTCCAGCGGACTGCCTCGTGGCCTCTCCGGCCGAGACGGTTCCCCTCCGGGCGACGAGGCCGCCGTGAAGACGCCATCAGACTGGGTCGACTGGCTCCCACGTTGCTTGCTGACGCCTTTGAGCAGGCCCTCCACCTGGGCTGGATCCGGGTCAATGTACAGACAGCGCAGAGAGTAGCGGTCACACTGGCATACCGAGCCTTTCCTCGAGCTCCCGCACGTTCCTCCGCTTGAAGGCGGGTTTCCTCCGGGACTCCGGGTAGAGACATTCGCCACCGGCCTTTGCACAACGGGCGCAGATGGGTTTTTGGCGGTCGCCTGGGAAGCAAGGCACAAGTGCACAGTCAGCAGCCGGGCTTTTCACGCTAAGAATGCCACGCCGTCCCGGCTCGGGACGTCTCACATTTGAGTTTCCGGGAACGGCAGTTCACACAGGCCAGCGGCTCGTGGGCGGAGCCCGCCCCGGTGGCGACAGCGGATGGATCAGAGGTATGCGCATCTTCGGGGGACGAGGTGGACATGCTGTGGTACGGAGAGGTTGCCGAGTCCGAGGCCGAGACGGATGCCGAGGGGCGGCGATGACTGAGAATCGAAAGACACCGGGGGCCCAGCAGCAGTGCGGCCCCGGATTCCGGTCCATGTATAGCCCGGCCGTCGTCGAGTTGTCCCGTGCCATATTCGTCAGCGCGAGGGCAGGACATCTGCCTGAAAGCCAGGGCTGCGGCGCGTAAATCCCGGATTCGGCCGGCCAGAATCTCGGACTTTGGCTGGGCGGGGCGTCTTTGGTCCGACCCCCGAGCGTCGCCAGTTAGGCGGGTACCTGCGGCGTGGGGCGCCGTGGCACGCCCGACCCGGCCTGCCTGGTCAGGAAGACATCGAGACGGCGGCCTGAAAAAGAGGACAGGCAAACCCTGCCGTCGGAGGCAATCCGGACACTTTTTTGCTGCTGGTGCCCTGTGGTGCTCTGCCGCAAAGCGCTGGCCGGCCGCGGTGGGCTATCCCCGGGCAAGTCGCGCAGTAGCAGAGCTCCGGAGGGCAAGGCCGCCTCCATTACGCCTGGTGACGCCTGGTGAGTCATTCTTGGCCCTTCCTGCCCCTTCTAGCCAGCGCTGGAAATGAGCATGACGCGCAAAAAGGCCGGCGCTGGACGGAACCATCAGTTTTGGCCTGAAAGTTCCGGCCTGGTGACTCAGACGGGCCTGCACGGCGCTCTGGTGCCTTCCTGGGCGGCGCGCAGCCGCAAGGTTCTTGCGTCAGCACGCGTATTCCCGTGAATCCCGTCCTCGCAATGCCAGTTGCCAAGATACGACCAGCGATAGAGGCGCTCCCGGATCGAGATGCATCCTGTCCATCCTGCTCATCCCGTGCATCCCACCCCTCGAACCAGGCCGCGCTGGCCTTCGTAACTCCGTCGGATCGGCTTCGTGCTTCGTACATGCGGGGACGGGCAGTGCCCTGACGGGCCACTAGCCCATCGAAACAATGGCCCGACAACGACACCCTCAGCATCAACAACAACAACGTGGCCACATCTCCTACTCAATCCTGCCTGAAGACCAGATGTTCAACCCAACCTTGACGCCCTTCTGCACGGGCAGCCCAGCATGCCACGTCTCCTCATACCCCCTCCCCGTGCCATCCGCCATGAAGTTTTCCCAGTACACCGCATTCCCCGGCGCAACCTTGAACACCACCCCCTTCCTCTCCTCCTCCTGACCCTCCCCCTCCCCCTCAGGAGGACACTCCACAAACCGACACCACCTCCTATCCCCCACCCACCCCAACAAAGGAAACTCCGTCCCTCCCCCCTCCAACTCCACCCCAGCCCCATCCCCATC
>OUNM010625985.1_pt1 | contig 24798 bp, 19 predicted proteins | sample 1769961 | NCBI WGS metagenome assembly OUNM01 (sample SAMEA3914820, study PRJEB12502) | metagenome | biome: forest; material: soil | place: USA | collected 2012-03-12 | depth 0.3 m | reverse complement strand
TTCCCAAAAACTTTTTTTTTTTTTTATTTTTTTTTCCCCCCCCCCCCATTTTTTTTTTTTTTTTTTTTTTTTTTTTTCTGGGTTTCTTCCATGTTTTGATCTAACGTTATTCTGTTTGTTTTTCAACATGGCAAACGAGACAAAAAACTTGAAGCAGACGTGAGGATCATGACCCTGGGGCCTTCTGTTACGGCTGTAGGGCGTAAGGCACGGCTCGGCAGCCGTCTATAAGAACACAGTCATCGTCTCAGCTTCTCCCTTCCTCTGCACCAAGCCCATCATTCATCCCCACAGCATTAAATATTCCTACCCCGTCGCCGACAGTCTCCTCGTGGCGCCTAACCCTCCCCCTCCCCTCACCCCCTTTTTGCCAAACCCACTCGCTGCCCGGGTGATCTCACCTCTCCACGCCGCTCAGATGTCTGCTGCCCCCTTCACCCCCCGCCACCTGAGGTTTGGGGTCGAGATGGAGTTGCTATTGAAGCCCAAGGCGGCCCTGGAAAGGTCCATGAAGGCCGAATACGGTTTTGACCCCGAAATCCTCCCAACTCCCGACGAAGCGAACACGGCCCTCAAGGAGGTCAATCGAGTCGCGCTGCGGAAGGCCATCGCCAAAGCCTTGACTGTTGCTGGTCTCGAGACCACCCTCCTAACTGGCCAATATCTGGACTGGACTGCCGCCCCCGAGCGTAGTCTAACCGAGGTTGTTGACAAAGAGAACGGCGGCGGGTACTGTATGTTGCCCTCCAGTTCCACTGCAACGGCGTGGCTGGCCAAACCAGCACATGCCTAGTAATCTACTTCTCGAGACTCACAATGTCCAGGGGCCATCGAATTCATTTCACCAATTCTCCTCGCCGAGGATATGGAATGGTACGATGATCTCGGAACCCTTTTTCTTGTCCTTGAACAGAACTGTCAAATTCTCCTCACCAAAGGCTGTTCGATGCACGTTCACGTGGTCCCGGGAATCAATGATGGTCTGTCTTCATCGCTGGACATGTGGTCTCTTGCCGACCTTCGCGGCGTCTTGAAAGCCACTGGCATTTTTGACGAAGCCATCACGAAGATCATGCCTGCGGACCGCAAGAACAATGAGTGGGCCAGATCCAACTTCCGAACCTTCACCAACCCAATCACCAAATCCGTCAAACAACCTGCCAGCACGGAACTCATGAAAGCCTTCGCCAGGGTTCCTGAAGATGGCTGGAAGCCTTTTTTCCAGAGCATCGACAGGCCCAAGATCAAAAAAACCTTTCTTCCCGAGCTCCACATCGCCAGAGAACGCGAGGTCTCGATGAACTTTCAGCCCATCAGTTCCTACGGAACTGTTGAGTTTCGGCGCCCCCCTGGAGTCAAAACCGCCGCTGACGCCCAAAAGTGGGCCGCGTTGGCCGTGGGCTTCGTCTCGGCATCATTTGACCCTGGCTGGGATTACCAGGCCTGGTCAGCCAGGAAGAGGCATGCCACCGTTGAGGAACTTCAGTCGTTCATCAGCAGAGGCCTCGCGCTCGTCGAGTGGCCACGCACGGTTCTGGATCCTCGCGTTCTTGTTGAGAACACTTCAACGTACGAGCCGCCTGAGTATTCTCATGCTGAAGAGATCATCCGCAAGTTGGCCAAGGCCAACAAGGAGAGCGGGTTTGCGGAGAAGGTCAGTTCTTTTGTTCACTTGTGTAGCTCTTGAACTACGGTTGTCTAACGAGGCCTCAGATCCGCTCCCGCCAAAACACCCCCGCGAGCAGCGACCGTGGCAGCCCACACCGCTCGGCAGGCAGCCAGGGCTCCAGCCCGGCAAACAGCCGTCCAAGCACCGCGAACAGGGGTGATGCAAGAAGATGAGACGGAGCACTGAGTGAAAGACCGGGAGGAAGCTCAGGAGGAAGATTAGGAAGAAGACGATGAGGAAGGCTAGGAGGACGACTAGTGGTAGGACGAAAGAGAAGATCGAGGGAAAGACGACCGGGAAGACAAGGGAGAAGATGAAGAAAAAGGCCCTAGAGCCCGTGTAATTCTAACTATATTCCATAAATCATTTTGCCTTCTGATATTTCAGCATTGTCGAAAGGCCCAACCTGCATCTGACGGGTCTGACGGGCCAGTGGACAGCAGCTCGTCTGTCACGACTTGGCCTTTAGGGGCAGCACCGGCCACTCATAGCTCCTCTTAAACGTTGTCTGGAACTCCCAAGTCCCAGCTCCCACCGTCTCGCGCCTCTCCCCCTTCTCAGTCGGCATGACAACTTCCACCGTCGTATCATACGGCACCTCCACGCTCAACTCCATCACCTCCAACTCCCCCTCCCCACCCTCCCCAACTCTCCTCGTCTCCCACCTACAAGCCACCCTCCCCCGCGGCGTAACATGCTCCGCCCTTGCACCCGTAAACTCGGCGCCCACCGCCGGCTCAACCCGACACCTCCTCCACCCCGCCTCCAACCTCGTCAGCCCCGCGACCCTCTCATACAGAAACTTGGCAACCGCCCCAAACGCATAGTGATTAAACGACGTCATCTCCCCCGGATTGACCCTCCCATCCGGCAGCAGGCTGTCCCAGCGCTCCCAGACGGTCGTCGCGCCCATAGTGACGGGGTACAGCCACGACGGGCAGCCCGTCTCGAGCAGCGCCGCGAACGCGACCTGCAGGTGGCCCGTGGCGGCGAGCGACTCGAGCAGGAAGGGCGTGCCCGCGAAGCCCGTCGCGATGCGGAAGGCGTTCTTGCGCACGAGGTGCGCGAGGCGGGCGCCCGCGCGCGGGAGCTGGTGCGGGTGCAGGATCGAGAGGGCGATGGCTACTGCGTAGGTGGCTTGCGTGTCTGAGGTGATGTGGCCGGCGGGGGTGACGTATTCGTGGTGGAACTCGGCGCGGGCGGCGGCGGCTTCGGCGGTGAAGTGGGTGTGTTCTTGGGGGCGGTTGAGGAGGAGGGAGATGCGGGAGATGAGGTCGAGGCTGTGGATGAGGAACATGTTGGCGATCATCTTGGAGTCGGTGGCGGACTTCCATGGCTGGTCTGGGGGGGCTGCCGGGTCGAGCCAGTCCTGGTCAAGATTAGAAATTTGAGCTGTCATCGGCGTGGAATCGCAGGCTTACCCCTAACTGAAAGACACTCGTGTCCCAGAGGTGCATCGCCCCCGACTTGTTCCGCGGCAGCACGCGCATCCACTCCAGCATGCTGTTATACTGCTGAGCCAGGATGGACAGGTCGCCCGTCTCCTCGTAGAGAGTCCAAGGGGCTAATATGGTGACATCGTGCCAGATAGCGCATGGGACCCTCCGACACCACACGGGATCGGGGAGCGTGGAATTGGGGCTGACCATGGGCGGGACGCCTCCGAGGACGCTCTGGTCATGCTCGACGTCGATGAGCCAGTTTCTGATCAAGTTGAAGCAGTCGTAGACGAGGACCGCCGTAGGAGCAAAAAGGGCCAGGTCCCCAGTCCATCCCAGCCGTTCGTCGCGTTGCGGGCAGTCAGTCGGCACGGAGAGGAAGTTCCCCCTCATGCCCCAGACGACGTTTTGATAGAGCTTGTTCAGGAGAGCATTCGAACACTCGAAGGATCCGGCGCTCTTCATGTCTGTGTGGCACACGACGGCCTCGATCAATGACATGTCCAGGTCGCCAGGCCAGTTGTCGATTTGGGCGTATCGGAAGCCGTGGAAGGTGAACCGCGGCTCGTATTGCTCTCCCTCGGGTGTTCCCTTGAGGGTGTACTCATCTGTCGCCTTGCAGATCCGCAACGGCCGGGTGCCGAGTTCTCCATCCTCCAGGACTTCCGCGTGAGACAGGGTTATCTTGTGGCCCCGAGGGCCGCGGAGGTGCTTCAGCCTGAGGTAGCCAACCAGATTTTGGCCAAAATCTAGGATGGTCCTGCCCGAGGGAGAGACTATTTTTTCCACCGGCTGGATGGTCTCAATGCGTCGCACGGGTTCACCAAAGCCGGAGGTGAGCTTGACCGAGTCGGGGAGCGACGAGAGCAAAAGGACGGGCTGCCACGGGGCGCCAGAGACTCCATCAGGCTCGACAGACGACCAGAACGGCACTTCCAGGGTTGCGTCGTATTTTTCTCCGTCGTAGATTTCCGCCAGCCGAATGGGTCCCATTGCGACGTCCCAGGAGGCATCCGTGCATATCCTCTCAACCCGGCCGTCCGAGTAAGTGACTTCGAGCTGTGCCATCAGTGCCGGATGCTGACCCCAGATGTTTCGATGACCGCCTTCGAAGCCGATCCGTCCGCAGAACCACCCTTCGGCGACTCGAACCCCGAGGCAATTGACTCCCTGCGAGAGAGACGAAGTCACATCGTATGTCTGGTACTGGAGTCGGCCGTCGTACGCGGTCCAACCCGGGGCAAGGAAGTGGTCACCAATGCGTTGGCAGTTGACCTCGGCTTGGTACACTCCTTGAGCTGTGATGTAGAGACGCGCGCTGTCGACAGGGGCGCTCAGTGAAAATGCTTTTCTGTATAAATGCTCGGGCTCAGGGCCCGAGGCGCGCAATGCCCATGGGGCCGTGACGCGTTCGCATTGCCAGTCGGCGCGGGAGAGAAGGCCGACCTCAAGTCGAGCGGGCTTGCTCCAGTCTGTCAGGGTGTCGTGTTCGTCCCACACCCTCACTCGTACCGATATTCGCTGGCGTGATTGCAACGGCGTGTCAAATGGCCACGGGCCGAGCGTACTGAGCGTGGATGTGCGCTTAGCCAAGAGAGTCTGCTGAGGGCCGTGGCCCTGTGTTGACAGCTCGACCTCGTATCCGCGTTGTTGGAAGCCCGGCGGAGCGCTGGTCAGTCTCCATGACAGTTTAGGTGTGGTCTCGTGTACGCCAAGAGCGTTGGGAGCATGGTAATGCTCGAACTGGACATCTTCCACCGTCGCCATGGTGTCGGGTTGGTGTGCTATGAAGAAACCCTGACGAAAGTTGGGATTCGGTTCAGGGGTGGAAGACTTGGATGTTTTGAGGATTAGAGAAAACGAAATGGGGAGCTCCGTGAGCGTTGGTCTCCGAGTTGGGGTCCATCGCACTGAATTACACCGAGCACAATGGACCCCTCAGTGGAGTACGGGGCCCCTTGCCACCGGCATTAGCTCTGATGGTCTGCATGTCGACCCACCTGACTGACACCTGATCCACGGTCTCCGTCTTAGGGCGATTTCTCCGTCGATGGCCGCTCTGTTTCCAGGAACTGCGTGTACCTGACCCTTGACAGACGATGGGGAGCTATAAATAGGTGGACACCACGGTATTACCTCGTACAGAGCGCCCCCTCAAGGTCCATCCTCCCTTAAGTAAACCCCTGCCTTCTCTGCCCAGTTCTCTGTCGTCTGCAACATCACCCACCATGTCTCAAGAGGCGTCCATGTTCTCGGCCGCCGATGTCGTCCAGGAGGTCAGTTACAGCTCTTCAACGGGACATGATCTCCCTGTTCTGGACCTCCCGCTCCCGGCCGACTTTGCCTGGGGCACTGCGACAGCAGCCTACCAGATCGAAGGGGGCGCCTCACAGGATGGCAAGGGGCCGTCCATCTGGGACACGTACTCGCACCTCGAGCCGTCTCGCACAAACGGCGAAAACGCCGACGTTAGCTGCGACCACTACAACCGCATGCCCGAGGACGTGGAACTGATGGACTCTCTGAACGTTGACGTGTACCGCTTCTCCATTTCGTGGTCCCGTGTCATCCCCCTCGGAGGACGCAACGATCCTGTCAACGAGAAGGGCATCGCCTTTTACAACGACCTGATCAACCAACTCCTCGCGCGCAACATCGAGCCCGTCGTCACGCTCTACCATTGGGATGCGCCCCAAGAGATCTACGACCGCTACGGAGCCCACCTCAACACATCCGAGTTCCGCGCTGACTTCGAGCACTACTCCCGTTTGTGCTTCACGCGTTTCGGCGACCGCGTCAAGAAATGGGTCACCTTCAACGAGCCCTACATCAGCTCCATCTTCGCCCATCTCAACGGCACGCTCGCGCCAGGGCACTGCCGCGAGGTGGGCACAGACACCAAGGCGGAGCCGTGGCGCGTCGGCCACACCATCATCCTTTCCCACGCGTCCGTCGTCGAGATATACGCCCAAGACTTCCAGCCGTCGCAGAAAGGCGACATCTCGATCGTCCTGAACGGCCACTTCTACGAGCCGTTTGACGCCACCAACCCGGCCGACATTGACGCCGCCGAGCGCAGGATGGTTTTTTACATCGGTTGGTTTGCCGACCCCATTTTCCTCGGGACGGACTACCCAGCCGAAATGCGGTCACATCTTGGTTCGCGGCTGCCCGAGTTTACCCCCGAGGACCGGGAGCTGTTGCGCAGAACCGCACCCATCAACGCATTCTACGGCATGAATCACTATTCCACCAAGTACGCCAGGGCATTACCCGAGCCGCCCGCCGACGACGATTGGACGGGAAACATCGAGGAGTCGGCTGTCAACAGCGAGGGGAAGGAGATCGGCCCCGTTTCGGGGCTGGCCTGGCTACGGGTGGCGCCGGCTGGGTTCCAGAAGTTGCTCGGCTGGGTCTGGCAACGCTACCACGTCCCCATCATCGTCACGGAGAATGGTTGCCCTGGCATTGGAGAGGATGGTTTGGCCCGGGCGGTGGACGACACCTTTCGGCAGCGGTACATTGGGTTGTATCTGGATGCCATCTCTCGGGCCATCTATGAGGACGGTGTCGTGGTCCAGGGATATTACGTCTGGAGCTTGATGGACAACTACGGTTTGTGTTTTTCATGGTTCCCCGTTCCCGTCTTGCGGTGATGCTAATACGCCTCTTCTTAGAATGGTCCGCCGGGTACGGTCCTCGGTACGGAATTATGCACGTCGATTTCGAGACGCTCAAGAGAACGCCCAAGAACTCCGCCTACTACTTGAGGGATACGATGAAAGATCGCAGGAAGGCTACTGGGAATGTGTAATTGGTGATGAAAAAATACTCTAGATAGAAACGCTGCTGCATCAATCCAACGCAAAGACATGGCTTTGCCGACATGGAGACATGTGATCACTCCGTAGACTTGTTCCTATGAGTTCCACCGCCGATCTCGCGCCCATTCTCCCCGATACCCGGGTTGTCTCATCGCCTAATGTTACCCCGACTTGGGATCTAGTCCTTCGGACTCCTTCCCTATCCCAGCACTTGAGGGACCAAAATAGGTATGACCCCGGAAAACGTTCGCCCGAAGCTCGAGTTCGCCTTCATTGTGCCCTCATGATCCTCAAAACTCCCAGCTAGATGGAGGGGATGGAGCTAGCTCCTTGGCTAGATCGGTGATATCGCCGTCGGAAAACGCGGCGGAAAACCAGTCAGGGGTTTGAATGTTAGGGCCGGCATATTCCGGCCCCACCATGCCAACCACCATCCCGGTCCAACGCTAATGTCCGCAAACAAGGGGCGGCACTCTTCCACCGGCAGTTCCACCGGGGGAGTGACCACACCACGTGGAGATGGTGCTCACTAGCGTGAAGTCCGGCCCCCTAAGCCGTCCGAATACCGAAGATCCGAACAGCGTCTTCCGTAATCTTGCGGGTTGGGAGGACGGAGGAGACTCAGGTCATCGCAGACGTGCACGTCGAGAAAAAAGGGGAGGATCATGTGGATATACATGAAGCAATGTTCGAGCCTGTTCAGCAGTGCTCCTTCGCTACATGTGTGGGCGGACGGTATGCGGCTCGCAAACGGAGATGGCTTGATGTGCTCGTTGCCAATTCCTAACATTTGCTAAGCTGAGAATTTGCTAAGCTGAGAGCAGACACTTGTAACGTGTACAAATCTCGTGATGAGACAAAGAGGCTGTTAAACGCAGACCGCCCATCAATTCCATCACGGAAGACCCGGAAAGCCCCTGACCCCTGAATCCAATCCCTTTCCTGGCTACCCAACCACCCTTACTCCTGTTCCCCCTGCTGCTGGACGAGCCTCTGGGTCGCCGTCTCGGTCTTGTGGAAGCGCCAGGGCTTGATCTTGCGCTCAAACAGCTCGTCGAGCTCGGCAGATGAGCGGCTAATTAGGCACAGTGAGGTTAGCCCATGACTCGTGACGCGCAGTGGTTGGTTCTGCAATGTGCTTACCGGGCAGTCTCGGGAATGAGCAGCCACATGCCGATCATGAAGGGCAGGCCGACGCCGGCGTAAAACCAGGCCGTCTTCAGGCCCCAGTTCCACATGCTCGCGTTCACCATGTACGGCGTAAGCTGGCCCATGGCCACGCCAATGACGCAGGTGCTCGCCGCGCCGAAGCCCGCCGTGTAGGGCCGGAGGCGCTGGGACGAGATCTCGCCGATGAAGCCCCATCCCGCTGCTCCGTTAGCCGTCATGCCGATGTCTAGAAGTGGTGTCAGCATTGAGCTCCGTTTCCCAGTGTATATAGGCCGTGGTGGCACTTACTCCAGAAGCATGCGAAGAGAACGAGGATGTAGTCCGTCGCGCGGGTGTGGTTGGCAACGCCCAGGATGCCGATAACGATGCACGACACCCACATCAGGGTGGTCCCGCCGCACGCGATCCATCTTCGACCAACCTTGTCAGCAGAAAAGACGACGATGATAACGGTGGCGATGTTGATGGACGACGTGATGCACTTGATCATGAAGGGGTCGGGCAGCCCGGCCTGCTGGAAAAAGTAGGTGCCGAAAGTGCCGAAGAGGGTGAGGCCGATGAACTGCTGCGACAGGTTCGTCCACAGCGCCGTGACCGTCCTCCAGCCGTCGATTCCCATGAAGATGGCGTACCAGTGCTCACGCCGCTGCTCCTCTGCAATCTGGCGCTCGTGCTCGACCGAGAGGACCAGGATCTCGAGCTGGTGGTCCACGTTGTAGCCCTCCACGCGGCCGTTGAGGGTTCGCAGCGCCTTCTTGGCCCGCGCGGTCTCGCCGCGGGTCACGCACCAAGCGGGCGACTCGGGAAGGAAGACATAGATGATGATCATGAGGCCGATCTGAGCCCACTGCGTGTAGATGGGCGTGAGGTACTCGTTGGGGTGCTGCTTGTTCATGGTCTGCATGGCGATGTAGGCGAAGAAGCTGCCAATGGTCCACCACAGGCTGTACAACATCAACAGGCCGCCGCGGATGCGCACGGGGGCGACCTCGGAGATATACGTCGGCAGCGTGGACTGCATGCAGCCGACGCCGATGCCCGCGAGGAGCTTGGCGACCAACCAGACCTCCCACGACCGCGCCAGGGTCTCGGCCAACACGCTGGTGGCCAGGATCAGCCAGTACGTGTACATGGCCACCTTGCGGCCGAAGCGGCTGGAGACGAAGGAGAGGGACACCATGCCGACGATCTGGCCGACGGACTGGATGGAACTCCAGCCGGCGAGGACGGGCGAGGCGAGCACCATCGAGCCGTCCGCAGTGGGAACCGTGGCAAACTGGTGAACGAAACCCTTGTTGGCGACGATGCCCGAGTTCATGCTGTGTCTGTATGTCAGCACTTGGAAGAGATGGCGCGGCCATGGAGTCTATGAGGATCTGAGGATCTGATAACTCACCCAATTTGATATCCATCCGTCGCAGCACTGAAGGCGGCCAAGAAGCACATGAGAGTGCACATCCGGAAGGTCTTGACCGTCTCCCAGACGCCTAGGGTCTCGTACCCGGTGATGGCTTGGCCCTTCATCGCAGCGTTCACGGCCGCATCCTTGGGCGTCATGGCGTCGGCGGCGTCTTCCACCATGTCGGCCGGGTCAGGCCGCGGTTTCTCTTGGCTTGCGCGGCCCATCGTAAAAGGTGAGGGAAAAGACTTTGGTGTTTCTCCGAGTGGGCGAGAAGAAGGGTTGAGCCGTGAGAGCAACGTGTGTCAGGGCTGGGAACCAAGACGAGGCACAGTCGATCTCACTCTTGAATGATCTACGCTGCTTGCTGTCTTTAAACAAAAGAAGAGGGACATTTCCAACCACGCCCCCCGTGATCATCTCGCCACGAGCTGTTGTTGTCGGTGAAAGACCACCCGGGCGTGGCTGACCGGTCGATGTCAACGTCAAGCCGAATTCGTGAAAGTCTTCCCCTGAGATGCGGGGAGTGGGCCGGGCCTGGCCCCATCCTTGCGCACAGAGATCGATACGTCGTATTCGCAGATCCAATCACATCGACGGGAAGCGGTGGAGCTGGCGGAGTAGTTTTCCGATGGGTTTTCCGACGCCCAAACCAACCTTGCACTGACAAGGGTTGCCACGCGGCTGGGACTCGACTCCCCTCATGATCAGATCCCCCTCCCCCATCACCATGAACGCCTTGATCCCAAAATCACGCCCGCCTTGTTCTCCGCATCGTTCCCCGTGGGGTAGAAGAAATCTGGGGAGACAGGATCCGGGGTTGCATTCGGCCGATAGGCGGGTTTGTAGACTGCCGAGTACAGAACTTGACGTCGCATCGTCAAAGTTGGCCTCGCTGTAATGAAGAGTCCGAAGCCGAGATGGAGTCGATGTTCCAATCTATGCTTGGTACTTGCCTAGGTAGGTACCTGAGGTGGGTGGTGATCTTCGAGTCTTTTCGGCGTCGCGATCAAGCATAAAGATGGCCAGCCCGATGCCAAACTGCCGGTCTAGACTGACCAAGCACAACGACTGTTGGTTGTCAGTCGATGGCGAGTCCTCTTTCGATCGGACAGCGCTGAATGCCCACTTGTACAGTTCGTTCAACCGCCATCTCGCTCTCCATGATGGGCATCCGGTCTGGTCTTCTTTTGGCGCTCGGCGTCGCAGCCTTGGGCGCAGATGTCGTCGCTGTGACCAGACCTCCTCCCAAACCAGAGCCGATCAATGTGACCGAGCTTCCCCTCCCCCCCACCGCACCGAGCACCGCGGAGGGCGCCTGTACGGTCGCCATCAACCCTCGGCGGACTGGCTGCATCAACATCGCAGTCGGCGACTTCCAGGCCGGCGATTTCACTCCTGACGGCAACCATGTTGTCGCCAATGTCGAGTTTGTTGGTGCTCCAGCAGCTCCGGACCCGGCCAGCATCTACGCTGGCCAGCAACTGATCCTTATCAAGGCGGACGGGACCAAGTTCAAGAACGGCGACTCCTGGAAATGCCTCAGCTGCGGCGTCCCCGCGGCGAATGCCATCTCGATCGACCCCAAGAAAGACTACCCGCATGTCTTCCGAAGCGGCAAAAAGGCGCTCTGGGGCCACAACATCCTCGACTGCGGCTCGGTTCCTCTGACTAGCGACGGCTGCACCCCGAGCCGCGCCCATATCTATCCGATTCACTGGCCGATATCCGCAGACGGCACCGGGGCGGGCGGCAGCCCCCGCGAGATGCGCCTGCATCCGGACGACGTGCACATGGGTTGGAGCGCCTTCACCGCCACCGGAGGCCAGTACGCCTACTTTGGCCGCCTCGAGTTCAACGCAAACCCGACTGTGGGAGAACCCCTGGCCCCTCGCTACGATCTCGTCAACGTGAACCTGCTGCTCGACAAGAGCGGCAAACCCTTCCTCAGTGCCGAGGGCAGCCAGCTGCACGTCAACCACTCCGCCATCATTGTGGGCGAGCTCCGGGGCTTCAGCGGCAATGGCGACGAGGTCATCTACATCGGACCCTCATGGGAGTCCACCAACATCGATCTCTTCGCCGTCCACCTCGTGACGGGCGCCGTCCGGCGTCTGACGAGCCACCCCGACTACGCCGACCCCATCGCCTTTTCCCACGACAACCAGTGGTTCGTCACCATGGACACGCGCGTGTCCGAGCGGCAGATGTTTATGGCCGGCATGCGCTGGGTGCCGCCTTTCGTCGACCTCGTCGCCGTCGTCGCTGCATCGTCCACGCGCAACAACCATGCGCGCCGCTTCTTCCAGCCCATCCTCATCGACCGCTACGGAGACCGTGATGGATACTACGGGCAACAAGTCAACGCGGCGGGCGACGGACGCAGCGGCAGCGCCAACGACCCTAACTGGAACGGCCGGGCCGATCCTGCCTTCTCTCCCGACGGCACGAAAATCGTGTACTGGCAGGCCTTGGTGGTCTCGCCCGCGTGTGGCGGTGCAAACCCTCTCCCCTGCCCGGCTTCGACGGCTCAGGGCGGCCGGGAATACCGCATCATGCTCGCCCGGTTGAAGAGCCGGAAGGCGACGCAGCCGGCAAAGGTCTTCAACGTTCCGGAACGCATCCCCTGGGCGGTTCCGTTCCCCGCCGGCGCCACCGTCCCGGCGCAGTACCAGCTGTTGCCCGGCGACTACACCATGCAGGGACGCGTGTCTGGGGTCGCCGACGTGACGCTGAGCGCGGGATCCACGGGTGGAATTGGGACCGTGGCTGTTTCGTACACGAATTATTCCGACCAAGCCGGCTTCGTGTTGAACGGGCATGAGAATGTCTCGGTGAAAATCCTGTTCCCAAACGTCTGGGAGAACCTCATTACTTGGTCCTCCGACATCGTCGAGACGGGGGCTGTGAATGCGACAAAGCGGACCAGTGCGGGAGGTTTCGTGCTCGACATTAACGCTGAGACTAATATCTTTGACGCGAATGGCACGTTGACGACAACGGTTGATGGGATCGAGTATAAGCAGCCCCTGAACGGAGCCTGATGTATATGTGGATGGGGCTGAAAGGGCTTGGAAGGGCGGGGTGCGGAGAAGGATCCGATCTGTGGACTGTGGAGGGAGAATTCAGGGGACCAGGGCATCTCATGTGCCCCAAAAATTGTGGGCAAATGGCAGAATTGGGCGGTCTCCGGTGGCGTTCTTCGCCGCTCGGGTCAACGCACGGGCACGTTGCCCAGCCACTGTCGGACACCACCAGATACCACCATTTAGTATTAGTATTGCAGTGCCACCATACCATGCACTTGCCAACCTGCAGGACGTTGATTTCCAGATGAGACCCCTATCGGCCTGTATTGCTTGTCGGTAGGTACAGTACCGAGGTTCCAATCCCGCCGACGATCCTCTTCCCTGACTCCGTCACAACAACAGCGACCGCCGCAAGAAATGCGACCGGCCCCGCCAAGGGACGAGCTGCACATTTTGCATCCGGAGGGGACTACCATGCACCGTTGAGCAGCCCTCAGCAGCTGCTTCTCTGACAGATGGATACGAACCCCTCGTGAGTCCTCGGGGCGACGGCGCGCCTCTCATCTCGCCAGCGGCCCTCGTGCCAGACAGCGAGTTGTGTAACGAACTCGTCGACCTTTACTTCCGCTTCATCCACGTCACTTTCCACAACCTGTTCCACCGGCCCTCCTTCGAAGCCGCGGTGCGAGATGGCACCATCCCTAAGATCCTGCTCTTTGCCATCTTCAGCCTGTCCGCTCGCTTCTCGTCCCACCCGTCCCTTGCCGACATAAATCCTCCAGAGCGGGGTCACCCGTACGCCAAAGAAGCTGAAAGACTGCTTGACTTGCACAAAACGTGCCTGACAACGGTCCAGGCATGCGTGCTCTTGGGTGGAGTCCAGGTAGTTGAAATGGACTCGGCTACCGAGTCCGTCTTCTACACCATCGCCTGCCGGCTGGCCATGATACTCGACCTTCCTAACGCGCCGGCCGAGACCCGTATCGAACAGGAGATAAACCTAAGAGGTGAGGCTCCATGTATTATGCCGCAAGCTGCCCAATCATCTCAGGTTACATGCTCACAATCACCATGTTGGACAGTGTGGTGGTGTGTCGTGACAACCGACACCTGGTCGTCCACGGCCCTGGGACTTCCCAGGGCGATTCAACCACGTTATGACATTCCCATGCCCATGGATGAGCGTGTATTTACAGTCTTGACGCCTACAGACCCTCCACTCTCTCCGCACGGCCTACACGAACTAACGGATCCGGAGCACTCCACGTCGCTGATTGCTCAGATGATCAAGCTCAACGCCATCTTGTACGACATCAACACTTTCAACGCCAAGGCCGTTTCCGCGATACCAGGAGAGACACAGGTCCAAGAGTCAGTGGCGGAGCTTTCTGCATCACTCGACTCCTGGCTGTCCGAGTTGCCGGCCGACATGCAATACACTCACGACAACCTGATGTACTGGGCCGACCACGGCTGCGGACCCTCGTTCGTCGTTCTTCACATCAACTTCAACCATTCCGGCCAACTCCTCTTCCACAGGTTTCTCCACAACAGTTTGGCCCCGGACGATCCTTCACCCGCCGCGAACCAGGCCGCCACTTGCGCTGCCAAGTGCAAAGCCCACGCCACAAGCCTCTGCGAAATCATCTACCAGGCCGCCCAACACCCTGCCACCGAGGTCCTGTACCCGCTAGTGGGCCACATGCTTGTAATCGCGTCCACGGTGCACTTGTACACGCTGTTGTTCAGTGCCGACGATGCCGAGATCGCCCTCGCGAAGGCCCGGCTCGAGCACAACTTTCGGATCATCAGCCGCTTGCAGAAATACTGGCCCAGCCTTCACGCCTCGTTTAGCAGACTCGACGCGTTCCACAAGGCCTGTCTCAACGAGAACAAGAGCGGCGGTACGTTTCGTCTAGATCGGTGGATGCTTCGCTTTCTGCTGGATTTTGCGAAGCCGGTAGCGGAGCGGGACGGGGACGACGAGGGAGCGGCATGGACGCCCATGGCGATTGCATCAATATCGGAATAGTTAATTCTATCATACGACGGTCGGGGCTGTCTACGGCTCACCCACAGCTCATCCTAAGACAGTCGACCGACTCCTCGGGTCCGGGAAGGCACCGGCAAGCTCCTGTGTGCCTCGCTCCGACAGAGTGGGTTCGGTGAGCAAGGCTGAGCACTCACTGCTTTTATCGCACGACGCAGAAAGCTTTGTGGTATATGAGGGTGGGGGCCAAAGATCCACGGAATGACCTGGAGCAGCTCAAGGTCCCCTGTACTGGGAGCCATTGAATCAGATGTTATCACAGGCACATTTATCGCAGAGTTGAAGGTTGTCTCTTGATCTTCCCAAGCAACCTATTGACCCTCGAATCACAAAGCCACAGAAGACAAAGCATCCCATCAGGCTCACCTTACCCTCTCCCGATCACAGATCCGAATCCGCAGCAATCGTGCTTCCCCCGCCCCCAAACGCCTCCGCAATCACCCTGGTCCTCTGCACCTCCCCGCCCACGCCAACCCACACCCAGCTGACGACCTCTATCCCCGCAAACGGCGCGTACACGTACTGCAACTCAAACTCCTTGACCTCGCCGTCCGCCTCGATCGTCTTGTTGTGCCCGTTGAACGTCATGTCGCGCGCATAGTAGCCGACCACCTTGCGCGCCCCCGTCTCGGCGCCGTCGTTGTCGAGGAACTGGTCGTAGATGTCGCCGTTCTGCGCCAGGATGCGGTTCGTGTGCGTGTGGCCCGTGTAGTCGTTGATGCTGTAGAGGATGTTGTGGGCGAGGTTGTACGTGTCGCTGTGCGGTTCGGAGCGTTTGGTGTTGGTGCTGGTGCTGGTGCTGCTGGCGGTGCTGCTGGTACTGGTGCTGCCGCCGCCGAGGGTGTTGTTGACAATCTCGGTGACCTCCTGGCCCAGTGTGGCAAGGATTGGGTTCAGGTCGATGCTGCTGAGCACGTCGTCGACCATGGCCACGACGTTTCCGAGGCGCGCCTCGAGCTCAACCTTGGCTGAGACGTTCTCGATGGTGAGCTTGACGCGGTCGATGCTCGCGTCGACGCCGGCGTTGAGGCGCAGGAGATTTAGGACCTTCGCGTCGACGTTGACTTTAGCGGTCAGATTGTCCACTTGGATGTCGAGAAGTCCGACGCTGACGGAGGCGTTGAGGAAGACGTCGGGCTCTTGGGGGAGCACGACGCCGGGGGAGGTGTTTTCGGTTTCATAGATAGCCGACTCCGGGTCGCCACGATGCTCCAAGCGGTAACCAATGTAGCCCTCATCGGTGTCGGCGGCGAGGATGTTGGGGGTGAGAAGGAGGAGAAGGGCGACAGCCCCAGACATGAGGGCCTTCATGATACCTAATCTTGCAACGGTCTACGTCCTGTAATGGAACGGATTTTTTTGTCGGACTCGAAATCTACCACCAGAGATGCTCAACGGAATCTGGGGTCGAGCGAGGTGTCTCAAAAGGCGGCGGTGACCGTGAAGGGAAGTGACGGAAGGCCGGCTTACATCGAGAATCTCCCACCCCTGGCCGAAGAGGTTCCCAGCGTTGGAGAAAGCGGTTACACAACATAACCAAGGCCATTGCAAGGTAACATCGAGCCAAACATCCGGGTGTGTGGGACAAGCAACGGCTCGTCGCGAGCAGGGTATCGACCGGGGCTCTGCCAAGGCAAACTGAATTTACTGGGCCCGAGATCCAGGCCGGCCTGCGGGGACATTGACGCCAAAGCAATTTCGGGTGTGATGCGGGGTGCTAAAACCATGGCATTTCCCCTGAACATCTGCAGCCCTGCCGTTGACAGCAGCGTTTCAGGCCTTAAATGGAACCCCGCCGACTGGGCTGCCCTGGACAACGAGCCCTTGAATGCGACTGTTGTGTCTCGCCATCAAGGAAGTTGTCCAAGGACCCGTTTGAAAATCAAGGAAAATAAGATTGTCCACAGTGGTCCGGATAAGATGAGATGTCTGTTAGCTTTGGCGACGCTTGACGGTGCTGGTGACCTCCTTGATCGGGTAGCCCCAGCCAGACACCCAGATATTCTTATGACCTGACACACAGCTACTCCAGGCCTCAAGAGTCGGATGTAGACCGACAGAAACTGTTGTTGTTGTTCCCTTGAAAACCGCCCAAGCCCCGCGTCCGCTCCTTCATAACAATCCATCCTCGGGAGAAGTCATCATGAGAGGACTTAAACGCCTCCTCCTAAGGGCACTCACCCTGGTGGTGCTCGCCCCTCTAGTAGCAGCAAAAGCCTCCTCGGGGACATCTACTGCAGCAGCGTCATCCACATCACCACCAGCCAGTTCCAGCACACCCATCCGCACAACAACCAGCAGCGACAGTGGCACCCTCCCGACCAGCACCTCGGTGCCGGACGTGCGCCTGCGCGTCCCCGAGCTGCACGTCGGCAAGATCGAGCTCGACGTGGACAACCTGCGGGCGGACCTCAACCTCAACGCCGAGATCGCCAACCTCGTGTCGCTCAACGTGGGCGTGCAGGTGGCCGTGGAGAAAGTCAACATCACCATCGCCGACGTCGACGCCCAAGTCGCCCTGGACATCCGCCTGGGCAACCTCGCCAAGATGGTCAACCGCACGCTGGCGTCGCTCGACCTGAACCCGCTGCTCATCAACCTGCTGCACGAGGTCGGCGACGTGGTGGGCAGCGTTGTGGGTGCGGTTGATGGACTGTTAGGGAGCATCACCCGGGGCGACCTCAAGCTGAATTTCTTGATTGACAATCTGGGCAATATTGTCCAGGAGGTCGTGGGGGCGGGCTCGGATGTGGTGAGCACGATTGTGGGCAACTTCGAGAAGAACATGACGTACACGGGGATTTCCAAGGATCTGGGCAATGGGCTCACGCAAAAGACGTATCGCTATGACGCGCTGGGGAGTCTGGTAAACATCATCTTCAACACGGTCGGGCAGGTGGTACAGGCAGTGGTGGTCGGGAAGGATACCTCGGGAGGAGGAGGAGGGAGCACAAGCAGTTCAGCGCTGCCAAGCTCCGCGACGGCGAGTGTGACGGGCACTGCGAACCCGGCGACGCAAGCTACAACGACAGCCAGCGCTTGAGCAATGTGGGTTCGACCTGATTTCTGGAGTTATGTGCTTTACCTCAGATATGTGGAGGGGATGGTATATCAATGTTCAGGTCCTCAACAATCTTGACAGCATTTTCCGTCGGGGCTTCCATGATACTGAGACTGGCATCCATGAGTTCCAGGTTGTTGGTCAGGGGCAGAGTGCAGCACTGGTCGCTTACAGGGGTCACGAACTCTCGGGAAGGTGTCTCCGCACTCGCCAGTCCCGACGCTACGGTTCGGGTCAAGGAAGTCCGGGGTAATGGCGCCCGAGTGGGGTTAATTACAAGTAGCAACGCTCCGGGTCGAAGACCTAAGGACTTGTTGAGACAGTCCTCGGGGCCGTTTGAATTTTCCTCTTATTTTGCAGTTTGAGACCCGACATGGCTCGGCCCACTTCGCGAGTTTTTTGACCGTATGTCGAAAGGATCAATACCCGGATGATCGATAGGTGCTGTCCGGAACCATGCCAGGCCCGTCGGGGCGCACGGCCGATGTGCCGGAAGTGCCAGTGACCGACCTGCAGTACAGCATCAGTCACACCTACAATGGCGTTATCCCGGTCCTTTTCGCCCTCTCCACCCTGCTTGTCCTCATGCGTCTGCTTTCGCGATGGAAAACGAGCCTTGGGGCCGACGATTATCTCGTCGTGAGCGCGGCCGTGAGTCAGCACCGTCTCCTCTCCACCTTCTCCAAGCCGTGCTGACAAGACAGGATGACAGATATTCGGCCTTGTTGACATGGCCGTCATAATCAAGTCTATCTCGTCTATGTTAGGCCCGCGTCAAGAATACCAACCCTTGAGCTACGTCAACCACGTCACGCCCCTCAGTGTCGTGGCAGAGATAACGTCGACGTGGTCCGTGGCGCTGCTAAAGACAGGCATCGCAGTAATGTTGCGGCGGTTTCTACGGACGCGCGGTTGGGATACGTTTCTCTACTCCGTCATCGGCGTCCAGATAGCAACGGCAGTCTTTGTTACCATCATGCAATCGACCCGCTGCATACCTATCCAGACGCTCTGGGACCCTACCATAACCGACAGGCGTTGCTGGGGCGATGAGGCTTTCAAGATCAGCATGACGGTGGCCGCGGCCCTGGTCATTATCACGGACGTCATCTACGCCACTATCCCACTAACGTTCCTACACCACGTCCGCCGCTCGGTCCGCGATCGCATCGTAATCGGCTTCCTCATGAGCCTCGGTCTTCTCGCCTCGGCCGCGTCTATTGTCAAGACGGTCATTGTACAGCAATTCGACGGGACCACTGACTACGCGGGCCACGGCCTCTCCATCGCGCTCTGGGCCAGCATCGAGGCCCAGGTGGGCATCATCGCCGCTTGCATCCCCTGCCTCCGCGCTCCTTTTCTCCACCTCCTCGGCCGTCTTGGCATCTCTCCTGGGTCCTCGGGCCACACGAAACCGATCCCAAGCCAAGGCGGCATCCAGCGCCACGGCTCGCGCACGCTGACGAAGCACGCGCCAAACGAGAGCGAGGAGGACATTTTGGTGCCTGAGCATGGCCAATGCAGCACCCGGCGAGAGAGGATCGACGTGAAGCCCGACATTGACATTGAGATGGTTTCCGTGGTAACTACTAGTCGATAGTTAGGATTAAAGAAGGAGGAGAAAGGGGGCTGGAGGAGCCTGGCTCACCTGGGTATTCTCAAGAACACTCATCCCGACTTTAAAGAAGAAGCGCTTTCTCATTCGTCATGCGTACATCCCGCTATTTCGCTTCTTACCTCTCCAGCTGCTCGGGGCGGGAGGTCGCACGAACCAGGTGAGCCAAGTGAGCCAGAAGCGGCGGGCCCGAACAAGAAGATTCGCCACGTTGAAAGCGATTTCTGCAAGTACTGATGGGGGGAGCGAACGAAAGGCGTCCCAGATCACGAAGAAAGAGGCTCGGTTGAAAATCTCGCCTGTGCGATTGTCTATTTGCACCCGAACCACCACAAGCTCATGTCGCTGAGCCAAGCGACACTATTGAAGTGTAACGACACAAGCTTAAATAACCTCAAGCTTGTCCGTGACCCACCTTCCCGCCTATTTTCGTCCGCGGAGCCCAAGGGCTTGTCGCGCGGCACGACATGTCCCTTCCGTGTCATTTGCCCTATTCCCCGGCTCTCAAAACCCGCGCGGGTTGACCCTCCACTCGTCCAACCTTTGTGTAGAACCGCAACCAAGCTCAGAAACCCTAGTCCAATGACTGGCACGGCAAACTCGGCGACAGCCAGGCCATATCGGTTGCTCGGAGCAAGTCAGACAAGAGTCCACATCTGCGGCGACGTTTGCGTCGATGTCTCGTGGACTCGCAAACCCTCCTCTCGACCGCATTTGGGCCAGCCCATCCAAGTCGGCCTTCCCACTCATCACACTCTCTTTTCCAACCCGAGCCGCTGAGCCAACCGCTTCCCAAGCCGCACACACGGCACATCCAGCACCTTGGTCAAAAAGTCCGCAATGACCAAATTCAGCGGCAGAGTAACAGCCGTGCCCATCCAAAACCGCAGCCTAAACCCCGGCGGCCCGAGGTCCGGCACCTGCAGCCGGTTATCCCACCACGTCTCCTTGGTGCCGTACAACGTGTGGCCAAACATGCGCGCGACGCGGTCGCCCACCATGTACTGCACGGGCAGGTGGACGAGGTAGAGCATAAAGCTGACGCGGCCGAGGTAGCGCAGCGGGCGGGTGCGCAGGAAGGCCTGCAGCCAGGGGACGCGCAGCGTCGCGTAGACGAGCAGCAGGGCGCCGACGGTGTTCCAGTAGCGGTAGTACTGGACCTTGCCGTAGACGGCCGGGACCAGGCGCGTGAGGGTGTGCCAGCCGGGGGTGTTGAGGGAGTAGTCGGGCTGGCTGCCGTGGGCGGGCTGGCAGAGGAAGTAGAAGCCGATGATGAAGGCGGCGTGGTGGAGGACTGCGCGGGCTCGTGGTGAGCAGTAGCGCGAGAGGAAGGATTTGTCGAGGGAGTACACGTCGAGAAAGGAGAGGAGCAGGCCGGCGAGGAAGCAGGCCGCGGTCCAGTAGCCCAGCTGGAGCAGCGCAAACACTGCTATAGCGCAGAGGAGTGCGCTCCACGCCGCTGACAGCCTGCCAAAGGCATACAGCGCCGCCAGGACGTAGATGATCATCGACCCCTTGAGTTCGATTGGGATTGTCCATACGACGATGCTGTAGGTGAACCACGCCTCGTTGGAGTGGCCCTGGAACGGATTGAAAAAGTGGGCGGCGTCGACGGCCCAGTTCGCCATCTCGAGAAACACGTTCTCCTTCGGCTTCGGCCACGGCAGCTCCTGTACGAGGTGGAACGGCGCGTGCAGCAGCAGCGCAAAGGCCAGGGTCACAGCCAGCGGCGGACCGTAGAGCCGGACCGGGCGGCGCACCACGGACGAGGCCAGGCTCCCGAGGCAGGCGTCCCGCTTGCCGTCGCGCACCAGGCGCAGGGGCGAGCGGCTCAGCACGTAGCCCGACAGCACAAAGAAGACGGCGACGGAGGAGTTGCCCCCGTTGAAAAGGATGCGCACGAAGGGGAGGCTGGCCAGGTTCCAGTACTGGCCGGACTCGCCGAAGCCGTGGTCATGCACGCTGTCGTCGAAGCCGCCGACGGTGTGCTGGAGGAAGACGAAGACGGCAGCCAGGCCGCGCAGGCCGTCGAGGAAAGCCGTCGACGAGTTCCCGGGGGTGGGAGTGCGGGCTGGCGGGGCCGAGGCGGGGGCCTGGCACTCGAGATCATAGTCGGCGGCGTGGGGGTGCTCTGAGTCGGGCCGGGGCGGGAGAAAGGCGAGCTCGCTGCCGGCCCCAACGCGCTCATTCATGTTGAATTTTGTCGGCAGCTTGAGGGGCCTCTTTGTGTGATTTTCTGCGCCCGCTGCGGGTTGGAACAAAAGACGGGCTCGACATTTTTTGGCCGTTGGGAGGTGCAGCCAGAACTCCCCTGGATCACATGCAGAGGGGGCTTATTCTGGGCCTAAAAGGGGCAAGGCCCCACCCAGAGCGGCTGGATTGGGCCTCGGAGCATTGTCCAATGGCTGTGCCGTGGAAATAAGCTTGATCCCGTAGTTTGCTGTGGAGCGGGCGCGCAGCGGGTCTCGACAGAGAGAGGCTGAGAGGTGAGATTTGAGATTTGCCACATTTTGTCGAGTTCCGTTATCGAAACAAAATCCACGCGACAATCTGCACCAGACACACATTCGGGAAATTGTAGCGCAAAACAGAATCGCGCAGAGCCTGCCCTCTCCAATGGCCAGCGCTAGTGGTGCAGATTGTGAGGAAATCCTCGGAGACGCGCGCCTAAAACAGAGGAAAAGAAGCCAACAAGTCCAGACCTGGCCAAAGGGAATGGAATGGTCAGCGGATGGAAGCACGGATTGGGAAATCTTGGACGACAACCGAGACCCTTCCTTTTCCAGCGCATGGATGGGTCCAGTCAGGCACCCGCGGCTTTGCAGTGGATTCGGAGTGGATGCAGCGGCTCGAATGACGTCGAGTGTGAAACGGTGGGGCGCGGCGTGCGACCGCCAATGAAACCCGGCGATCCTTCGGCGGCCCCCGGAGAGTTGCCCTGACAACGGGCTGATCGGGCCAAGGAAAACAAACCTCAGCGCAACCATCAGGGTTTCGCTCGCCATTTCGGGCATCCCAGCAGCGCAAAACCATCCAGGCCGGCTCCATACTTCTGCCACATCTCGCCTGCTGGCACCCATTGCGTTGCTCCAGACTGGCAGACTGACATGCCATCGCATACCACTCCATTTCGATCAACACCATCCATCGCATCCATCGCATGCTTCGCCGTCGTCTGCACATTCTACCGTCCGCAGTGCAACACGCCCGAAGAGGCCTTGATCTCCGCCGAAGCCGTCCTGTTCGCAAGGCCTGAATTGACAGAGGGCGACATCGCCAGTTCATCGCCAGGCCTGCTGGCTTGTGCCTGAGGTGCGCTCTCTCCCTCCACAACACGACACCACGCCACGGATGGGAACTGGAACCCGGCTGACATTGCAGCGACCGCAGTCTCGAGACCATAAGTTATCGACCAGCGCCCTGGAGTGCGCCATGTTGTCCAACCCACCCATAAGCGGGAGCCACGCGCGCCACCGCCAGCACCGGCGGCAGAACTCGACGCCGTCGGCATTTGACGCCGTGAAGATTGCGCCGCTGCCCAACCTCCAGCAACGACGGCCTGTATCCCACCGCCGCGGACTCAGTCTCGACGTGCGCGCACACCCACAACTTGCCCCAGCACCAACACCAAGGGCTCTGCGGCAGGAATATGCGGCGGTGGGTATCGCACCAAATCACCCGGGACCAACCCCAACACCACAGCACGTCCTGCAAGAGGCGCAACAGCAACGGACGGTGCGCCAGCCAACCTTTCGAAACCAACACGACAGCGATCCCTTCCTGCTTTCCCCCCAGGTCGCGCCACAAAACATCATGTTTCCTGGTGCACTGCCAGGCCAAGGACAGAACCTCCACGGCCTGCCCTTCGTCCCGTATTCCGGGCCGTCAGGCCTGATGGAGGGCTCAGTAAACCTCAGCGGTAGCGGCATCGATTCTGCTCGCGAGTTCGAGTTCTTCGCTGCCGACAGCGCCCTCTCCACGCCCAGCTTCATGACGTTTCCCGATTCCAGCCCCGCAGGTACGGGCCCAGGCTGGATTTCCGAGACCGAGACCGCGAGCACACATTCACGGCGCTCGTCCAGGCGGATCAGCAACGGGATCCTGGACAAGGTCGCCAAGTTTGAGGCAATGCTGGACGAGGGTCTGGATGGCTTGCCGCGCAGGCCAAGTACGCCGACTGGTGAGACTGACGCAGGTATGTTGTTCACCATGAGAGCAAGCTCTCGAATTACACATGGGCAAAACACTAACCTCAGACCAAGACTTCTTCCCTCAAACACCAGTCCAAGTGTCAATAAAGCAGGAGTCAACACCCCTGCAGCCTCCGAATCGATTCCTGCCGGGGTACGACGAGTCCATGGAAGAGACACTCAAGCCAGTCCGCAGCCGGAACATCAACCGCAGCTCGACCATCTTCCAGGACTTCCGCCAGCAGGCAGAGGCCATGGTTCACACACCGCCACGGGCCAACACGATCCCGATGGCCATCTCTCACCAAGGGTTGAGGACACCCGAGTTCATGAACATGCGCAACATCAGCGCCGAGTTCAGGAAGATCGAGCGCGAGTTTGGCAGCATACCCACGAGTCCCATCGGCGATGCGCCAGACATGTTCTCGCTCCTAAAGTCCGATGCCTTTGCCAACAAGCCGGATTTCGCGGCGCCCTCCGCCCTGGACATGCTCGACGGCGGCGTCTCGTCGCCCGTCAGCCAGACGCCATCGCGCCGGGCCTCGCCGCATCGCCGGACCGAGTCCATCGCCTCCATTACGAGCGCCGCGAGCATCGCAGACATCAACATCGAGGAGACCAAGACGGACACGGGAGTTTCAATCGACGACATCGCGGCCTTCATCCAAGGGCCGGACCCGTCCGACGGCAAGTGGCGCTGCCTCTTCGAGGGCTGCAACAAGCCCTTTGGCCGCAAGGAGAACATCAAGAGCCACGTCCAGACGCACCTCAACGACCGGCAGTACCAATGCCCCACCTGCCACAAGTGCTTCGTCCGCCAGCACGACCTCAAGCGCCACGCCAAGATCCACACGGGCATCAAGCCCTACCCGTGCGAGTGCGGCAACAGCTTCGCGCGCCACGACGCCCTCACCCGCCACCGGCAGCGCGGCATGTGCATCGGCGCCTTCGACGGCGTCGTGCGCAAGGTGGTCAAGCGCGGCCGCCCCAAAAAGATCCGGCCCGACATGGACGAGCGCCGCGACAAGGCCGAGCGCACCCGTCGCAAGAACAAGCTCACCTCGGCCAACTCGGCCAGCAGCCAGTCCGGCTACTCGGACATCTCGGCCGCGCCCTCGCCCGCCGGCGACCTCGACGCCCTCCTCGACGACGACAACTTCTTCCTCGCCTCCCCGATGCTCGCTCCCCAACAGTCCGCCACCATCCACCCGCCAACCCTCGCCGTCTCAACCATCCCCACGCCGCCACCAACCACCACCACCACGAACCTCTCCTCAATCTACCGCTCCATCTCCCCCTCCGCAATAAGCATCCACAGCAACACCGCCCACCCCCCACAAAAACAACCGACC
>OUNM010873404.1_pt1 | contig 24803 bp, 22 predicted proteins | sample 1769961 | NCBI WGS metagenome assembly OUNM01 (sample SAMEA3914820, study PRJEB12502) | metagenome | biome: forest; material: soil | place: USA | collected 2012-03-12 | depth 0.3 m | reverse complement strand
CTCTCACCACCAGGCTTCACCCAAACGAGGGCATCAACGACAGTGTTGTTGGTCTTGGTGGTCGGTGCCGGGCCGAATCCGGCAGGCTGCACGTTGCACCACTCGCCCCTGAAAGATGTTAGCGTCAAACAGTTCCCAGAGCCATGGTAGGCTGGAGCTGGTACTCACCACTCTTTCCGAGCTCCAGGAAGATGGACGCGGCCCTGGTCGATGATGAAGCGGGCCGGGAGGCCCTCAGCCACGAGATGAGGGGCCAAAGACGTGGCGTAGTGAGACTCATCCCACGAGTTGCTCCACTCGGTGTAGTTCTCGCGCACGGCCGCCTGGAAAGGGTTGTAGTTGGAGACGTTGGTAACGAAGCCGCGAATCTTCTTGCCTGTGCCGGCGAGCTTGACGACGGTGGCAAACTCCTTGGCGGCAAGGGGAAGGTTTCCGTCCCAGCCGAGCCAGCCACCATGAGCGGCATCGATGTACAGATTGACATGGTCGTACTGAAGGCTCGCGATGGCATGGGCAATGCCGGCGCGGTAGGTGTCGGCGGCGTTGGCGCAGAGCTCAATGCCCATGTTAGTGACCAGGTTGCCCAGGGAGTCGGGCTCAAGCACGACAGCGAAGGTGAGATCCTTGGCGGCAGCGAGCTTCTGAGCGTAGGGCTTGATGAACTCGTCCTTGTATCGCTGGAGGCCGTTCTCTGTGCTCTTGAGCTCGCCGGCGCTCTCGCCGGCGCTGCAGTCGCGGTCCGGGAGGTCGTAGAGCACCAAACCGACGATTTGCTTCTTGCCGGTCCACTTCTGGGCCTTGCGCGCGGCCTCGATGGCGGTGTCGATGTTGGAGAGGTCGGCAATCCTGGAAACCCAGACGAAGGAGCTGGTTTGCTGCACCTTGTAGGTCTTGAGGGTGTTGACGATATCACCCTTGAACAGGAACGAGCGGAGAGTCTTGTCCAGCTTGGCCGCCCACGACGGGTTGACAAACTGTTGCTTGCCCTGGAACGGGTTCACGTCGCCACTGGCAGTCCGGGGCTGGTTGGGGCTGGGGGCCGCAGAGACGAGGCCCCCGGTGGCTACGGCCACGAGCAATGACGAAGGACGCATGGCGTATCGGGCGTGTGGGACCTAGACGAGAGACCACGAAAAACCAAGGGGTATCAAGGAAAGGACCGAAAGGTGCAGCTCCGACTGACAGAGGGTACTCGACATCTCCCCTCGAAAGATGCTTGCGAGCAACGGCCATTTTATTCCACACATACGAAGCAAGCACCTCGTACTCTGAGGTCATCATCATCCCATCCGGCACCTCATCCTCCGCCTGCCGGGGCTGATGGCCCGCGTTGGCCCGCCGTCTCCGTAGGCCAAGACACCAGCTCAGCAGGGGCGGCGCGGGTGAGCCGGGCTGGAAGGAGATTGCGTGCCGGTGCCATGGACAGAGAGGGCGCCGACCCGCCCGGGACGGCACCGCATGGTGGTAGCCAAGAGCTTGGCCGAAAGTGCGTGCCCCGGGTTCTTATCCGACGATCCGCATCCGCAATCCCACAGCCCGAAAGGGGCAGGACACAAACACTCCCCGAGGAAGCAGTGCATGGAGGTGCGGCTCCGCCAGCGCATGACGATCGAGATTGAGCCACTTCAAGAGATGCCAATGCCATGCCAGATCTGGGCATCCGGCCAATCGTCGAGGCATTCCGAAATTCGATGCTTGGTCGTTTCTCGGCACACATTCGCGTCAGCAGCGGAGCCGGGGAGCGAGGATAAACTTCGGTCAGATAAATTCGCACTTCATGTCATCCTTGTGCCGCCTGGCTCTCTTCCGCTCGACGCCGGACATGGCGGGACTGGCGGGACTGGCGTGCCAGCGGCAACGGTCATGAGATGTTTTGAAGCCGAGAAGATGGCCAAGCAGGGACCAACTGGACGATTTCTCGGTGTGTCGGTTTCATCACAGCCGAGGGTTAGGGTCGATCGATCTTCAGCCGCCGGAATCCAGAAGCCACGGGCATTCCAGAACTTGCCGAAATTCTTCCTCGGCGCGCGGGAGGCAACATGGATGCGGGGCAGGTGGGGCGGATGTTCCCCAGAAACACCACGAACGCCTGCATCACATCAGAAACCGAGGGCCTGACTAATGCATGCCAAATGCTGCGCCCTGAATTGTCAACCCGCTGAACGGTCCCTGCCGAATCTTTTGAACCCGGATACAGCTCCATAATCTCTTCAACTCCCGCCGTTGAACCAACTCAATGCGCCTATAAACAATTTCTTGCTCCGACTCGGCCCCATTCCCCTCGCGCAGACCCCGAATCTGCCCCGCCGGCGCCGAACCCCTGATTCCGCCCCAAAGTCCGAACAGCAACATCGGCCTGCTTCCCGACCAGCTCCGCGCTCGCACGATGCCCAGCTCCGAGTTGAGACAGCTGCAATCTGACGGAACCCGGCTTCCGTCCTTTTACTCTCCCCGGCCGGGCGCCCGCGAGACGTCACACAGCGACGGAGACATCGAGCAGCCGGACTTCTCGCTTGCCACTCCGAACCCCGCTTCCTCGACCACCGAAGACGAAGATGATGCATCCTCAAACCCGTTCCCGCTCCCGTCAACACCATTGACACAGCCCCCGCCGGCCTCGCTCCTCTCCCCCGCATTTACGCCACCTGCGACACCGGGAACGTTGACACCGAGCAAGGCGGCCGCTGCGTTACCGCGTGGCATTCCCGTCGACAGCTCGATACCGTCGGGAGGATGTGGCAGCAAGCAGCCGCGCCTCCTCGAAACCCTTCCACAGGTCGAATGCATCGTGCGCGCGCGGATTCCGACGACCACGGGAGCTGAGATGTTCCTTCATCTATACACAAACAACGTCGACAACAAGGAGCATCTAGCCATCGTGTTTGGCGGGACCATTCGGAGCAAGTCGCTGGATGCCGTGAGGGAAGGAGAAACCGAGATGGACCGCCTCGTGAGGGGCGCCTACACCGGCCGCCTCTACCCGGGGAGGACGACAAGCGGGCTGGCAGCGGCCGCGTCGAGCTCCCAGGACGCGGCTTCGGAGGGCCTCGTTGGGGAGTCCCCCACAGAAGCGGCGCCCCTCGTCAGGATACACAGCGAGTGCTATACGGGGGAGACGGTTTGGTCCGCGCGATGCGACTGCGGCGAACAGCTGGATGAGGCTGCGAGGCTGATGTCGTTGCCCAACAACACGGCCGGCGGCATCATCGTCTACCTCAGGCAGGAAGGGCGCGGCATCGGGCTGGGGGAGAAGCTCAAGGCATACAACCTGCAGGACCTGGGGTCCGACACGGTTGAGGCGAACCTGCTCTTGCGCCACCCGGCCGACGCCCGCAGCTACGGCCTGGCCACAGCCATGCTGCTCGACCTCGGCCAGAAAGACGTACGGCTTCTGACAAACAACCCGGACAAGATCCGCGCCGTCGAGGGGCCCCACCGCGAGGTTGTCGTAAAGGAAAGAGTCGCCATGGTGCCGCTGTCCTGGAAAGGGAGGGGGGGTTTCAGGGCGCCAGAGGTGGAGGGGTATTTGAAGACCAAGGTACGACGGCTCCTGCCATTCGAAGCGCCCGATTCTGTGAAACTGACCGGAGTCTTGCATGCATCAGATCGAGAAGATGGGCCATATGCTGGATCTGGCAACCTTGCCGCGGTGAGGGGTTTCGCGTTGTGCGGCGGCCGCTTCTGTACTCTATTTGTACTCGCCATAGATACCTTTTGCATAGATCTCGGGCGTGTTATTTGGGATTTTCCAGTCCTTCAACCGAGCATTGGCAAGTGTGAAGCGTGTGTCCGGCGATGGGACGGCGGGCATTCGTCCGGGAAAGAGAAGTGGGGCCTTACCCTGCAGGACGCAGCGATAAGCAGGCAGGCAGGCCACCGATAAGCGATCCGTTTGTCGCGATGGCGCTTGGCCCAAAAAGTTCCCACGCGTCCAGGCGGCCATCAGCCCATCATGCTGCTTCCTGGTCGAGGTTGGGTCCATGTTGCGGTTCTTGCGGCATCTACCGACCCATCGACAGCACATTGGCGACGGCTTGAAGCCAGTTCCAAGCACTGGGCGCCATAACCCACCGAAACGGCGACATGGGGGACAGCAGCAGCGTTCGCCTACGCCTGGTGGTCAGGCGCCATGCGCTCCCCGAGGTCCGCGTGGTCTTCGCCGTGCAGCTTGACACCCACCCGAGCATCGCCAATCTGTTGGAGCAAGTCAACGACATTATTCCCCTGGAGGGCAATGATTGGGGCCTCGAAGACTACGCCGTCGAGCTCCGTGATTCCGCCGGCCAAGGTTTCGACTGCTTGCACTTCCAGCAGGTTTCCGCCATCCTCAAGACCGACGAGGAAGTACTGTGAGTAGCTTGCTCCATTCCCCTGTCTCCCACTTGGCGAAGCGACTGTTCTAATGTCTTGCCCGCAACAGCATTCGGCCCCTGGACACCGGAGACCGACGGAAGCGCCGATTGAGCGGCAGGCACCAGATTTCGGGCGACGGCAAGCACCTCATCGATGGCGTGGCTTTTGGCCGGCCACGTCTCAAGACCCCACGAGACCGACCTGCGGTTGATATTCCCTCTCTCAAACGCCGAAGGATCACCTACGAGTCCGAAGACGACGAAGAGGAGGAACCCAGATTGCTCATTACCGAGCGCGGCGAAGACACCGGGCCCAATCGTCGAGGCCGCCGCCTCCGTGCTCGGTTTCTCGACGCCGAAGTTGATGGGTCGGAAGCAGACGAGGAAGATGGGGACGATGATTTCTTGGACGAGGACATCAACGAGGACGCCGACGAGGGAGATGGAGCCCTGGACATGGAGAACGATCTCGGCGACTCTGACTTGGAAGCCGAGCTTCGGGATCTTCAAGCAGATAATGAGCTGCTGCAACGCGGAGAGGCCGTAGAAAAAGATCTCGGCGGCTCTGACCTGGAAGCCGAGCTTTGGGATCTCCGGGCAGAAAACGAGTTGTTACAATACGGGGAAGCCATGGAGCCCGAGGTTTCGAACCAGGCGGTTCCGCCGCCCAGGCCCGGGAGAACCACGGGGCTAGATCTGGAGACACTTGATAAGATCTCAGCCCTTCGAGCTGCTTTTCCGACCGCCCAAGTCGACGCTTGCGAGGCCGCGTTGGCTCGGCACTTGGGGAGCACGGAGTTGGCCTATCGCGTGTTGCAGTCCCAATATCAACCGCGCTTGCCGCTTGCTGCGGTCCTCGCCCAAGCTAAGCTCCCCGCACCGAAGGCCGCCGACGTGGAGGACGATGCCGCTGAAGAGAGCGGGGCGGAATCGGCTGCTTCTCTGGTGAAGCACTTCGACCAGCACGGATTTCCCAGCGGCTCTATCCTCGCCGGGACCGCCGCGGCTCAGATGGCCGAGGCTATGCGCCGATCCGGCCACTTGGTGAAACCTCCAGTTCACACCAAGTTCTACGACGAGTCACGAGGCACGCGGGCCCCTGAGGACGACACCGCCAGAAATGTGAGCGATGGCGACAGCGGTAGGGAGAGTGACAGCGACAGCGATCGTGGCACCGACAGTGACAGCGGCCCTGAAATTGCGTCATCCAAGGCCACCATGGCACCGCTCGGGGCAAGGGTTTTCGGCGTCAGGGGACCATCCGTGTCCGGCGAGAGCGAATGCGAGAGCGAGAGCGAGAGCGATAGTGGGAGCGAAAGCGGCAGTTCCAGTCAGGGCAAGGCCAGTCACGGCGATGACGGCAGCAGCAGCAATGACAGCGATGGCGCTGACGGCGTCCACTACGGTAACAACGAGAACTCCAGTCAACACAGTCACGCTCACAGCTCCGATGGCAACTCGACCAGCAGCGAAGAGAGTGACGCAACCGACTCGAGCTCCAGCGGCTCCAGCGATGACGCCTCCAGCGATGACGACTCTGGCGATGACGACTCCAGCGATGACGACTCCAGCAATGACGACTCCAGCGATGATGACTCCAGCGATAGCGATTCCAGCGATGGTGACTCCAGTGATAGTGACTCCGACAGCAGTGTTGATGGCACTGCCAAACCTCACTCATCTCCGAAAGTGGTTGTCGCTTCGGTGGAGCCATCAGGCAATGTTCACGCGGAACCTAAGCCCGGTTCGGGAGAAACAACGAGGCCAGTGCCGCCCGGACAAGGGAAAACGTCGACGCAGAAAAGGAACGCCCGCAGACGAGCTGCCCGCGCGGCACAAAACGCTGAGGCCAGAGAAGAAGGCTTGTTACCTGTTGGTGGCCCGGAAGCGTTGTCTGTCGCAACCTCACAGGATCTTCTCGCGTCGATCGCCGCCAAGAAAGCAGCTCTGCTTCAGAACCTCAGCCTCGCACAAGGAGTGACATCAGAGCAAACCAGAGCAGCGGCCATCTCCCGCAAGGGCGACAGCCCCTCCCTGCGCCAAGTCTCTGTGGCCGCAGGCTCCATTCCGAACGCAATCTCTGGCAAGACTCATGAGCGAACCAACGGGGGTCCTGCGAGGCCCTCGCCCCATCGAAAACCAAATCTCGCTGGAGAAACGGCGCAAAAGAATCCCGAGGCGTGGCGAGACAAGATTGTTTACCGCGCTGTGGAATGTTGCCAAGATGGAGTCGAGCTGAGCGAGCCGCCGTTCCCCTTTGTCCAGCGATGGGACCCGCAGCAGCGATATTTCCCGAGAGATACTAACAAGCGAGGCGGCGGGTCAAAACGGAAACAACTCAACCAGGGAGGATATCTTGACGCAGATGGCTGGCCGGACGCAAAGAGGAGAAAGCGCGGAGGGCATTTGGGCTACGATGACGGCGACGATTATGGGGAGTCATACATCAGCCACGACGGCACCACGGGCTTCGAGGAGACGGTGCTCAACTACGACGATGAGCCCCAGGAGGGCCCCGAGCAACCAGAGCAATTGCCAAGCCGAAACCTGGATGAGGAAGATGACCTAGACTTGCCGCCAATTCCCCGGGATGTCACAACCTTGCCCATCCTTGGCTCCAGCGAGATCCGGGCCGGGATGATCCTCACTTGGAAACAATGGCTGCTTTCCAAAGCCACCAACTGGCAGCCTCAGGTATCCGCCCTCACTGGTGTTGTGGTTGAGGTTTTGGATGGCAATGCCTTGACCATTCGTCTGGCCAAGCGAGACCGGAACATTGATCACAATGAAAAAGTCTACGACGATGACGGGAATCGGGTGTATGACAAGTTTGAATTGCCCGGGATGGACGACGAAGACGAGGAAGCCGCTGAGCAAGGGTACCGGACCTTGGACCTGGCGGATATGATTGAGCCACGCCTTCTTGGACCGCCTTTTTCCGCGCAGAAGGACACTGAACCTGAAGCACCACTTCCCGAACCACTTGCGTCATCTCACAGCAGAATATCCGCTACCCCAACCGAGGAGGGAGCGGGGAGGAAAGAAGTCGACACCCGACAGGTGGACAGCGACACCCAATGTGGGAAAGGCGGCCGGAGCATGGTGTCTGAAACCCCAATTGACCGTGAGCCCGTTGATGCATCTATCTCAGAAGACCGCCGGCATGAAATCAGCCTTCTCATTAACGATGCCGGTTTTCGGAAAGATATCGACCCCTCGGTCACGGAGATCACGGAGATGACGGACAACCCATGCGTGGACCTAAGCCCGTCACGGCAGCTGGAAGAAATGACCCACGGCACCACCATGACCCCATCCGAGGCCTCAGAAGCTCAGGCTCAACGGAGTCCCCGGCTTCCCTCCCAGGCGACGTCACACAATATCGACTCCCAGCCGATATTTCTCGAGCCGTTCCACGGCTTCTCGGATCCCGTTCCCGAATCCCACGACGAACGGCCAGTTGTGTATCCCAAACTGGAACTTCCACCTTCCGAGACCGGCAGCCTCTACAGCGGGAGGCAGGTTGATCCCGACTTTAGTATCGATTTAGGCAACGATGAGCTCCACGATCCCGATGATCCCGCCACCGTCTCGCGCTCAACCTTGGGCCGTCACAGTGAGGACGAGCAAGACCTGACCACCGAGTTCCCGCAGGATGGCAGCACCGCAGATTCGGAATCGGATTCGTCTGATGCGTCGTTCCCTTCTCTGAGCGAAGTGTGGAGATCCGCCTCAGCCACCAGCTCCAAACCACCCGGCAGGCACTCTGTGGCGTCCGCCATCAAGGCCCGGAAAACTGCTGTGGCCCCGGATTTGGAGTACGAGGAAGCCATGCGGCATCTTGACGACTCCGACGGCAACTCTGATGGTGCTAGCAAGGACCGTCTCTCCAAACTCGCCCAGAAGCTGGTCGAGAAACCGATTGAGAAGCCGAGGCCTAAGAAGTCGGCGACCAAAGTACTGCCCTTGAACTCATTCTTGTCCCCTCACATCAAGACCGAGCGCACGTCACCCAAACCAGCCCATACGAAGACCCGTCCTGCCAAAACTGCACGCACCAGCTCGCCGCCGGTCGTGCCCAAAGGATCCCAGGTCATCTCCCTCCTGACGAGCAGCAGCCCTGAGCCTGAGCTTGAAGAGCACTACGCGGACGACGGCATCGACGAGACCTACAGCGAACCAGCATGACATGGAGACCAGGATGAGAATGGGCTAGTGATTGTGGTCGATTTGTCAATGGTAGATCGGAAAGTATCTAGCCACATTAATTACTGAAGGGCATGGCCGCATAGGGAGTGCGGTGGAACTTTTTGATCAATGGAGACGGAGATGGCGAGGGTCGCCCGGTGGTGGGGTCGGCTCTGGCATGCACAACTGGGCTTCACCACTTACACGAACCCAGGCAACACCACGCTGAATGGTCTGTTAACATTGTGTGACATGTTGTATCGCCCGAACAGAGTTGCGAGTGCATTTGACGAGGGCAGCGGTGGCATTGGCCAGGTGATAATAGACATGCAGATTCAGAGGTTCCCTTGGTTCAGGGGCACTGCATCTTGGGATTCATGCGGCCAACTTTTTGGGTCGAGCGCTCGAACTCCCTCTGCGGGCCCGCACCATTGCGGCAGCCTCTGTGTCGTACTTCATCTCGTTCACTCTGACTGGTAACCCTTCTTCAACTCATTCCCAACCAACACTCCAATTTCGTCACAGAATGACCTGGGCCAAACAAATACCCACGAGGCGATGGACCTCGGTTCAACTTTGTTCGCATTGTCAACCTACTCGGGGCAAAGGGACCCTGAGTCATCCCCGCCGTGACCTCATCTCACATGCCAACTCACGGCGTTCACTGTCGACTGGGCAAAACGCATCCCCTGCATCACTGGCATCGCTCGCATCGCGGGCGCATCACAACACTAGCAACACCGGCTCGAGAAACCTCAAGATGGAAGATAAGCTCCAGTCGGTGGGGTTCCGGCAGCAGCTCGCCGCGGCATATCCCTGGATCACCGCCCCGCTCATTGTGAGCGCACCGATGCGGGTCATGTCGGGCCCTGAGTTGGCCGTCGCCGTGTCCCGTGCCGGCGGCTTTGGCTTCATCGGCCCTGGCCTGAAGCCCGAGAGCACGGCGGTGGACCTGGAGACGGCCAAAGGCTTGGTCGCCGATTCCGCCATTTGGCAGTCTGGGTCCGTCCTCCCCATCGGTGTCGGGTTCCAGATCTGGAACGGCAACCTCGAAGTCTCGGCATCAGCAATCTCGCAACACCCGCCGGCTGCGGCCTGGCTCTTTGCACCCCGTGACGGCCAGACGGATGTCGATGTGTGGACCAAGCGGCTGCGCGAGGCATCCCCGAAGACCAAGATCTGGCTCCAGGTCGGCACCTTGCGTGAGGCCCTCGACGCGGTGCGGAGCGCCTCCCCCCCAGACGTCCTTGTCGTCCAGGGCGCCGAGGCAGGCGGGCACGGCCGTACCTCAGACGGAGTGGGGTTTATCACGCTACTTCCGGAGATTGCGGACGCAATAAAGGCCTCCGGCATCCCGCTGATTGCTGCCGGAGGTGTTGCGGACGGGCGAGGCGTTGTGGCGGCGCTGGGCGTCGGCGCGGTGGGTGTGGCCATGGGAACGCGTTTCCTCGCCTCTCGGGAGGCGCGCATCAAAAAGGGGTACCAGGATGAGGTGCTCAGGGCGACAGACGGTGGCGCAAGCACGGTCCGGACTCACCTGTACAACCATCTTCGGGGCACCTTTGGGTGGCCCGAGCAGTTCAGCCCGCGGACCATCATCAACCGGAGCTGGGAAGAGCAACAGGCCGGGGCGGGGTTCAAAGATATCAAGAAACGCCATGACGAGGCTGTCAGCAAGGGGGACGCGGCATGGGGCCCCCAAGGATACACCGCGACGTATGCCGGCGCGAATGTCGGGCTGGTCAGGAGCGTGATGGGAGCTGGTGAGATTGTTGAGGGCGCCAGAAACGAAACAGCAGGGATAATTCGGACGCTATTCAGTGGCCTGGAGTGCTAGCATACTCATACAGAAGACCCGGTTTCGTGTTGGTAACCTGGATACAGTGCCAAGTTGTTTATCAAATCAAGCGCCGTGCCCGTGTGCGCCATCGCGGATTCCTCCTCGCGATCCGTCCATTCTGGACCCCAGCAGATCGTCTTTCCGCGAGCCTTTGCGACCTCGAGGAGGCCCGCCATCATGGCGCCGGATTCCTTGACGCCGCTGTATGCGTCAAAGTGAACGCGCCGAACAAAGGGCATCTCAGCCAATACTCGGTCAAGCAGGTCCCGAGAGAATGCCTCGTAGAACCCGTCAGCCTTGCGCCAGCCCTTGTAGATGTTATCGCTCGGGTCGCACTGAACGAAGACGGTCAGTTTCCGTACATTGACGCATTCGGCAAGCCCGAGGGCCGGGTTCACGACCCAGCCGCGAGGAGGGTTATTCCAGCCCGGGCCGAGACGTAGCTCGAGCGACGTCAGCGATGAACGCTGACTCGTCTTCAGTCGCGCCAGCAGAGGCTTCTTAGTCTTGAAGAAGCGTCCCGGCTGCGTGGGAAAGATCCGAAATGTGCGGGTGCTGTAGAACACGTGCGAAGCCTCTTGGTAGATGGCCCGACACGTGCGAAGAATCGCCAGCTTCTGATGGATGCGTTTATAGTTGTCCGAGTCAAGATCAATGAGGCAGCCTGCTCCTCGAAAGTGGCACGCATATATCTCGATGCGCAACTCCGAAGGCAGGGCCATGAAGCGGAAGGGCTTGTTCTTCTTCTTGGGTGCGATCTTGGGCCGTGCCTCGGCCGCGTCGGAGAGGGTCAAGGACTGAATCGGGATCTCGGAGATTTCGTCGTGGCGACCATTGTCGGCCTCGGGGGCAGGGGCCGACGGAGGTACGGGTGTTGGACGTGAAAGCCTCCCACGAGGGGGCGACACCTTCTTCGGGGGGCGTCTGGCAGGCATCGTGGTGTGTTTAGGTGGACGCTGCCCCAATGTCATGTTAGAGGAAGATCTTGGACAGGCACGCCCGGCCAACACACAACCTACCAAAAGTGCAGCTCGTCCGGAATTGTGGAAGCGGAGCAGGATCAGCCTGCAGTCGTGCGGGCACACTCAGTATGTTGGGGCCGGCGAGAAGGGAAGAGCTCGACGGGTGGTCCCATGGCGAGCACTGATACGCGACGGTTTGGGCCACCCTTAGAAAGCATCCGCAGCAGCCATGGCTGGCAATGTCTGAAGAAGGGGTAGCTGGGCGTAGGCAGAGGCGGGGCCCATAGACTCCAAGTGTTGGTCGATGGATAGGGAAGAAACAGAGATCAGAGGCACAAGAAAATGCTGGCAAAACGAGACAAGATTGAGGGGAAGTCCAGATGCTGCTTGGATAAGTATGAGGCGACTCGGAGAAGTCGGCGAAAGTCCAAATCTGGAGGGGCGAGGGAAGTGGGGCACGTGTGGCCAGGGTCCTGCTGCGGGTCCCTCCGCGGCTCTTAGATCGCTGGGATTGACGTGATGACGAAACTGGCTCCACCTCGAATGGTGGCTGGATCTGGCTAGCGTTAACGTTGTGGTCTGTGCTCACTTGCAGTGGAAAAACCCACCACCGGGAGGTGTGGATTTTTTGACCTGACGATTGACGGCGGGGCAACGACGGCGTCAAGGTTTTCTGCAACTTGCAATCAGGCGCAGCCGACTGCAGCCACTGCACCGGCCCAACTCCAAACGTACACCACCCGTTCCTCCGCTGAAACATCCAGCGGTCTGAAGCGGGAAAGGCGCCATGATGCTGACGCGAGCTGCCGCGCGCCCGGCTGCGGGCCTGCGAGCGGCGACATTTGCTGCCCCGGCGGCCCTTCGATCGCGAGCCCTGCCTGTCACCTGGGCCCGAGGCATGGCCAAGGACAACAAGCCGCAGTCACCGAGATTTTCGAAACGCCCTGCACAAAAGTCGACACCTCTCCCACCCAGCAACGGCACATCCGCGTCCGCCCCCAAGCCCGTGCCCGAGCCTCCAAAGCAGCCCGCCACACCGCAAGAACCAGAACAAGCCCCGATACCGGACCTTTCGAAACTTCCCGATCTCACGCAAGGCATTCCATCGACGCTCGAATACGAAACTGCCGGCGCAACCGACCGGTCTGTGCTGGCAGCCATTGAAGAGGAGGAGGCAGCCAAGGCCGGGGGAGGGGGTCGGTCCAAGGGCGAGCTGCCTGCGTCGGCGTACGTGTCGTCATCGGAACGGCGGCGCCAGAAGCTGGTCATGTGGGCGCTCGGTCTCACCGGTCTGTCCGCCGTCGTTGGTGTCGCCTACCTCGGCAGGGACTGGGACGAAGAGGAGCTCTCCAAGAATCCCGAGGTGCCCAACGGCTGGAGCATCGGTCTCTGGTGGAAGCGTGCCATGGCCCGCATGGGCGACACCGTGACGTACTACCAAGAGCCAGCATTCGAAAAGCTCCTGCCAGATCCCGATCCGTCGTTCGAGCGACCGTACACGCTGTGCATCAGTTTGGAGGACATGCTGGTACACAGCGAGTGGAGTCGGGACCACGGCTGGCGGGTGGCGAAGCGCCCAGGTGTCGACTATTTCCTGCATTACCTGAGCCAGTACTACGAGATCGTCCTCTTCACCACCGTCCCCTTCGCTACGGGCGAGCCCTTGGTCCGCAAGCTGGACCCCTATCGTTTCATCATGTGGCCGCTCTTCAGGGAAGCCACGAAGTACAAGGACGGTGAAATCATCAAGGTATGAGTAATCGCAGACGTGATGATTGGCGTTGCAGGCCATTTTCGGGCTGACCGTAAAACAGGACTTGTCTTATCTCAACCGCGACCTCTCAAAGGTGATCATCATCGACACCAATGCCAAGCATGTCCGCGACCACCCCGAAAACGCCATCATCCTGCCAAAGTGGACGGGCGACCCCAAAGACAAGGAGCTCGTGTCCCTGGTTCCGCTCCTCGAGTTCATCCACACCATGCAGTACAGCGATGTGCGCAAGGTCATCAAGTCCTTTGAAGGCACCCATATCCCCACCGAGTTTGCCCGGAGAGAAGCGCTGGCTCGGGCGGAGCACAACAAGCGGGTCAAGGCCCAATCCTCCCGCGGAGGCGGGATCAGCTGGCTCAGCAGCCATCTCGGCCTCAAGCCAAGCAACATGAGCCTCATGGTCGCCCCCGAGGGCGAAGAGAACCCCCAAGAGGCATTCGCCAAGGGCAAGATGCTCCAGGACATTGCGCGCGAGCGCGGCATCCGCAACTACTTGATGTTGGAGGAGGAGATTCGCAAGAACGGCGAGAAGTGGCTCAAGGAGGAGCAGGAGGTTATGGAGAAGGCTCAAAAGGAGGCCATGAAGAGCATGAAGACGTCCTTCTTTGGCTGGTTCACGCCACCGGAAGAAGAAAAGAAGGAAGCGCCAAGCACCGACGAGGTCAAGCGCGAGTGAGGACTCGACCCGATCACCATGTACCAACCCAACCACCCCACTTCTCTGCCAGAGGTAAGGAGACGACCGTCCTCTGGTTGCCAATTCATGTCTAGAGCGCAAGTTGTGACGAGAAGGGCGGGTGTCGCATACCATGGGCCCATCCAAGGCCCTAATGGCCCGGAAGTTGACCTTCTGGGTCCTGTATACATATACCTTGAATAATTGTACAACCACCGGACTTGTCCATCGAATTTTGCAAACAGGGTACCCCTCTTGCTACCACGTGAGAACTCGGTGGCCTGCGAGGGAACGCAATCGTCGATCATGACGGAGGAGTCTTTGTGACAACATCCTGCCCCGCGTCGTCGGAGTATCAGTCCTAGCGCGAATCTGCAGATCCCCTGTCTATGAACCCCAGAAACACAGCTTCCAGTGGCTTTGGTGATCGGGGCACAAAGGCAGCATCTCACGACAACGCCCCTACTCCAGGCTACGAAGTTGGCTCACATGTCCTTTGTCGTTGAGAGTAGTCCCGAAAAACACCCACGACAGGAGTTGCACTCTTTCTTAGGCAATTACCTACTTTGTGCGAGCTTATACGCGCTGTACTTTTATTCTAGAACCGGTCACCGGCAAGGCGCATATCGGCCCTAAGGCAAATGGAACTCATTCGGTGTCATTGTTTGCCCCCTACTTTCCGATCCCACACGTGCCTTGCGAATGTGACCTGAAACAGAGTGTTGGCCCATGATGGACTGGCATTGGCAGGAATCTCATGCAGATTGGCAATGATTTTGATCACGGCCCCAACCGTCTTGAGTAGCTGCAGGTGTCGTCACGCTGGCACGGAATCTACGGGTGTTTGGGTTGTGGCACCGAGGGTTGGGTTGAGCCCGGTAGGGCACGGGTTGGGCCAAGCAAACTACATCTGGTATACATGGATCGATTCTGTGTACCGTCGCCAGGTTTGGATCTGCAAGTTGGAGGCCTTTGGGAGGTGGATGATAGGTTCCGCTTTGCATAAAAGCAGTCCTCTGCTGACAATCACCCTTATGTCGCAAGCTTCGGGCATCGTCTCATCCACCACTGACCCCTCCAACAAATCCTCAGCTTGGAGTTGTTCTCCCTCCAATCGGTCAAGATCAAACTCTCGTCGCAGTACGTTCCTTGGATACACTCTCTGAGAATGCAGATCACTCGAGTTGTTCTCGCATTTGCTGTTGCGATCAGCACCGCCGTCGCCACCCCAGTGTCGAAGGCTGGTGACTGTATAAATGCCGGGGAGCACGTCCAGAACAGCCTGAGAGCTACTCTAAACGTCAATGAGAAACTCAACATGGACTTTGCGCACCCGCCCGGTCTTGGGTCCCAGTTACGTTACGATGCGGACGACATGACTCTGTCCTCCCAGCGCCCCCAGGAAGAGGCCATGGAAAACGCTCTACCATTGAACTCCGATGAGCCAAGGTACTCTGGATCCAAGCCGGATGCCAACTCTCTTCGCTCCGTGTCTGCTAAGAAACCCGGCTGCATTGTGGATGTCGATGAACAAGACTTCATCAGCAGCTCGGCCTCCATCAAGGTGTGTTCGACTCAGCAAAACCCAATCGAATCTCGAACTCAGCTAGCCCAGCCAGAAATCAACACGCCCCAACCCCCGAAAGCTCGTGATCTTGTTAAGGTTCCGGCACAGGGCCAGCAACAGATACCCGTCAAACAGCAAACCCAACAACCACACAATAATGGAGACCTAGTTAGCGATCTTCAGGATCAAAGCGGCCGGTTCCAGATGGTGACAGGCAACCTCCAGAGGGGCAATGTGCAAATGGACCGCCATTGCGATATCCGCCGGGGTCAGGACTCCCAGGCGGGTTCAGGCGCCACGCCAAGCACCTCTCTCAACAAGCAGAAACGGCGGGCAATGTTGCAAGCCGAGTGTGGTCGGGAGAAAATGCCCTTGGACGGTGGGAACGACAATCAGGAGGACGCCCGCCTAAGAACCGCGCAGCGTGGTGTCGTCCACGTGGAGACAACCCGGGGTTCGGTGCCCCAAATGGGACAGGAAAACCACAAAGAGTCCTGGTCTCATGTGGATGAGTCGGCCGTCCTCCCAAAGAAGCAGCAACAGCAGCAGGTCGAAACCCAGATGGAGATGGCAGAGTCGTCGCTTTACCGAGCGGCAGCGTCGACAAGTAGGTCTTTTGCAGCCTTTGATTTGCCACCTTGTATTACCGGTACTAATGACATTCTTGAACAGACACTTTGCGTGTGTTGGATAGCGGTTTGTGATAGCAATGGGCGAAAGCTGGGCCGGTGGGAGCTTGGTAGAAGTGGATTTCCTGTTGAAAATGGTTGTCATGGCGTGGGTCAGGAGGGATTTGCTGCCTGGTATTCTCCATTTCTCCAATCATCATCCCTTCTTTCACGGCGACAACTGTGGTTCGGGTTCGGGTTCGGGAGATGTGAACGGGCCGGGCTATCAACTTCCAAAACTCTTTCATGCCATGCCGTGTTTAGCGATCCTTTCATGGCAGTAGAAGTGCCAACCAGTCGAGCATGAATTGTGTCCCCCTCGAGTCTCGTGCCCTTATGTCGAAGGCGGCTAGCAGTCTGGCCAAGGCGAAAACATGAATTATGTGTAAGTTTTATACATGCAGAAGTACAGATTGTGACAGTCCTGTCGGCCCCTCACCCGGAGCCGCCGCCCTTGACCACATCGCCGCCCTTCACGGCCGTATTGCCGTTGACAGGGCTCCTCTGCGGCGTGCACAACCTCGCCACCGACCTTTCCACAGCGTGATCCACATCAAACCCAAGAGCGGACAGCAGCGTCACAACAGCGAGCAGCAGAACCCCTATGATGACGATCAGATCCAAAATGTGAACCAGCCACCACAAGTGCTGGGTACCAAGCGGGCATGTCGCGTAATCTGCCTTCCATTCCCACGTTGCCTCGTCAAACCAGACACTCAGCAGCCCGGCATTGCCGCCGAAATCGCCCATCATGCTCCGGACAGTGACCTCCCTGACACCGGGCAGCTCGTCGCGGCCCACGATGCCTGACGAGGTGGCCTGGCGCCACCGCTTCACCTCCCACTCACGCTGATCCGAGTCCGCAACGGATTGGTTGATGAAATGCCACGTATCGCAACCCTCGTGATCATGTCCGTTCAGGATGATGCCTGGTCTGCCCTGGCCGCGGCCGGCCACGTTGGGGTTTCCCGACATGCCCAGAATACCTTCGAGGAAGCCCTTGCTGGCGGCATCGCTCAGCTGGTTTTGCTCCTTGAGGCTGCCGTCGTGCTCGTGGAAATCGAAGAAGGGATCGTCGACGCACACGCCTTCGGGCTTGTAGAGTGGGATGTGTGTAAGGACCACGGTGAAGTGGCCCTTGAACTCAACAGCGCTGGCCGTGTTGATGACGTTATTGATGAACGAGTACGTCTCGTCCTGCAACTTGGTGGAGACAGCCGGGGTGTCGAGATTCATATCGTTGAGCACGACGATGCGCAGCTCGGGCACAAGACGATTCGAGTTGCGGTCGGCGTCAAAGAGGGCCTCGGCCAGCGAGGCATTCGTCACAGGCAGTTCGAAGCGGAGCTCGTAGTTGACCTTGCCGAACGCGGCCTCGAAGCGTTCCGCCCTCTCCTCGTTGATGTCTCCAGCATAGCCAATGTCGTGGTTCCCCGCCACGTTGATGAGGCGCCGGGTCCACGCGGTCGACTCGTTGAAGGGACCGCCGCCGAGATATCCCGTCAAGTCGTACTCGTCAGCTGGATATGCGGCCAGGTCATCCGGCACACGCTCAGCTCCGCGGAACACTCGGTGCCAGAAGCGGTCGGCGCGGCGATAGAACTCGGCATCGTCGATCCATTGGCTTCCGACGAGGTCGCCGAGCACAGAAACGTGGGTCGGGCGCGTCCACCAATGCACTGTGCGGTAGATGTGGGCCAGGTAAAAGTCGTTGCCGAAGTGGTCGATCAGTTTGCGCAGCGACTCGAGCGCGTCGAACGTGTCCTCGAGGAAGACATCGACCAGGTCGTGGGCGCTCTGCCGGAGGCGCTGTCGCAACGAGGCGTGGCTCGATCGAAACGTTACGTGCTGGAACAGTCTCGTCAGGTGCGGGAAGACGCCCAGGTAGTCGGTCGGAATCGACGTGTCGCCCTCGAGCTGCGGGTCGCCGAGGGCAAGGAGGCGGAACGGGGCGAGGGGTCGCGAGGGGATAAACACGGCCGAGTTGCCCGCGGTGCCTGCGGCGAAATGCGCGTGTATCTTGGCCGTCTCGACAAAAGCGACGCGCCCAGTGTTGGCGGGAGACGTTGCGCTGTCGTTCCCGTCTGGCGGCAGCGGGAATGCGCAGGTGTTGAAGACGGGGAAAAGATAGAGGTAGACGGTCAGCGCCGCCGAGAGTGGGATCAGCACGCGCAGGGCAAGCCGGAGGAGCGCGGTCGGAGACAGACGCGCCATCAAGACAGCGGCATGAGGCACTCGGAGTGCCCCTGCCTGGATAACAAAAAGGAAATACAAAGAAAAGAAGCAGACGGCTGAAGATGCAACAGATTGTTGTTGGCGAAAGCGAAATTGAACATGCTCAGAGGCCGAAAAAAGGGTCCTGCGATCGATGGGGTCCGCGTCTTGGCGCAGGCCAGGGGCCAACCCCTGTCCTGGCTCCGATTTGCCGCGACCCGGAACGCCAACAACCTTGCGCTTGCGCCCAACCGCCAATCTGGAATGGATTCATCTTCTGATGAGCGCAAACACCAAAACTATTGCCTTGGGTCTGATCTGTTGCTGTTGTGGGCCGACAGTCCTGTGGCTAGCCAGGCAGCCAGCCCGTTTGCCTGGCAAAATGCCCCAGACCCCCACCATCTTCTCTCTTCGTGTGTGACGGGAGCTGGGTTTCTCCCTCCCAGGTCAAACTCTTCTCCCACAACCCTGAACACCACGCAACACACCACGCAGTCTCCACCTGCTGCTCTCTGCGTGCTCTGCGACAAATGCCTTACATATGTTTTTCTATATCATCGATGTAATATCTTGCAAATCCAACTTTCTCAAATCCATATGACTCTGATGAGCCTGTCCATCGGTGTGTGCCAACTCGATGTCCATGACCCATCACGTCCTTGGCGTGCGGCCACGGGGTTATTCCAGCGCCACGCTTATATGTGCAATACTCAGACTGTGCAGTGCAAAACAGACACTCTAGCGAAGTTCTAAACCACCCTCTGACATTTTTGTACATCTCGGGTCATGACACATGGGGCCAAAACGATGTCCAGCTGACCTCAAAGTAGACATCCTCGGGCATATCCCGGAAGGCGATGAAGATCCAGACCAGAATGACAAGGCGCGCGAGGATGTACAGCACGTACGCCGAATCTACAACCACACTGAAGAACCACCGTCTCGCAAGTGTCTTCCTCCGAGCCTCGCGGACCCAAATCCAGAGCATGCTGAACGAAAAGTCGAACCACGGGCGAGTTGAGAGAACAGGGACAAGCCCGCCCACGGCCATGACGGTCAGAAGGACCAGACTGCTTATCCGCCATAATATTCGCTCAGTCGCAGTCGGAAACGGGAAAGACCAGCACAAGACGTGCAGTGCCGCATGGACGACCGAGACAGCCCAGACAATGGTCGCCTCAGTTCCTGTCGGTGGCGGTGGCGAGTAGTCGTTTGGTATCCGTACCAAGGGGCGTTGATTCAAGCCACCATAATGGAGAAGCGAGGGCCGACGTCGCCAGCCGTCCCACACCGGCTTCTCCACGAAATCGAGGGGCGTGTCGACATACGGGTCCCGTGCCGCGTCGCCGGCGGCCAGTAGAAGGTCGGCCACGGTCCAGTCGACCCTGATCACAGTCGGTTCGGCCACATTCTGCGGTTTGCTTGCCCAGAAAAACGCTGTGGCAAGAGACGGGATGACGAAGGCTGCCGTAAATACTTCAAGTGGTGTGACTGTGAGCTGCTGGCTCCGCCGAGCGATAATCTGAAGCAGGATCCAGCCTGCTTGGAGAAAAGCAAACCCTTTAGCAAAATGATCGGCTTTGCTGCGGTCCCAGCTGTTGTCTCGAGTGACTTCGGGGATGTCGATTCGTTTTTGAGAACACAAATAATGGATCGACGTCGCGTTGATAGGAAACGCCGGAAAGTTAGGGGTCTCGAGCAGAAAACCACCGGCGTTGGCGTAGAAGGCATGAATTCGCGTCCACTCTTGTTTTCCCAGCCCCTGCATTTGCTTGACGGATATGTTGGCCGCGTTCCACTGCATCACCGCGAACAGGGTGAGCATCTCTGGCGCCGTGACTGCGAGGGCAGCCCAGCGGCATTTCCGACGAAACACAGTCCAGTAGCCGTCGTGTCGGGCTTGCAGGTTGTGGTGCAGAACTGTCCATACGCAGACGAAGAGGGCGAGAAAGTTGTTGAACAGAATGTCAAGCGTGCCCCTTCCGTTTGGTGACGACGTCCATCCAACGGTGTGTTGTATATCCATCGCTCGACAGTGGATTGGGATCAGGAGAACGATAGTTGAGGTGCATGACAGCTGAAAAGGAGAAGCTAATGGAATTTTAGGGGTGTGGTGGTTCACTCCGGCGAAGCATAAAAGTCGGCCCAACAGGACTCGTCCCGATTCAGCCTCATGCAGCGCCGCTCTGCCGCCTTGATTCTCTAACCGCCCTGGCTGCAGGTCGTCCATTCAACCAACTGGGGCACGTTCGTTTTTACCCGCAGTGCGTTAATCACGCGCTACGGCTGCAGCTCATCAACAATAGGCCGCCAGATGACGGCAATAGCGGAGACAAGAACGAGCGCGGACTGGAACACCGCCGTGGGTAGGCTCAGCAAGGCGGCTTGTCGCAGATGTAGACCGATGCTATAAATGGCGATCTTGAAGAAGTGCCGGAGCAAGAGAAGAGGGGCGTCAACGACGCCACCCATGAGCCAAGCTGGCTCGGCGAAGTTCTTCTCCCCTACTTGGACGTAGCTGATGAAGCCTCGTTGCATGATGCCCAGTGCCGGGTCTGCATTGATAATAAGCGACGTGGTTCGTAGTGTTGCCAAGAAGTTCGGGGACAAACGAACCTTCAGACACGAAGAGCAGGTAGAGCGCCTGGGCGAGAATGTTGAGCGAGGCGCTGTACCTTTTTCTCTTCCAATGAAAGCCTCGCAGCCTTTCCAGCACCGCGTCGGTGTTTGTGAGGGACGGGATTTGCTCAGGGCTGAGCAATTCGGCCAGCAGCAGCACATCCTTGAGAGCGACTGTCATGCCAGCGCCTGTCATGGAATGTCGCATGTTTGCGGCGTCACCCAGTATGAGTAGCCCAGGCGTCGAGTTTCGAGTGGATCGCATCCACGCATTAGGCATGCTGCGCAGTCGACCGTCCTGGATAGCCTTCTCAAGACTGGGCTGGACGGACGAGGGGAGAACAGGTAGGATCCTTTGGCGGATATAGTGCCTGACAGCACCGTTTGTCTCGAGACGACGATGTATTTCATTGGGAATGTCGATGAGAATCCTTGTCTCGCGAGAACCGATCTGGTACATCAAGATTGGCGGCCCAACCCCGAGGACTCCGTAGGCGTAATTCTCACGGGGAAGGTCGGCATGTATCATTTCGAGACCCCAGAACCGGGATTGGGCTTTTGGTCTGCTGGAGATGAACTGAGACCTGAAATTGGACGCACCACCGTCGGCGAGAACAGTGAGAGATGCGCGGTACTGCACAACGTGTTAGATCCCGCAATGCCACACCCCAAAGTTGCCAGAGAGCAGACCTCTGTCGACACAGACCCGGAGTGCGAGCAAACTGCCCCCAGAACTGCGCCTGTCGTCTCATGTCTTAACAGCTCAACGGCAGTTGTCTCTAGGAGCGTAACGTTTGGGTCGTTGGCGACGGCGCGACGGAGATTCGAGACGAATTTTCCATGGTGAAAACTGCGACCGACAGGCTTCCTTGACTCTGGCTCTGTGTGAGAAGGCAGGGGACAGAACCAGAACGTGGCATGCTCATCCTTCCAATAGAGGTGGTAGCCCTCAACTGGTGTCGCTTCGATGCCCTCCAAACAATGGGCGAGGCCGAGCTTGTGCAGGGCGAAGACCCCCCCTGGCTGGAGAAGCTCACCCACAATCCTGTCAGGGTCATTCAGGCTCCTCTCGACGATAACGATGCGCCGTCCCTGCTTCGCGAGTGTTGCTGCAATGCTGCATCCGGCAATCCCAGCGCCGATGACCAAAACATCGCATGTGGCGGCCATTGTTTTTTCACCATGTCGCGTAAGAATGATAGAGGAACCTGTTGTTAGGCCGAGTCTTTGTCCCGGAACCCGGGAACTCGCGGAGCCGCCGGAACGACAACCAGCCGGGCTGGTGGCGCCTAGGAGATTGGCTGGTTTAGGCAAGGACCGGCAGGGGCTGAGAGGCTGAGCTGAGCGTTTGTGGGAACGCTAACGGCGGTTCTTCGAAACACGGTTAGCTGCTGTTTATCCACAATGCCACTCAAGCGTTGCTCTCGTCAAGCCCTCTGTTTGAGCAAGCCTTCCAGCAGTCTAGAGTCTCGATCTTCTCGATGCATTCCAATGTGATGAGTCCCGTGCTGCCACGACAGACAATCGATGCCCACGCGTTGCTACTATGTCTCGGAACAGACAACTTCCGAGATTGAGTGAGACCGAATTCCAAGAAACTTTATGGAATCATCACGTCTTCCAGGGGTCAAGCCACTCTTTCACACTGATTGAGTTCCCGAAGCCAGGGATGCTGAGCCAACACAAGACGCGTAGCTTGATGTCGCCTCTGGCATTGGATGAGAAGAGAAGCCAGCTTCCGCCGGTTTTGGAGACACTGTGGTGGAAAGGTCCGCGGTACGTCACGACTTCCTGAGGAAACCGATAGTCTTTACACATAAGTACACGATATGCTGCTCTGTTGAGCTGGGGGTTTACTCTACTATATCCCGAACAAACCATTAAGAGCCCGGGACAAACCTGGAATTTCCATCCTCTGGCCCCATCCGTCATGCGGCTTATTCGCGAGCTCGCCGTGGCGCTCACGGCCATCGGCATCGCTGTTGCCCAGCGCCCAGCAAACACATCCATCTGCGACTATTATACAACCGCGCTCTTCAAGAGCAACACGGCCGACAACCAGCACAGTCTCCTCGTTGCCCTCGTAAACACAGTCGTCATAGGAAACTGTAAGGATTCGCTACAGCAAAGCCTGTCCCAGATTGCAACTGATGGAACGCTACAGACACACAGCCAAATGTTGGCGTCGCCGTGCCGGGCATCCTCGCCAAGGGAACGTTCAATGGAACCGAGATCAACCTTCTGCCCTTCTTCGACGGCACGCTCAACAGCACCAACCGCGGCGGCAGCTCAGGCGTGTCTGTGAACTTTCTCGACGGTGGAGGCGCCGCCCCGTTGAAGCAGAACAAGCCCGCAAACGATGTGACGTCCCACCAGTAGTCCGTCTTCCCTGCCCTCGCTGGGATCTTGGCCGTGCGCTAACATAGCCAGCTTCCTCCTCACCCATCTATACGAGTTCTTCGGCACCCTGCTCGGCTGCTCCATGCAGGGCATGCCCGGCTTCGACGCCTACGACGGCGACCCGTCCATGTTCGACGTGCACAAGTTCATGGACCTCAACCCCTTCCAGCTGGGCTACTTCATCCAGCAGGTGGCCTTGGCGGGGGCCTCGTTCGGCGTCGCCCAGGCCGACCTCGAGGCGGTCGGCACGGCGTTGCAGCACCTCTTCGGCCTCCGCTGCTCCCCGCCCGTCGAGGTCGTCAAATCACAAGGCGACCAGCTCCAGGCCATCTGCGTCAATCAGAGCTGCCCGCTCTCGCCGGACGCTGTCTGTAACAAGTACGAGAGCCCAGCCGCGTCTGGCTCCCCGACGACGAGCATGAGCCCAAGTTCCACGAAGGCTGCCCCGAGTGCGACCGTGTCGACTGGAGGTGCGGCTGCGGCTTCGGTGGGGGGTGTTGCTGCTGCTCTCGGCTTTGCGGCTCTGTTATTATAATAGTTGATTCTGGCAACATGTAACACTAAATAACAAACCAAGACTGCCGGCCAATAAGACGGTTTGGCCGACAAGCAAAGAATCATCATCGCCCAGAGTTGCACTTTCACCAGGAGTGAATGATTATGTCCATTATCCACAACCTCTTGCCCGTTCTCGGGTCGATCTCGTCATTAACACCGAGACATTAGCGACGTACATTTCTTACCAATCTAGAATGATACTATCCCACATAAACCCATGCCAGGTGGTGTTCCTCGTCAGCTGAAAGGTGATAGTGTTGACACCCTTCTGCAGCACCCCAGAATCGAACGGAAACTCGAGGACTCTCCACTCCCCAGCCGCGGTCGCGCTGCGGTAGAGGGAGGGGTCGCTCAGTAGCTTCGGAGTCCCGCTAGTCATGTTCCCGATCTGGTGCCCGTTGGCCCAGATGGTCGAGCTGACACCGCTCGAATAACCGGCGAGGGACACGATGAGCGTCGGCTGCCGCTTGGCTGCAGCCGGGTTCCCGCAGACCTGGAACTGAATCGTCCAGTTGCCCTTGTATGTTTGGCCGAAGCACCAGTCTGCGGTCTTGGAGCGCCCAACCACGTAGATCAGGTCGGCCGGGCAGGAGGCGACGAGAGCGTGCTGGTTCGGAGCACCGCCGTTGAGGAAGCCGTAGCTGTACCGGTCGAAGTCGCCCACCTGGAACAGCCTCTTGCGGCCGGACAGGGCCCATTGCAGGGTGCCGAGCTTGGTTGTCTTGCTCTTGGTGACGGAAACACCGTTCTGAAGGAAACTGGTGCTCACATCGGCAATTGGCGAGCCGTTGGACCACGCTTGCAGGCCGTAGGTGGCGGCGCGGACGTCGTCGAACTCGAAGTTGCCCTGATCATCGGTATAGGCTGTGTAGTAGTAGGTAGAGCCCATATCCAACGTCGTCTTGGTCGGTTTGTCGTCCCCAAGGAACACGGCCGCCTTGGCCGCGGGCCTCCCGTCGGACAGCACCAGCCTCCCAGAGACCTT